>FSVU01000632.1_pt1 | contig 10615 bp, 12 predicted proteins | sample 1637581 | NCBI WGS metagenome assembly FSVU01 (sample SAMEA3914814, study PRJEB12502) | metagenome | biome: forest; material: soil | place: USA | collected 2011-09-16 | depth 0.1 m | reverse complement strand
GGCCGTCAATCCGTGTCCTTTGTTCCTGACATATAATTACTAGAACATGTAGACTTCACTACTTATCCTTTATGTTGCTACTATATCTTCTTGACTTCCAATATTCTAGCCACACTCTGATCAAAAACCTACATTGGGGGCCGCTTAGTTGTGAATCCACGGGAGTAGAAGATTAACTTAGAGGCTGGTACAAGGAACTCGTTAACTTTCGAGTGTATTCCCGGTCCAATGCCGTGAATTGAGAGTAGCATGACGGTCAGGCCGACCAATCCCGGTGGGGCCTCACCGTGTTCTCTGGCCTTTTATGCTAATTTAAGGTTTATTTGAGGTTACATATTACCCATGGGATCTTAGGCTAAGGTTTTGAAGAAAATACCTTGACCAAGGCTCTCGAACGAGGTGACCGTACCACCGGGACGTGCCGAGGTGACCGTTCATCCTTCACGACATTGGACTGGGAATACACCAGGCTTGCCTGGTGCGGAAACAAACACCTTTGGATCGGATTAGGTCTGTGAGGTAGCGAGTTCCTCGTATACCCTCCCAATTGAAGTTAGTCGTTTATCTGCCTGCGCCGTGAATTGGACCGTTCAAGTCTGTGGCTGTTCTCCGGACACACGACCTAAACAGGTGACGCAGCATGCGATAGAAATCTTTCAAAACCAATCGCGCACTTGAGATATTTGTACGCACGATGTATTTCAGGGGAATCGTTCTCTCACGTGACCATAACCCCAGCCGCTTTCATTCTCATGCCACCACGCCATGTTGCCATTCTCGGAGGAGGTATCAGCGGCCTGACCACCGCTTTTTACTTATCTAAATATCTTCCCAAAACTTCGCGGATCACACTCATCGAGAAAACCCACCGCACTGGAGGATGGATCCGGTCTTTTCCAATTCCAAACTCGAGAATCGCTCTAGAAGCTGGTCCCAGGACATTCAAAGCAACCGGATTGCCTTTATCCGTTCTACAACTGGTTGGCATGCGAGTTTTAATCATTACGACTTATGACTGAATCTGACGATAGGTTCACGATCTGAACTTGACCGATTGCTTGGTCTCAGCACCCATCGCTTCCCCGGCGGGGCATATCAGATACTTATACCTGGAAGAACTCGGTCGATTTGCTTTACTCCCTTCCTCTCCCTTGGACATGTTATTCTCCAACGACTTTCGGTGGGTCCTGAGCGAGCTGGCTCGCGATTTCTTCAGCGGCCGAAACCGGGACGACAGAGACGATGAGTCTGTCGACTCCCTCGTCTCTCGCAGATTCTCTCCAAACGCTGCTCGAGTCCTCGTCAGCAGCATGATTCATGGAATTTACGCAGCAGATTCCCGGAAACTGAGCGCTGCCGCTGCTTTCCCGATCCTTCCCTTGGCCGAGAAAGAAGGGAGCGGCTCTATTTTGCGAGGATTGCCTAAAGCTTTTGAAATTAGACAAAAGAGGAGTAACCTTTTAAAGCTGGGCATGATGATGGCCGGACAATCGGCAGACCCCGAAAAAACGCAAAAGAAACTTGATGGGGCCGCGGCTTTCACTTTTAACGGCGGTTTAGAACTCGTTCCGAGAACACTGGAGGCTCGGTTGGCAGATATGGGGAATTTCGAACTAAAGAAGGGTGTAGCCTGCATTCTCCTAGACAAGAACGACGATGGCGAGTTTCAAGTGAATCATTTCTTCATGCCAGATTACGAAGTTTTGCTGACCCTCTCACACGGAATTAGTTAGCACTTGCCGATGGTACATCTGTTACTGCTACGCACGTAGTTTCTACACTCCCTTCATCCATCCTTCATTCAATTACTTGCAAATCCAAGGCATACCAGACCACGCCCCTCCTACAGCTTCAAGGAGGCATCTCATCTAGTGTACAGGTCCTTAACCTTGTTTTTCCTCCGTCACCCGAGCCTCTCCATCCTCCTGCTTTCGGGTTCCTCATCCCTCGTCCGAAAACCGACTATCCGACCAGCGCGACCACAATCGACGAGTCCGGTCATCCGATACTTCAAAATGTGCTCGGCACGGTGTTTGATTCGTGCGTAGATCCGAAACATGACCACAAAACACAACCGACCATCATGACACTGATGATGGGGGGTCCCTACCCGCTATATGAGCGAGAGCCAAATCTTCTCGATGGAGACTCCCCCCAAACCAGTAGCACGATGCTCAATTCAGACGAGCTAGATATTTTTCTCAGGACGCTTGGACGCTTCTTGGGTCGCAGCACTCCGCTTCCTCCACCAATCTTAAACGCCTTCCACACACATCTGAACGCCATCCCAACTCCTCATCCAGGCGCTCGAGATGAACTGGCAGAGCTAAAACTTGCAATCAAGGAGGGATCTTGGGGTCCGAACCTTGAGATCATCGGGATGTCCAGCGGGGTCGGATTGGGCGACATTGTTACGGGCGCGAGGTTGACTGCGGCGAACATCAAGCGCGCGAGCAAGTAACTCGCTGCGTTGGAGACAACCGCAATCCTCATACGAGATGGGGCAACAACGAGCGAACTTTCAGACGATGTATTGACTAGTGTTAAATTATTACTTCCTCTACTCCATTACTGGGATTTCTCTTAGAGATTGAATTGCTAAGAACAGGGATACTCACTGAAGTGTCTGCGGTTCTCTTCCTCACTGGTGGTGCACGCTCCCCAGCCAACACTTTCTCCCAGTGTTCCTTCTCCTCTTGGTTCTTGGTTATCTAATGGAAAGTTTAGCTTTTTCGGCTGGGTTGTGGGTGCGGACCCTTACATTTGCGTGATGAATCTGCAGTTACGAAGAACAGTAACGTCAATGTCCACCTGATCGGACGTCAAATCCCCTTACATGTGCGTACGCTACAGGCCGACAGTTAGATATATTTTCTAATAGTTCAATTCAACGCTCACTTCCAAGTTTCTGCTTGAAAGAAAGGCCAGTTGGGCTCGATTCGCCTTGGAACTCATCTGTTGGTACCGTAGTGCCAGACCCAGGCTGGGTTGCGGCTGCAAGACAGGTAGGAAATCAATGGTTAATGGAGTTCGGGCTTATTTATACCTTGTTGCGATGCTGCGATATTGGTATTGACCTATCGTTACCTCCGTTAATAGCTGAATGATGAATCCGCTGTGAGGCTCACTGTCGGAGGGTTGTACTGCTGGGCGGCGGACTCTGGAATCATGGGTTGAGTGGACATTGTAAACTTTGGATAGTGGTTAGGATATGGGACCAAGCTCCAATTCTTTCAGTTCTTATAGGTCGATTTGGAGCGCTTGACGTCATACGCTCTGTATATCCGGATGGCACAGCCACCATATGTGACGATGGAGGAGATCCCGTATGTGAGCCCGGAAAACTTTTATCATGTCTTCCGCAGATTCGGTACTATTTGCCAAGGTCGTCGCATCAGACGAGGGCCTCGATGCTGTATTTAAGACGAGTGTACGATTTTAGATTGGTTTCTCCATACTTTGCTCAGATTTTGTCATTCCAGGCTGGCCCCTCGTCGACCCCAGCCGCTCAACCTCCGAAGAAACGGCCGGAGACCTTCTCGAGCTCCACTGAGCCTACGACCAACAAACGTATCAAACTTTCAGGTGCAGAGCGCCGCATTGCTCTTAGGAACGGCGAGCGTCACGCTGAGAAAAAGAACCGGACAGTATTGCCGCAATCGAGCTCTCTCGAGCAAGCGTCGCAATCGTCCAAAGCTGTTAAGCAGGTCAGCGATGCGTACGATGTGAACATGGACGGATCCAATAGGGATCTTCTTCCGGTTCACGTCGCACTTGCAGGGGAAACCGGATCGAAGACGTCTAAAAAAGCGGAGAGACGGGCTAAGTATGCCCCGCCAAACGAGACTAAAGAGGAGATCGACGCTCGAACCATATTCGTTGGTAACCTCCCTGTGGACGTTATGAAACACCAGGTAGGGAGTATCCAGGCTGAGTGATTGAACGCCGGCTGACCTAGTTTTCAGTCCTCATTGAAGGCTCTTACCCGACATCTGAGCAGCAGCATCCCTCCTGAAGGGCAAATAAAATTCGAATCAACACGCTTTCGATCAATCGCGTTCAACAAGCCTACGAAGGCGATCAGGGATGGGGACGGCCCCAGCCCTGACTTAACACTGGCGAACGCCGGCAGTGATGAGGAGACTCCCGGGAAGACATACTACTCTAGCGCTCAAAAGAAACGGCTAGCTTACTTACGCCGGGAAACCAACGAAAAGGCCGACGTCGTCAATTGTTACGTGGTTATTGCTCATCCTCGGCCTCCGAAAGACGGGGAGGCTCAAACTGCCCCAGAGCCGTCAGAAGCTGCTCGTCTGTTAGTCGAAGGGGCTGACGGAACGACATTTATGGGGCGAACAATCCGTGTGGACAGAGTAGGGGCCACTAAAGCTGCCTTGGAGATGGCAAAGGGTGTCGAAAAGAAGCATGACATGAAGCGAACACTCTTTATTGGTAGCTTGGATTTCGAAGCGAATGAACAAGACCTCCGGGATTTCCTTGAAGGACTACTTCAGTTGGAACGAGGAGATCCACCGACGCCGATCTCTCTTAACGAAGGTATCACCCCTTCGACTCTCAAACATAACTGGGTACAAAGTGTACGGATTGTCCGAGACGCAGACTCACAGCTTGGTAAAGGAATAGCATATGTTCAATTCCGCGTGAGTCGTTCTTGTTCTAGGCCACTACAAGACATTCATTCCTGTCGCTAGGACATCCAATGTGTTGATGAGATATTGGCGTTGCCCATCGAGAAACTCAAATTATCTAAGCGAACGCTTCGTGTACAGCGTTGCAAAACGATATCGCGCGTCGATACCGGAATCGCCTCCAGATCGCTACCGAAACAGCAGACGAAGTCCGCACGTAAAAGCATTCACAGCCCAAGCGTATTCCAAACAGCGCCCAAGGGCAACCCTGCGCTCGGGGATCGCATCGCGGGCCTTTCAAAGCTGGAGAGGAAGGAAGCCAAAGCGTCTGATCCAGATCGGGTTGCTCGTCGACTAGCAAAGAAACAGCGTTCTACCACCGGAGGTGCGATAGCATCCAGTCGTTCGAGGGGGGTCATTCTCGGCAAGACGAGTAGATCAGTAGGGCGCAGCTCATCCCGGCCACAAGGACAGCGGGCCTAATGGCTCTTTGCCTTCAGTTTACAGTCTCACGTGAGCCGTTTTTGCTCTCTCCGATGTACACCTAGGATTACACAGACCGAAGTCCAATGCCAGCAGGAAACCCCCATTGCGAGCAGTTAGTATAGTAAGAAAGTACCCTGTTGTGATCCAGAATCGAATTCGAATCGAATTAGAAGCTTGCAACAATGATAAGATAGAGGGCGCACGAACATGCCAAACACGCCCAAGCCTAGTCTACTTTGCCCCTTCTCCACACCAATTACAAAGAGATGTCGTCGACGGCGCCTTCAAAACGCCGGACATTCGAAGTCTCCAAGGACAATAATCTAGCACAATGGACGACTGAGATAAGGAAGCTTCAATCCGAGGTGGACCAGGAGGCGGAAGAGGAGGCACGCAGGCTTCAGGAGGAGATCGCCGCGTCTAGATTAGAACGCGAGAAGAGGAGGGCCTCCAACAGGAGGAGCGCAGGGATAGCCCTTCAAAGTCCAAGTAGTGCAACCATGCTGGATTGTGAGTCTCCTTGGCCACGCCATGTTCACGTCTCACCCCTGTCACGATAGCACCCATCGCTGAAGACTCGTCCACCGATATGCAAGGAATCATCGACCGACAGAAGAATCAAAGTGACGCACTAAACAAGCTCATAGGTAGTGATACGGTCAAGTACGTTCTAGTCCACTCCATCATGACTGAACGCTCATTGATGGTGCTGACAGATTGTCGCCATCGAACGCGGAACCTCAATCCCTTGCATCCATCTTTGGAAGCAAAGCAACGGGCCCGCGTCTCAATAGACACGCACCGCAAGTCGACGTCTCTGACCAACCAGTGAGGATTGGCGCGTCGTTCATGCAAGATCCTCGCATTCGCCCCAATGCTGGAGTCGCTCTACCCGGGCTTTCGAGGCCTCCACCCCCAAAGCAAGTTGATTCGACACCTCAGACAAATTCCGATTCGACGCCTCCTCGAGAATCATTTGTTCGACCTTCAAATACTTTTCCAGCGGCTTTGGACAAGCCGAAGGAAGTTGAGAAGGACAGCATTCTGGCTTCATCTCATGTCCCGGCAGAAGCGACCAGTAACGTCTCACCATACTTGACACGGAGGACACAAGAAACCCCCTCGACGCGTGCCGTTCTACCTACTAGCCAATCTCCCCAACCCACCTCATTGGCCTCGATATTTGGGAGTAACAGTACCGGCCCAAGGCTCAATAAGCATGCTGCGCAAGCCGACGTTAGCGATCAACCAGATCGCGTAGGCGCTTCCTTCATGCAGAACGAGCTCACTCGACCAGGAGGCAGCCTAATGTCCCAGAATCCCTCTCTCCAAAGGTCTCGATCGTCGAACGTACCTCAAATATCCAAGAGTAGCTCACCTCTTCCACCTCAAAGGTCTACGACACTTCCTGCTTCAACTACCGATGACGGAAATGCGTTGGAGCAAATTTCCTCAGGTGATCAACGCGTGGTCCCAAAAGAAGACCGATCCAATGGAATCTCATCGCCAGAACTCCAACGCCCCGTTACGCCCCAAGGGAGTCCTGAACCGCCCCAGCTGGGCGGTCCAACCACACCCCGAGCAAAACCAAGCGGGACCACTCTTGGGTTTACTGGAACCCCGCCCCAAAGTCCCCATCGCATTGTTTCTCCTCCGACCCTCGCTCGTCCAATCCAGCCATCTCCATCGACCCCAAATAAAGTATTCCAGATTCCTCAGAGCTCCAAGGTTTCCCCAGCCTTCCTCCGGCCACTTCCAGCCAAAGAGTTGACTCCTAGCTTAACGCGATTGCAAGGGCGAGGCTTTGTCGCGAAGAGTGTACAAGCCGTAGCTGGCACGCAAGCACCGGCCCCACCTGACCCAAAGCCAGTGAATCAAGCAGGGATGATGCCAGCCCAAAGCATAAAAAAGTCAAGCGTCCTAGATCGGTGGCCTGGTGCATCGGATAGCATTGCTCCGTCAGACAGGTCCTCTAGTCGTGCAAGCCCATTGAAGAACAGAGTTTACCCAGCATCTGCGACCACTCCTGTAATCATTCGACCGGCGATTACATCCTCTGTGTCTGCCTCCGGCGTGGTTTCGGCGATTGAATCGAAAGCAAGATATGCTCCGGGCATTGCGCTGCCAGGATTAGCTACTGGAAAATCTATGCCATCTAGACTGGCTTCCATTGGAAGCAGCTCCCCGAAGTCCGAAAGTAGCGATCGAGCCAATACTCAAGAGCTCTCGATGCAAGATAATCCGAAGCCAGTGACTTTGTCTCATGTAAGTGTATCAGTGGCGTAGAACGTGTTTCTAACCGGTGAATTATCTCCTAGCCTACCAGGGAACGCGCTCGAAAGCCCCGGAAGGCGGGCGGGGCATCAAACGACAATGCATCTTACCGCGCTTCCCTTTCCGCGGCTATAAACCGGCAAGATCCCAATCCCTTGGAAACTGAGCGTCCATCACAAGCCACTAGCAGTCACGAGCCAGTCAAAGCTTCAGTGACAATACCCGCTGTGTCTTCTGTAGAGGAGCAGCCGACCTTACCCGTCCTCCCGACATCCACTAAGATTACTCTAAGCAGCAACCCAATCGAACCTTTAACTCCACCAGAGGTGCGGGTCGGTAAAGGGCCCACAGTAGCGTCAAATGTACCCATCACTTCCCGGGTTGCTCGCATTGCTGAGAATTGGTCATTGAGCCAGCCCAACACCCCTCGAGATACTCCAATATTCAAGACGCGAGACACGCCCATCACAAATGCGCCATTCTCCCGCCACGCACTTTCCGGTACGGCCCCCTCCGGGGTTACAATTGGCAATATCCCACCAAGGGTTGCCACCAAGTCCATGAATTATACCTCAGCCGCCACGAATATCGGGGAAGCAGAGGATACCCCAACTACACCCATGGATGTTCGATCCGCCGCCGCGAACTGGGGCAAAGCTTCAATAGAACCGAACTCGGAACGCGAGACGAAGTCAATACATGTAGTCTCCTCGGAAAAGGTGGAGGAGGAACCGATAGAGGAATCTACTGTTGTCGATGTTCGCAATGCTGTCGCCGCTTGGGGTCGCTCTCCAGCACCTACCAATGTGACGTCATCGTCTTCCATCCCTTCTCAGACGTCTCTCCCAGAAGCGACCCCTCCTCCCTCCCAGCGCGATCCAGTAAAAGCAGAACGTCGCAGGTCAAATCTTCATGAGAAATATGCTTCAATCATATTACCATCACTCGTGGAGGTGGAGACCCCGAACGCGACGCCATTCGGGTCCATTGTAGCCCGTCGTGATACATCAGTTAACGAGGTGGTTTCTGTTGATGGACAAGGTCAACCAGACGGCGAAATGGAGATAGTGCGTTCATCGGAGAGTAGTCATCGGCGACAACCTTCAGCCTTCCAGATGCATCAAGCTCTTCTAGATCATAAAGCGTTAGTTGAGCTCGTGGGGACGGAGTCCAGTCCCTTGCCACCCCCTGCTTCCCTGCCAGGGTCCAGAACAGAACCAATGGTAACTTTGCGTGAGCTTTCAACCTCGTTATCCTGTCTTCAGTGTCGTGACAGAATGTTATAGCCAAGAAAGACGACGAGCCAATGAAACCAGTCGATCTCGCTTCTGTTGGCCGCGTGGAGCAGCCACTCTCCTTGCCTTCCAACGCTATTACTACATCAGTCGATGTACTCCTCGTATCTGGCAACTCAACTTCAAGCATCAAGCAAGATCCTCATATATTTTACGACGTTGAAGTGCGGGCGATCGTCCATCGATTCAAGTCTCAACCATCTGGGCTTGTCACGACCCGCGTTTTCGGTTGGCGTGGTAGACAAGCAGAAGTTGGCGCAGCGGAGGCAAAGAAGCTGGGAGAGCTCGCCTTAAGATATGGGACAGAGTTGGTCAGCTCAAATTCTCGTACACTTTGAAGCTACCTAAAGCTTCTTCAGGTCCCATGTATTCAAGGCAGTGAACCTGCGGATGTTGTGAAGATTCTTGGCGGGGTTCTAATAACGCGGCAGGTATGGATTGAACGAGGTACCTGGTGTTCAACTCTCCAATATAACCTATCCAGGGTTCCCGAACCCACTGGTCCATGGAGAATACCGCAATGCATTGCGTAAGAGAGGTCAAACATCTGATTTACATCGACCAAGTCGAGCCAGTGAGTTGACCCTTCCTGTTGAGACAAACTTCTCACCCTCATGATAAGGAACGACGAAATCTATGCTCAGCATTTTCATATGTCTCTACAATGATTGGATCCGTCTACGTTTTTCATGGGCGTGGCAGCTCAGAGGCTGAGCGGGCACAAAGTCGCAAATATGCCGACAATTTAGTCCTGCCAGGAGTCACACCTGTTGTATTCGAAGAGGATCAAGAGGATGAGATGTTTGCAATGATGCTGGGAGAAGAAAGCCATGCTATGGCGGACTTCTGGAAGTATCGTAACCTTGTGGATGACTGTGTAGCAGATCTATATCGCATTGATAGCAGCGCGAAACCAATAGTACGTCGAAGTCCTCACCGCTATTCCTGGTCTTATACCCATCCGACGGCGCAGATACAACAACTTGCAGAGGTTGCCGCAGAATGCATAGATCCTGCGGCGGTCTTCGTTCTGGATGGAACATTTGAACTATTCGTATTGGTCGGATCAGATGCCCGAGGCTCCCGCACGGATATCAGAACGGCCTTGTCACTTGCTGATGTGGGTCATTGATATTTGGAAGCGGAAACTTTACTGATTACCTTACAGGCTCTGGCATCCACTCGTGCCGACAAGTTACCCATGAAGCCACCAACTCATGTCTTGATTCTACCGACACAGATACCGATGGATCTTCGCGTTGGTCATGTTCGCTTCATGGACGAAGAATTACTAGTTCGTCGCAAATGTTTGCTTCCACTGGCAAGACCCTAACCACTGTCGTCCAGAACGGAGGGGAGATACCAGATCACATGAACTTAGTCCCATACACTCTTGCAGTGGCACATGCAAGTCTCTCTTTAAAACATTTCCGGATTGGACCTAACGGATCCCATAGCTCTCAACGTCGTCCTGGCCGAAATCCGCTCTAGACGACGCGTCTTTCCTCCCCCTTGGCGTGACTCCAGATGACGTTCCTGCCTTCTAGCGTAATCATCCATTAATCCTGTCTCCTATGTTGTATTGTCTGTATGGACTTTCATTCAATAGGCTCAAGGAAACGAGAGAGACTTTCTAGCGTCAGATACTCACCTCGGAATAATATGCCGATAAATGACCGTGTTGTTTAATCATAGCAAGCATATCCATCGTTCCACCCAGAGTCTTGTGCTCATCACGGTGTATAAATTTGGTTCTCAACTATTTTCATACGGGAGAGACAATATTAATGCTGCGTGCCTGTGCCTTGCAACCCACACCAATATGACTAAGTAGCGTTATATAGACAGTGAAGAACTTTTCATCCCGCCACGGTAACTGAAAGCGCCCCAGTACTGTAATATTCCTCTACT
>FSVU01000689.1_pt1 | contig 10665 bp, 14 predicted proteins | sample 1637581 | NCBI WGS metagenome assembly FSVU01 (sample SAMEA3914814, study PRJEB12502) | metagenome | biome: forest; material: soil | place: USA | collected 2011-09-16 | depth 0.1 m | reverse complement strand
TGTCAATTCGGCCGCCGCGGGGTCCTCAGGGATCACTCCTGTACACTCTTCGTGGATTCAGGCTTGACCAAGAACCATGTAAGGAACCAGGAGAAAGATGTCGTACACGGAGCATTGGGAGGCCTTGGGTGATGCCTTTCACAGCCATACATCTGGAAGAACCCGACGTTATGGTATCCAAATGCGTCTCGCTAACGACATGATGTTGCCATATTCCTCATCAAGAAATTAAGAAAGAAGCATGGTCACCTGGTCGGCGATGGGGACGAGTACCTCGCTGTTGGTTCCTTCGGACGGCAGACGAAGAAAACTGGAGGAGGCCCGTCCGAATGACGAATTTACGTAAGAACGAACCTTGTCCGAGAAGACTTGGCGCAGACGGAGAGGAGGCCCAAATGATACTCCGACTCATGGAAGCTTCATAAGGTCGTGGTGCGTCCGGACGCACCCTCGCTCACCAACCATCCTCCCTCAACCACTACTGCACCGATCTGCATCAAACCACGTCTGGCTCATTCAAGACGCGTCATATTACCACACTCGTGGAGCTGTAACACGGGCACCGTCGCGATCTCGTTAAAGGCCTTCAAACAACCCTTCGGCTATGACACGTCGTTGGGGGTGTCACGGACGGGTTGGCAAGCGATGAGGCAGAGATGGGGATGCTGTACGGAGCCCAACCCTTGACTTCCAGGCGTTTCCAACTCTCGAGGAGTCAAGAAACAGCGACCATGTGGAACGGATTCCGAACCAATCTTGCGCTTAATCCGGCTTTAACGCAGCCTCGGGGCTAATCCCGGCGATAAGCTCCGCCTCCCTGGCCCGATCTCCCCGGCTCCCCTTTCCTCTGGTCCATCTCCCAATCCACGGGTCGCCAAGTCAAGCAACCTCAACGACCACTTACCGCTGGTACTCGATAACAGTTTTGGCTAGCAATGTACGGCCTCAGATCCAATTTTCTCGCCGCACAGTCCTCTGGCATGGCCAATCGGTCAAGCCTATCCACAGATTACTCCGACGCGGCATCCTTTATCAGCTCGGCACCCTCCAACGCGAGCAGCGTCGTCGGCGACTTTTCAGTCCTCTGTCTGCATGATTACGAACCAACGGATGAAGATCAGCTCGGCTTTCGAAAGGGAGACATCCTCTCCATTCTCCAAGTCGCTGATACGGGCTGGTGGGCCGCTGCCACAGGCAGCAGCTTCGGATGGGTCCCAAGCGGCTACGTGGAGGCCATATCGGAGGCAATGGCAGATTCTCTCAGGAGTGTCCAGCGCGAACGTCGCGATTCATCCGAATGGGATTCGAGATCTGGCCTTGGCTCAGAAGCCATCTCACCCCGAGGTTCGACGGATGGAACACCAATGAGAGAGGGCCATTGGGCGCAACGACGTGTGAGTCTGACCTTGCTTTCAAGAATGTCTGGTATCGGCCCGGCTGACCTCTCCTGTGATAGGGCTCCGCTGCAAGCCACCGCACATTCTCCTCGGACGATCATTCACGTGGCATAGGTTACGCTACCTCTCCCCGACCGTTCGCGGTAGTATCGAACGGAACGGGAGGTTACAACAAGAGTTACGGAGACCCACGTCTCCCTAGCCATTCTCCAACGGCCAGTATCCCTGTCGGCTCTCCGAATCAACGCCCCACACCGACATCTGTCGAATTTGTGTTGCCCAACTCACCTGCGGATCGGTACGGGCCCGGATCTAACCGAAGGATTAGCAAGGACGACGATCCAGTGGCATCACGGAATGCTCGGACCGCCGCAGCTCTACCGCCATACCTCCAGCCAGACTATGGTGAAGGCTACCTCCGGCTCGACTCTGATGGTCAGGTCAAGAGTGGGACGCTAGAAGCCCTCGTTGAAAGGCTAACCGTGGACCCTCTGCGTGAGTTGAGCTACTCTTGGTCGTGTGCGTTACCATTGACATTCTGTTGATCTCAGGGAAGAGCCAAGAGAACGTGTACCGAATGACTTTTCTCATGACGTATAAGTCGTTCACGGACGCATCCACGGTCTTTGCGATGCTCACTGACCGTTACGTCATGCAACCGCCACCGGGGCTAACCGAAGCCCAGCTTGAGGAATGGAAGGAGAAGAAGCTCCGACCGGCACAGTCCCGCGTGCTCACAACTCTAACTGAATGGGTCGACCGATACCGACTGGTCAAGGACGAACCGCTCCTCGTCCCGCTCCTCAAAGAGTTTCTCCCTCTAGTCACCGATCCTCCCAGCAATGCTGCAAATACAGCGAAACGAATCCTCCAGTCTATCGAGAAGCACGAAACCTTTGCCAGTAGTTCTTCCTCACATTCCAGCTCCTCCAGTGTACCTTCACCCCCTCTCCCGGTTCCGACTAAGCGGCTGAAGATACCCCCGTTGGGAGGTTCGAGTTCGAGAGGTTCAAAGCCAAAAAGTGAACTCATCAAATATGACTCGCTTGAATTCGCTCAGCACCTTACGCTCGTCGAGTATCGGCTGTACGCTAAAATCCGGCCCGCGGAGTGCATGATGTGGCCGAAGGTCCAGAAAGGGCCTGACGTGGAAAATCTAGTCCGGTTCTGCGCTACCAGTGACAAACTCGTCGCGTGGGTCAAGTACAGTATCCTGAAGGAAGATGGATTAGGGAAGCGGGCAGATGTTATTGATTTCTGGACCAAAGTCGCGGAGGTGAGGACAAGAAGGCGTCTCTCATCGAGAGCCCCTCACTGAAATTTCCCTTAGAAATGCCAAAGTTTGAACAACATCTCGTCATTATCTGCCATCATCGCTGCTCTTGCGAGCAATGCCATTGCCAAGCTCTCATTAACCTGGGCGCATGTCTCTCGGGGTTCAAATTTCGACAGGATGCTCCGCCTCACCGACCCCACCAACAATTTCTTAGCATATCGTACTTTCTACAAGAATGTGGTCACTAGCTGTGTCCCATTCATCGGTGAGTTGATGAACCGAGACGTGAGGTTCCGAGGCTGACGAGTCGACCAAGGAATATACCTCACCCCACTCGTTCACATTGCAGACCAATTTAAAGAAACCGTCCTTGTACCCCTCCCACCCTCTCCTTCCACATCTTTAGCAGCCCTCGGTGTTTCCTCTTCCCCTGGCTCTGTATCATCCATGCCTTCCAACGGCTCCCAGCGCACCCAAGGGTCGAACGCTCCCTCTCAAGCCGTTACCCACATTAATTTCTCCCGCCTCTTCCGTTGTGCTGAAGTTATTCACGACATGCTCCGACACCAATCCAAGGGTTATCGTCAAGCAAACGCCTCGGCCAACGCCACACACGCTGTCCCTGATCCTAGCCAGGCTCATGGTATCAGCTTGGGGGTGGAAAACGCACAAACCATGGCCTACGTAGAGTCCATGTTATCAACGGGCGGCGTCGGTCCGAACGCCTCTCCCGACTTGCCCAAGGTGACAATGTCGGATGGAGTGGTAGTCGGCGTTGCTGAGGCATGGTATTGGCAACGGTCAAGTGAGCTGCAAAAGACGGAAGCAGACACCTCAGATATCCGAAAGGGATTGGAGGCTGCCGGATTCTAAGTGCAATATGCCATCTACCATAGATTTCGGGTTGAACATTTTCTTTGTATTATTGATGTACATCTATGGCTGTATTTAGTACTGGGGCTACGTGTAAGATACCATGATAATCCACTATGAACCTTGCTCAAACTCTCCAAACTTCCATTCCTCGCCACGCTCCCACTGCCTGTCGCAGGTGGAACGTAGGAGCCATGGCCATCTTTGTGGACCGTATTGGACCAAAGCGAATGGAAGTCCTCCACTTTCCCTTTCTCCGGCCCCACTCCATCGCCCAAGTAAACCGGACCAAGTATATGCTTCTGGGAGCATGCCGAACAGGTCCCAGCCATGACATACCGCCGCTTTGATATGCTCGGGATCCAATACTCGTCGAGCCATTGACGGCGGACCAAGGCGGTCCGTGTGCGAATAAGCGCGAGCCTTGAAGACGAAATCACCTATCGTCTTGAAGCAGAATGAACAATGCCACCCAGCGTCACTTAGCATGTGGGCGTCCGATCCATCTCCCTTGCCGCCCGTCATGGCGTGGCCGTAGAGTGTCGAGGAGGGATCAAATCGCACCACCCGGGCCCTCCATGATGGAGGAAGTGGGGAGAGAGTTCGGGAGAACGAATAGAGGTGTTGTGACATCGCCAGATGGATTGGGGAAGGTGCATTGCAAGCCGAGAGTAAAGTCAATGCAGCCCGAGAAGGGATCTCATCCTATGTCAAACTCATAAGCACAATGCGAAGGAAGAGAATGCACTCGAGGGGCACTCGGGCGGGACTCACCACGTCGCTCATTATAACCAAATCCCCTTGGCGAACGCCACTCTCAGCAGAGTTTTGCAGCCAGGTGTTCATGCTTTGTCTCATTTCCTTTTCGAGGTGGAAAGGATCCTCGCCGGGTAAGCGAGATCTCCCGTCGATGGCCTGGTAACGGATTTGTGGAAGATACTGGTGAAAGCGAGCGTCCTGAGTTTGGTTGGTCAAGTAAGGAGCTAGTACGAGAGGCTTTGAGAGCCCTGTGAAAGTCGTCTTCGATTCGAGAATAAGAAAATGAGAGACGACTGGCGATAACTCTGCCAGGCGAAGTTCTGTAAACAATGCGGCATAAGGGGACGCTCATACACGACGTCAACGGGTGGCTTGCCCAGAAGATCCAGCTCGGTCGAGAAAATGATTGCGTCTACAATTTGGCTTGCCTTTGGTTGCATTTCCCAGCCATGGCGTTGGCAAGCGGCCAGATCATCTTGCGGGACGCCTGGAGAGTACAGATGCGGAATGACCTTCCGCGGCGATATTTCAGAATCGTAGAGCGGCCGAAACGCATAGGTGAACAAATTCGTTGCCTACTGCACTCATTAGTGTTAATGAACCCTCTTGTCGGGGCATTTCGCGTACCCAGTAATGCCAAGCCCAGAGCCACCATATCAAGCAAATTAGCACGATGGCCGAGAGAGTTCGCGTTCGGTTACAAGGAGACCATTTCCGGCTGACATAGTCAGACCGATGACCTACTCCAGGCAGACGACGATAAAGAGGGAGAGTAGTGACGTAGTTCAGCATAGACCGAGATTCAGAGAGAGAAGAGGCCAGCGATGCCCGTAACGTCGTATCCTGGCCCTTCGCTACCGCCGAGACTAAGCTACCACGCCACTTCCTCCCGGCAATTCGAATCCCGTTCTTTTATTTCCATTGCGAGACAAGACGAGACAGGACAGGACTAGGCTGAAATAAGCAGCGAGTCAGTATTAGGCACATCAAGTATCATAGGGCACTAGTCTAAGGGTGATCGCAATACGAATTCTCACTCCTTGGTGCATTCGTAGGCCCCCATATCCTTAGACCGCGGTTGCATAGGAATAAAAGTATAGTGGTAAATAACAACGTTCGGACAAGATAAAGAAAGAGTTAAAATAAGAGGACCATATCATGATTGAGCAATTCCCAATAAAGATACCAAACATCACTCAACCTCTCCCTCTCTTGTCTGCTCAACATCGCGTACAATCCAACGTGGCAGGGAGTAGTCCTTTTCGGTATCCATACTCGCGGGCATCGGAACACCAAAGGCGAGTGGATGACGTGGCTGTAGTTTTCTCGGTGCGTTGGGTTCGGTAACAGCCTTGGATGCCAACGCGTATTGAAGTAAGATTGAAACAGCCGGAGCAGAGGGTGACTCTCGAGCGGCTGACTCATCGGACAAGCCGCTGATGACACGGATCCGTTTCCTGAAGGGAGAGCCAGACTGTCCTGTATGGGACCGTTTGCGAACCTGAGTGCCGCCGTCAGGCTCAAGATGGTCTTCATCGTCCGTTTCAAGATCCGCTCTTCCGGAGAGGCGAGAATGCGGGAGAGTAACCCCAATACCATCAACAATATTTTCGACCTCTTCGCTGTCGCGACCGTACTGGCCGTGCGAACCTTTCCCTCTTTTGAGCCTAAGCCGGATGGAGGGCCCACTGTAATCTGGTAGGCTTGCTCCATCTTCTGGCTGTGTCGTTCCATTGCTCTTCCGTCCCCTAGGGTGACCAGCAGAAGGGAAGCCTTTTCTTTCCCCGTGACCTGGGAGAAGGATCGTGTATCGTCTGTCGAGCTCTTCCGCCTCCTTCAGCATTAGGCGTTTACTGTCCTCCGGATCCAGGTCATCGATCATGAAGGCACTAGCGTCCATGGCCTTGAGTTCATCTATACGTTCACGGAGCTTGTAATGTTCATATTCCAACTTCTCTTTTTCGCGAAGACGTTGTCGCTTTTCAAAAGCCTCATATCGACGGTGGCGGCGAATATAAGCAGCATCAGACGTGTCGTCTAGGTCCTATTGAAGGCGTAGCCCCTAATTAGTCTTCCGTCTATTCAGAACCCATCTATACTTACCTCCGTAATGGCGCGTGCCCGAAGACGGCTACCAGCCGCTGAACCTTCAGAAACCAAGTGGAATTCCGGCGTTTGAATAACCGCCTGTTTCCTAGTCGATTCGATGACATCGGGTTGGTCAAAGTAACTTTGATGGGTGTCGCCTGTTATCGATGACCCTGGAGCAAGTTTTGGGTCCGTTGTGATCAGGAAGGACGCGGTGGGTGGGAGGATATATTTATTGTCCGCTGAGAATATCGGAATCACTTATTAGAAGGTCCTCCTCTAAGTAGTTTACTTCTCATACCTGTGCGCCGTTGACTTTCCATGATCATCATATCGACAGCCGAACTCCCGACGCCGGTCCCCGTGCGCCTTGTTCTCGCGGGGAGGACGCGTCGCTTGGTCTCCTCTCCATTGATCTGCTTTTTCTTGGCCTTTGAAGAATCCTGTGAGGCCTTGGAGGGCGGGTCGGACGCGGGTGGGTCTGCTTTGGTCGCTTTTGATGTGGATGGTCGTCGCTCAGGTAGTTTCCCAAGTGCTCGGGCGGAGAGCTTGGTAGTTAGAGGATGTGTGGTGGCTAGGAGAGTAGGTTCTTTGACAAGCGTCGCCTTTGAGAGGGATGATCTCGTAGTTCGTGGAGGGGAGGGAACCGCTGGAGAGGTCAAGATGGCGGGCTGTGGAGTTCAAACAAGGACCAGTCAGAGATTTGACCTTCAGGAGATATCCTCTACAATTCTAGCATGGATCGATATACACTTACTGGTATCATGTTTTGGCGGTTCATCCCCGCAACTCCCGCTGGGATGTTTACGTTGCGTTGTTGACCAAGCGGACAACTCGGAGAATTCGGCAGGGGACGATTCCCAAAAACGGTATTCGCGTGAATAACAACAAGAGGCAAAAGACCAAAATGCAGATGGTACAAAGCAATATACAGTAAGGTTGATAGAACGAAAGGGTTCAGTAACTAGTCTCGGATTCAGATCCCAATGGGGTCCATCTGGAATCTCTCCTGGTATTGAAGAAGGCTTCGCCATCTCCATCGTGATATGACCATGCCGTAGGCTGGGAGGGCACGATGTTGGTGACCTGCAATAATTTCGATGTCAGGGCTACTCCTCTCAGTGAGAATGCAGGCCCTGGACTCACAAGGAATCGCTTTCCTTCAGCCAGCCCACCCTCACCCAGAGCCAAAACATCCCAGACCGTCATCTGGCCCGTCCGCATACTTGAAGAGGACCGAGAACCCTGTCGCCCGTCTCTGAAGCGAACGACACGAAAATTGCGAACATTCCGAGGAGGACAAACCGACTAATTTGATCCGTGAAGTTAGCGGCGAAACATGATCGAATGCTGAACGAGCTGACCTCCAGTTCCTTCGACACGTCCTCACCCGCTCGCTCACGTATGCCTGAACATTTCTGCCTAATGACAGTAGCAAGCCAGCCTGCGTCTCGGCCAGAGAGGCCTTTGATAACCGAGCTTGGATCCGGACTGTCCTCAATGTTGTCCCAGAGGTCAGTCACTGCGTCAGGCGGATAATCTAGGCCTCTTCGTCAGTCGCAGGCCTCGATCCACGAAATAAGCTCACCTTCTTCGCTTGGCTTGAAAACACCCGAGCTCCTCTCCAAGTTCACAGCGACGCCCTCTAGGCGATCCAGTTTCTTCTCAAGGTCAAGACGGAATTTCAGTTCTTCGTTCGCTCGTCGAGCCTACTAGAAGGTTAGCGTAGGATCACATTGAAAAAGACCGACGTACCCTCCACTTTTCCATCGCGTCGCGCTCTTCTGCCTCGCAGATCGGAGTTGGACGTTCACCATCATCCCTCATCTCGATGTAGCCAATGGGGAATGTTTTGGTGATCACAATATCCATGAGCGGGACTGGCCCACCGTCGTTTGACAGACTTCGGAGAGTTGCAATAAATGGAGTCGAGTGAAAGCCCAGTTTCGCGTCCCATCTCGCGAGGCTAGTCGAGTTGCCGGTCAGTTCCAGATGGGCCTTAGGATACGCGGTTAGGGGTTCCATGCCATCCTTCGTGCCATGGATCTACAGTTGAGCCAATTAATCATTGAGAATCCCATTCCACTATGGTAGCATACCCTAGTCCCAGAGATAGCTAACTTGCTCCCAACTTTCAGCAGATTCTTCGTGATAGCTCTCGCCATCGGCGCGTCGATCGTAGCACGTAGTGGATACCATCCGTCCGTGACTTCCAAGGAAGGCAGTTCTTCAAAGACAGTACCCTGCTCATCGACAGTTCGAGATCCAGGGAGTATCATCGACACAACGATTGTCATCGACCGAGTGGACGGAGTGTCTCCCTCAGTGATCAACCGGAATGGCGGACGTTTTGCTTGGTTAATCTCCCGCTCATATCTGCAACGAATATCGCTCAGCATGATACATCCCACGGGAGACGAGCCATGTACCTGTAGAGTAACTGCCGTATCACTTCGTCAAAACACCACTTCTCTTCGAAGAGTGAAGGGCAACTGCAGATGAGCGACGCGAGTTTCCAGAGAATCATGCCCCAATGATTAGTAGTCCAATCTTCCCCAACGAGCGTACAACCCTTTTGGCGTAATATCTCGAGAACGGCCGAGACACCTAAAGGCTCGGAGTTTGTTGATAGGAATCGATAGTACTGAACGTTGGCGAGGGATATGGCAGGAAGTTCAGCGGGTCTATATTCAGCGCCGTCAGTATGGGTATCCATAATATATTCCATCCGAACGAACATTCCGAGCTCTTGAAGTTCTAAGACTTTCCAACCCCGTGGTTTAACGCCAAACTCTTTCATGTTCTTTCTCTTCAGCGGAGGTTCTAGAGGTCAACTCAGCAAACACTTAATCCTAAGCCGGTCCTGAGACTCACTGAGATCAAATACCCCTCTCAATAACTCGCGTTCTTTTGCCTCTACCTCGAGCCTTCGGGCCTCCGCCAGCGCCTCCTCCTTTTGTTTTTGTTTCAGCAGTTCAGCCTGAACACGTCCAGGTTCTCCAGGCTTCATGCCAGTTTTGAAGGGTGTGCTGAATGTCGGTCTCGAAGAAGTTCGAGGCCGTGGGGCAAACCCGAACGCGGGCCTGAGAGGAGTGGACGGTGCAGCGAACAGTGGAGCTTTGGGGTTGAGAGGGGATGGTTGGTACGGCGTGAACGAAGGCCGGGATCGTGCAAGAGGAGTGGGTGTATTTTGGACTGCGAATTGAGAGCCTCTTCGGACCGGAGAGGCAAAGCCGCTCTTGGGGGCGGGTGAAATAGGCCGCTCCAGGTTTTCCAGGGATCCTAGAGGTTTCCGCGCATCGGCGATCGGCAGTTCTTCCTCTTGGTACTTCTCAATGAGTTTAGCAGCGTTCTCGAGCGCAGTTTCAGACGGCATCGCCCAGGTCGACTGGCTTGAGAAGATGAGTGGAACATCAGGGAGTTTTGAGGCTGGGACGAATGCAGCGGGAGTTTGAGCAGGCTTGAAAAAATCTGAGTAGTCGGATTCTTGCACAGCCTCTTGACCATCTTCGTGATTTGAGCGTGCCGGTGAATTGGGCTGGGAGGCAGGTTTAGACGGTCGAGCCGCGGGTTCGTCTATTACGAAGCATTAGTCGCGTCGTTAGAAAACTTTAAAGCGCTGGCAAGCAGGCCTACCTGGGTCCATGGGTGTATCTTCGGTAATTTCGGGCTGACTGGATGGGACGATCTCCTCCTCAAGAGCGTTGGTTTGGGTAGTCAATCCGTCGCTGTTTGACGCGTCTGATCCAGCTCTCTCGACAACTTTTGGCGCAGCAGGAGACTCTGTTGCGTTCATTTCCAGGAGAGCAAGTCTTATGGCCTCTTTCCGCTTCGCCTTGGCTTCTGCAGAGGACTGACTAGACTTGATTCGTTGGGAGGCTTGGGACATCCTGGGATTCTCCTTCTCCGAACTCAGCCTTGGCCTCTTCCTCTCCGGTAGCTGTACGTCTGGTTGGGATCCCGCCGGTCTCTGTCGTATCATCGTGTCGGGTGAGTTGAATTTGGTAGGTGGAGGGAAGAGCTTGAGCGCGGTCACGATCAACACGGTCACGTGACATCGTGTGCGCACTTTTGGGGATTTCCAGGACCACCAGCAAAATGTCGGCGCCAGTGATTGCACGCCCGGTCGCCGCTGCGGCTACGAAGACATTCACTAAAGGTGTAGGAGGCCCTAGAGTCGGACCACCAAAGTTACCAAACAGACCTCGTGAGCCTATCAAGTAAAGCATTTCAAGCGTCACCTTATCCAGGTATTCAGCGAGAAGCCCCATA
>FSVU01001042.1_pt1 | contig 10714 bp, 13 predicted proteins | sample 1637581 | NCBI WGS metagenome assembly FSVU01 (sample SAMEA3914814, study PRJEB12502) | metagenome | biome: forest; material: soil | place: USA | collected 2011-09-16 | depth 0.1 m | reverse complement strand
GCCTTGGTACATCCCCACCCGCTTGTCGTTGTACACCCCGTCGATCTCGACGTTGCGGTAGCTGAAGTAGCCACGGAGGCGAAGTATAATATGCGAACATGCGATCGACTTGGCGGCGGCGTAGTAGTAGGATCTGTGCAAGTTGCGAGTCAGTCTTTCGTTCCCCAGGGTGGTCTGGACTGACTGAACGAAGGAAGATCCGACAGAATTTGGGTAGCTCATACCTACGACCGATGCTATCAACGCCGCTGGAAAGATTGGGTCGGTGAAGTGATATGAAAGTCTGGTTGGAAGGAACGTACAGAACACAATGCCATAGAATTGAGCCCCGCTGAGAGACGTGTGTCAGTAAAGCTATCCAGGGGTACCCATCAACAAATATCACTCACTCAAAGTAGAATGCACGCATTATAGGTGACTGGCCGACTCGACCGTCTTGCGCTTGACGTCGTTGGAGTCTCCCGACCCAAACCAGTTTATAGGACAAGAACCCGAATAAGATGCCTAATGTCATGTTAAGGACAGCGCAAACCAATCTCACTACGGTACTCACTCTCAAAAATGACGTTGGCTACGTTGACCCACTTGAGCGAGGCATATGGCCTCGGGATCCAACATCGGTCCAGCATGTGCACCACCTCATCCGCCTTAGGCGATCGAGGGACTTGAGACTCCATGGCCCCAACGAAAGTCCCAATGGCCTGGAGTTCTAGCCAGTCAACAGGTCGGAGGCCGGCCTTAACGGTCTTGACACTGAGGTACCAAGGCCAGACCCATATGCCCACGAATCCCACAGCGGCGATAATAAGGACCCACATGTTGCGTTCGTAGACCCCCCAGAGGCGAACGACGATGACGATGGTCACTATAGTCATGGCTACGACGACCGAGTATATCTGGAAGAGGCCGACGTCCAGGCAGCTACAGTCGAGTGATCAGATCCAGCCACTCTTTAGGATATTTCTGAGACGTACAACTAGAGCGGAAAAAAAAAAATTAGAGGGCGCCGAGGATGTCGAATTGAAGGCTTACGTCTAATGTGGGCTTGTGGAAGCTTTGGGCTGAAGCCGAGGCTAAATTAGCTCTGCAGCCGGGAAGGTATGACGAGACTCACTGATCGCCATCGTCCTGTTTAAGATTAGAAAGAGGGATGAGTATATTTCAAACGCAACGACCAAGTACGAAGGCGCACAAGAAGATGATCGGATTAAGGTACTAGTGGACAAGGTCAGTGTTGAGGAAGATGCGGGGGAGAAAGAGACGAACTCGATTCAATATGAAGAGCCACTTTGCGAGCGACCATCGATGCCGCCAGACATAGTAGACCTCCTTGTCGAAAGTGGTGATGATATCGTAGAATAGGCAGACTGTCGTGGCGACTACCCACGGAAAACTCGGGTAAATGCCTCTGGCGCCAAACAGGATAGTGTGGACTGACCGGTCACATAGCGAACGATGGAGAGACGTTCACCATAGGCTGCCACGAGTTGTGCGGCGGTCTGTATGTCCATTGGACCTGCTGGCATCGATGCCATTATGATCGACGGATCATGCAAGTTACGGAGGTCGACCGGAGGTTTGTTGAGGAGACGGTGCCAAAAGGACGCTCACTCAGCAAGGCCTCAACCTGGTGAGAGTCGCGGGGGACGAGGGATGGATGATGAATTAAGTCTTTAGCCTCCTCGTCGCCTCGGCAAGTTATAAAGAATCCGTTACCCAAGTAAGGGGTTGGCCATGGTGATGTCGGGCGACCCGATCGGACAGCCGCGAGGAAGATACCTCTAAGCCTTCTTTCCGGGACGCAAATGAAGCTGAATGCACACCAAAACGGAGCGGATGCAACACTACTCAATTTCCACCTGCCAAGATCGCGCAAGATTCAGAAAATTACCGAATAGGGCGACCGGCTTTTGCCCGCGTGGCTAATCTCTCAGGGGCTAGGACCTGATCCGATACGCTCCTCATGGAACGTTACGTTACCTCGGCCCCGATTTTACTGGAGCGAGAGGAGCGCACTCTGCGGTCTTGTAGGCCGCGAAATAGACACATCTAACCATATACAGCGATGCCCCAATTGACTAAGGAGCATGCGCTCTTGCTACCCGCAGCGGTCCGCTTGGCGAACGACGGTCCGTCGGTTAAATCCTTTTACCAGGCGAATGGCTCCAGGCACCGAATTCCGAGACCGAGACCCAAGGAAAAGTCCCGACGCGGAAGCTATAGTGGCTTTCCTCTCCGAAGCGCTGTTTAGAGATACTGATGTTCGATTCACGCCTAAATGACTGATACCGACGCCAAGCCCGACTTATTCGGATGGTGGCGACCCCATTCTATTATCTCATCTCGTTTATGGTTCATCCATTGCAGCTGTCGCCGGTCACGTTGCACCCGCGGCCCAGTCCAATGGCACACTAGGGCTACTCATTACCAGAGAAAGGGATCAGGCCCGAAATGAATAAGCATAAAGATCAAATACAAGATCACGACACACGATCTGAAGGTCATACCGGGGGCCGCCAGTGCCCAGTGCCGAACGGGGAGACAGGGGAGTCGTTACTATCCTCATCACTCTCATCCTCATCAGCCTCCATGGGGCTCGTACTCGGTGAGGGATCCGGTGGTGGGTTGGCGGGGAACCGGTACTCGGACATCCCCCAGACTCCGGCACGAGTGACCATTATCCGCGGCCCCTCTGTTAATCCACGAGGCGAGGTCTGTGGCCGGGGAGAGAGGGCTGGAACGACGCCTAAACCATCGATAGAGGTTGAGGTGCGGGTACGAGAGAGCGTTAGATCGGGTCGGAGGGCGGCTAGCCGAGCGTCGTTCGATAGGATTGGAGGAGGGGAAGATGAGAGAGAGCGCTCTCGACTTTGGAAGGTTGGGGTCGGCGGAGTTGGGAATTGGGGTTGAGATTGAGATTGAGGTTGAGGTTGAGGTTGAGGTTGAGGTAGATCCTCAGTGGAAGATGGATCCTTCGCCAAGCTAGACGCACTCCTTCTCCAATGAGCCTTTCCATCCCACCTCCCAAACGAGCTGGAGGAGAGTACGGACACGTCCGTCCCCGATCGCATTCGACCATGCCCCTTTCTCCTCACCACGACCTGGTCCTCCGGCACCAAAGTCGTCTGCGGTCTCTCAGGCTCCTCCGCAGCGAAAGACACGACGAGGACAGGCTCCGATTGCCTCCTCCCACTGAAAAACCGCCGTTCTGATCCCTGATGCGGAAGCTTTCGTAGTTGTCGATGAATGATGTTCCCGGATTTCTCAATCGTCTCGGGGACGCGCCGACTGATCATCTCGAAGCTCCCGCTGACGGCCGTCGCGTGCGCGAATTCCACCGTCCCTCGGGTCGGGGTGAAGTTGGACATTCGGAGACCGCTGTTTCGGCCATCGTTGACGAACGAGACTTCATTGTCCGTTAAGCTGAGGGAGCATTGTCAATGGAAATGAGCAAGGTTAATGGAGGTCCGACTTACTGGAGGTAGCCTCGTAGGCGAAGCATCATGTGGCAACAGGACATTGACTTCATCGCCAGAAAGTAACTAGAGCTGTTGGAGAGATGTCAAAATATATTTTAATGGGCGTAGTGATGACATACGCGACGAAAGCTCTGGCGGAGGGACTCGCAGCGGAGGAACCTCCGATCGCAGCACTCAAGAGTGTCCCTACAGGCGAAGTTCTATGAGTTGGGAGCATAAATTACCATGTAAACACGGACCCAGCATAAGTATATAATATATGGCACCTCTGAGATACCAAATATGCCTCGGTCAGTATCCTGAAGAAAGGAGGGCGCTTCGACTCACTCCTTGAACAGATACAGAATCAGAGATGAACTTGATCTGACGTTATAGAGTCTCCATGTAGTAACGACAAATAACACAGCTATAATATCAGGCTATTAGTTAAATTAACCCTCATATAATGACGTGCACGAACTCTCGTAGACCAACATAGCTACGAAGAGATAAATGAACCCAGTTGTCCATTCGCTCCAATAACATCCACCGAGTAAGGGTCGCAAATCGGGGATATTGCTCGTCATCTCCATGACATAAGTATAGTCGTCTAGCTCTTGAGTGTTCTCGACAGGTGGATGGGCAACCAGGATGATGGCGGGGAGGAAGCATACAAAGTAACCGCCCAGGAGGACCCATAGGACGTTGCGGTTCCGGTCAAACAGCGCCCAGGTCCTGCTGATGATGATCGCTGTCCCCAGGAGGTTAAGCTGCGTATGAAAAGATGGTCGATAGAACTTACATGAGACGGACAATAGTATGAGAGCCGCGAAAGTAGTGTTTACACGTACTGCAGGACGACATCTACACAGAAGCACGTCCATCAGCATTCTAGTGGATCTAGTTTCATAATCACGAACGTCTAAGGGGAACAAGCGTCAGTAGAGTCATTCGGTCCGAACTATAGCCATGAACGCACGTCAACGGATTGAGGGGCTATTAATACTGTAAATCGAAGATGGTCAGTCATGTGTCATCATTTAGGGTTATATATTATCCGAAAGCTCACAGAATGCTTGGTAACTGTGAAGCGCTCAGCGATGAGGTCGTATCCGCAGCGCTGCGGAAAGACTCACAGGAAAAGGGCAGGAGTAACGTATCTCACAAAGAGGTAGGTACACTTCGAGTACGACCACCGGGATCTCCACACATACTTGACCTCGCGATCGAAAGATGTAAAGAGGTCCCACATAAGCGCTGCCGCGGAGATTACTGGAAAATTCCGGTCAGTTTTTGGGACATGTCGGTCTTTGATACATCCATACATGTGCCGATCCGAGTTACACCCATCATCTGGATACACCGTAAAGCATCCTCCCAATCAAATGTCGAGTCCTCAGTCACCCGAGAGTGGAGATTTGAGGTGGGGAGACCGTCCCCCATGATCGACGATGTTCAACCGGGCCACGTTCTTTCGAACGACGAGCAGTTCAACCGGTCACCCCCCAGAGGATAGAGAGGAGATTTCACCAAGAGACAGAGAGCTGGCGGTGGTCGTAGCTTAAGTCTTCCTGGAACGCCGGCTCAGCTTCCTTCCGCCCGTGAAAGAAGACTCCGAAACAAGTCCGACGAGCCCTCCGTGGATCGAAGGATAATTGCGTGAAATTACTGGAGATGTCAAGGGTCGAAATGAGGCCTGTGGAATATGTTCACCTGGCCCATGCTCTCCGCTTCATCTTCTATGATTATGTGGCCCGGTCCGGGGGGTAGAGGGCAACGGGCATTGGCCGACGGCGTCGGCGGGGACCGGCAGCACGACCCTGCCACGTTCTTCGCATTCTTGAGACGAAGCCAGAGAATTGGCTTCGTCACTGAAACGATTGAGAAATATTGGCTGTAACGGTTCGCGCGGCAGATCCATGATCGAAAGAACGGTCGTGATCGACTCAGGCACGGTTCCTACTCCGGTGACTCGGCCGGAAAGCAGGGGCTCTCAAGGAATATTAGATCTGATGACCTTGCAATTTACTTACTGATATCCGAATCGGGAACGATATAATTACCCGTGCTATTCCGTGTTGGTGGCCACTGGCCGGTACCCCTACTATAATAATGAGGGAGATCGCCAGAAAGGATGAAGAAGATTAGTGTCGTACAATTTAGTAATGAGCATCAAGATATAGACACACTATAAAATAGATAATAATGGGACTTGGTTGAATAGAAGTTGTGAGCAGCGTCGCACTTCAGGTGGCGATTCGCCGCTCTGGAACTCAGAACTCGAGCTTATCGCCTCCGTCTTCCTAGCCTGAATCAGGTGTCAATCATCCGAGAGGCTCTTCGTGAGTGTGTTTCCTGGTTCCTTCTCTAGCCCCATCCGCCGACCATGGACAGAAATGTAGACAATTATGGTACTCAAGGATCAATTAACTCTAAAATGAGCTCCCAGAGGTTATGCTAAACGCAATCGGACAAACTCACAGTCAAATAGCATAACCGCTCATACGACTTGCTGGATGTTGCGGGCTTCAAACTCTGCAGACCTTTGGGCCACCCGATTGAAGCGGCGGAAAGGTTGAATAAGGTCTCAGAAAGCGGCATATATTTTTCTTTGAAGAACTGAAGCAAGTTGACATAATCACGCGATCTCAGTGACAGGTGACCAGGGAAGGGGACTTGCAGGCGCCCTTGGCAGGGTGCTGGGCCACTGACACGATTTATGGGAGAGGCTTGTCTTGATCAAGGCCAAAGGTCTCGACCATGGAAGCCAATTACCCGGAAGGTCTGAAAGATTGCCAGATACAGGGCGGGAGGCCAAATGGCAAACCATGGTGGAAAGCCTGATCGAATATCTTTGCCACGAAGTGAATTCAGCCAACAATACCCATGCGCAAGGTAATGTATTGGAAGGCAAACTCCAAATATGATGAAGACAGCCAGTTTCGTTACACTGGGAACTGGTCGGTGCACGATTGTGCACGTTCCTCGTGACAAGATAGGGTCGCCTTCCTTCATGAGGCGTCAACTTCCCTTTAAGTCAAAGGGGCTAGGAATGACCGAGAACGTCACGGTGCACCGCTCACCGACGTTGAGTGGGGTTGCCACGTCCGTCAGCAACCGGCGAATGAACCCATGGTAATATTCACTTACTCTGGAGTCCTCCACTTGCCCACAGTCAAAATTAGGCGCTCGAAGTACATATTGTGACCACTTCGTTAGGGTCAAGTACACCCCAACGTAGTGGTTGGCGGAAGTCACAGAAGCATAGTGTGAGAGGAGGGCAGGACTAGTGGCATGCAATGTAAAGCCAAAGAATGCCACAGGAGGGGATGCGCCACCAAGTCTGGGGAAAAGAATCCGAACAGTTGATTGGTGTATGGGAGTTGTGAGCGTCACGCTTTAAGGCCTTGCGAGTCTGGACTTTCGATGCGCCGGTCACGGTCAGGCCCCGGAACTCCTTGACCGAGCGAATATGTTGTCGGCAACATCCGATGTGAGAAACGGTGTTGTTATCACTCAGTGCAACCTGCAGAACGTCCTAGACAGCGAGGACGTCGTTGAACAGTGACGCGCATGCCGCGAGTGGCGTTCCCCACGGACTCGTGATCGTCAGTGATCAGCGTGCCCATCATCTCCTTCTCACGAATGACGAAAAGGGCGGGCTCTCCACATCGAGAGATGTCATCCGGATCGCCAACGCTATCTCCTCCACCTGCTAAGCGCACCAGGAACGGTGGAATCGATGCCGATCTGGCCGACCCTCCGACCCTCCGTTCCACCGTCCCGGTTAATCCAGCGGTGGACGACTCAACGGAGACATTCTACGTTGTTGGAGCTATGCCAAAGCAGAAAGCCTCTGAAATCCCTCGCAATCCAGTCTTGCCGATACCTTTCGTACCGAACGACTCGAAGATGGATCCATACTACCGAATCGTCTCATTCGTCAATCACGTACCGGACTTACTTTCCCTGTGCCTGACTTGCAAGTTACTTTACGTACCAGCTATGAAGCGATTATGGTCCGGGCGTCACTTTCCGAGCGCCGGGTATCTTTCCGTGGGTGTTCTACTTCTGGATTTGTCCGGGATGACTAGAAAATTTGCCATTACCCTGTCAAGTTATCCGCCGGTCGGTTTCTTCTAGTGGACAGCGTACAATCACGATGGTATATCATGGAACTTCTCCGAGTTCGACCCGATCTTGCCGCTCTGGTCAGGTCTTTCAGTAAGCACGATGATTTCGTAAACGTGACGTCTTCCGAACCCGAACGCCACAATCTTAGAGATTACCGAGGGCCAAGAATCTATTGAGACACTTCCAGTATTACCCAATCTACGTGAGCTAGTCATCGAGCATCGGGGAAGGCGCGAACAGAACAGTGGTTATCATGATAACCGCCTCATCGAATTCCTCGTCAAGCACCAGAGCATTGAAGAGATCACTCTCATCGTGAGCTTCCGGACAGATTTGAAGTACTAAAACATTCCTAATTCTTGCACAGGGAGCCACGTATGATGAATCGGATATGAAATCGTTGACGTTGCCTCACTTCACGAGGCTGGAACTGCATTTCTCTCAAATGCCCAATTGGCTTAGCGTCTCTAAGAAGCAAATAACTCACTTAACTCTACTGGTAAGCCTCGTTCAGCATCTCGCCGAACCGCTCAGTACAATTGGCGCAGGGTGCCAAAGGACGACCACCTCCAGCGGCAATTGACGCAGAAGACAGCTTCGTCACTCCGGATCCCACACCTTTCAAGTTTCCTGACGACAGGACTCTTGTGTTCCTCCATCCCCAGCTGAGCGGCCTTGTCTACCTCGACGTCTCGTGTTGCGTCGATATCTCCGACGCTGGTCTCGCAGTGGTTTTGCACTCCGTCCCTGAACTACGGACCCTCAAGCTACACTTCTGCCAGAAACTTGCGAGTCTTCCTGATATACACTTCTACTCCGGTTAACCCTCGATAATAACAGAATGTGGCCGCGGCTGTCAGCAGGCGCCCAAACCTCCGAAAGCTCGTCCACCTCACATTAAACTGCAAGATTCGATGTGGTGCAACGATCACGACATTTAGGTAAACTATCCATCTCTGCGATGTGTAATCTGCTAACGTGTTCCTGATCCTATAAAGTGCTTACTCGGGAGAAAACCGATCGGAGGCAATTATCAACGTACTCACTCCAACTCCTCCGCCAACGCCCGGTGCCAATGGTGAAATACCGATGGACGTCGATTGCGGTCCTCATTTACAATCCATCACGATATCTGGTCAGACGACACTCTGGGAACGGAGGATACTCCTCCCTGGCTTTGTATCAGTTCACGGCAAGACGTTAAAGAAGATCACTTTGGAAGAGAACATGATTGATGCCGCAGAGTTAACCAACCTCTGCGAGAAATGTCAGAATGTGAGTTGCGCACTCGAGGCACCCACGCTTTTGAGCTAACGCCCCTTTAACGCACCTTAGCTCGAAGTGCTGTGCGTTAAGAACCCCGCAGATCTGCACGACCCGACGGTACACGTGCCCTCTTTCTATTGGCGATAGGTTACACTAACAACGCGATCCGATAGCTCACGGAGTCGATCCTGGCGAAAGCGAAGAAGCTCAGATCGGTCGTTCATGCCACTGGGCGGTATATTGTGAGTAACCTGGCGGCTGTACGTTTCATTGGTGCTAATCTAGTACCTCAATACGTGCAGGTGAAACGAGTTCCCGACAATCCAGATGACGTTGTCCTTGTGCTTGTCTGACAGGACTAGGCACGAAGGAAGGCATTGAGCGTCGTCTCGGGTAATCCGAACGCCGCGGTCTCAGGTTTTAGTTTTTCTGTTTGGGCTCTGGTGTCGCAAAGTCGTTGTCTCGTCTGTCTGCTTGCTTGCTATCGATCCGTGCATAGGTGTTTCCCAGTATACCAATGATTAATAACAGGAATATTTTACTCCAAGACGGTGTGAGTTATTTTACGAGTGGGGGAAGATCATAGGTGGATGAAAAGTTTGGTAAAGGAGTGTGAACGAGAGCTTTTCACGGCTCTGATGAGGGAATTGGAAACAGGGCTTATAAACAGTGATAGGGGTAGGACATATAACAGAGTGGTGTTGTTGAGAGGCATTTGGGAGTACAAGATTTGGGAGTGGAACGAACGAAAGATGATGAACGACGGGAGCGCACACTGCACGCGGCGTGGTTGGGAAGGGGTTAGAGATGGCTCGGCAAGAAAAGAGCCGGGGATGACAATGCACGCCTGGGAGCAAGAGGTGCTGGAAGAGGGGGAGGAGAGGGCTGACGTTGGAAAGCGGAGCGGTCGAATTCCGAGTTGAGGGTGAGGCCGGAGGCCATGGATTTATTCGTACGAATGATTGGAAGGTAAGGGGTTGCGCATGACCACGATCTCATCGACGAAGGACTGGGAGGATTCGACGTTTCGTGGGACCAAGGCGGTGGGTAAGATGTATATGGCTGAAGATGGATTGCGTCAGTATGGAGATAACTAGAAGTTTTCGCCACATACTCGAGTGACCTTGGCATTAGGCATTGAGATTTGCCCTCTCCAGGCTAGGAGAGCCTCCGAGAAGCTCGTTGTCTGCGTCTGGACGTGTAGAAGCTGATCAGTCCGGAGGGTATCACGAGCCTTGGACTGAAACCGGCCGACAGGGGCGAGACGAAAACTGCGAGTGAAGACTGCCCGCGCTGAGCAGCTACGAAGGCTATCGAGGTCATCAGCCTCAGCTGAGGAGATGCTCGGACGGATGTGAAAAGGATCGCAAATCTCCTCGGGGGCTGCGAGAAAAGAGTCATCGAAGTCGTCTGGAAGGTCGTCGAGGCACTGAAGCGAGGACATCGAGGAGGACGGGGAGAGAGATGGGGTCGAGTCAATGGAAGGAATATAGTGCTCCGGTTTGGATAGCGAGTACATTGAAGCCGATGGACCGGGAGTGCACACGTCCTCATCGTCGTCAGCGTCAAGGTCCAATGCTATTCGTGTAACGCAGTCTTCTGGGGCGGGGAGAGGCTCAGCCTTATCTCCAGAGGAAAACCCAAAAAGCTGCTGAAGTTTTATGCCGACCTGGAAAAGAGGGATGTATGTTCAGAAGCGGTCAAACGAACAGCAAATGACACATACTTCGGCAAGGTTGAAGTCGATTTCTCTGACCATACTACCCAATAGAGTCGGTCGTCTGGAGGTTGGAAGGCGAGTCGGCGATGAGGGGCACCACATGGTCGGCGGTGATGTGTAGAGGGGATGTGGCGGG
>FSVU01000771.1_pt1 | contig 10784 bp, 14 predicted proteins | sample 1637581 | NCBI WGS metagenome assembly FSVU01 (sample SAMEA3914814, study PRJEB12502) | metagenome | biome: forest; material: soil | place: USA | collected 2011-09-16 | depth 0.1 m | reverse complement strand
TGGGTGATAGCCATCCCACGAACATCACCGTTGTAGTGAATCTGTGAGAAACGTCTGGTATTAGTTACGGCGAATAAGGTCCGAAACAGTAACCAAGATGTACCTTCACTCTGATCCGGACTTGCTCGAAACCATCGTCGTAAGAGTCACTAGGCAACGTTCTGATCGTAGCCGCCCTCGTCGGGCCCCGGCGGGCGCCTCCTACTCTGGTTGACGCATGCCGAGAAGGGGGTAGATTGGGAGAGGCGCCCGGAATCGTACGGGTCTGCCAAGCGGCCACTCGGCTCCTCGCGTCATCGGACACATCCACTTCATCTGGAGCTGGCCCGTCGAAATAGCCGTCAAGGACCTGAGACACACCTCCACGGGGTTGGCCGACTGGCAACTTAGGAAGCTCCGGTTCGTTGGCAGGGGATGCACGACCTCCCGGCGGGCGAGAACCATTTCTCTGTGAGGCCGACCTGGCAACTCCGTTCGACACGCTTGGCTGCCGACGGAATCTCTCGAACACTGCGGCGGTCGGATCTTGGTCCTTAGTTACAGTGCTCGTGTTGGGAAGTGTGTTCTTCCTCTGAATGGTAAGCCCTCGAGTAGGTATGCCATTCGCAGGCGGACGGATAGAACCCGACCTGGCTATGAGCGGTTCTTCGGCTGACCCGGCGCGGCGTCGTTGAACTTGATTAGGCTCGGGAGGTGCTTGGGCCCTGACGCTGTCGGGCGGCGTGAGAGGGAGGTCGGCATCTTTGAAGACGAATGGCTTCTCCTTCGGAAGTGAAGTAATTTCGCGCAGTTCCAGCGGCTGCCCTCTTGGTCCAATGCCTTGTTCCATCCTCTCCACACCAGAGAACCCAGTGAACGCATCTCTGGCTTCAGAAGTAGCGATAAGTTTCTATTGTAAAGTTTATGTCAGAGAAAGGCGTGTTACTTATACGATATCATCTTACGGCTTTCCCCATATAATCCTTTGCCTTGGCATTCTTGGTCTTGGTCTCAGAAGGACGGTAAAGGATGCCTACAGGCTAGAAGAGTGGTTTAATTAACGTCCAGAACCTTCTGTTGTTCCTCACAATAGAGAAAACTGTGTAATCCCTCCCCTCGTCGGCTATCGCATCGTCTATAACTGCGTGGTCATCGGCTGCCTTCTCTTTCTGTGCAGCGTCCAAGTCTCTCATGCCCATGCTGAGGTTCCCATCATAGATCTGGGATAGCCCGCGATTGAAGAGGACCTCAGCGGACCATAGTTTGAACTTGAGACCCAATTGGTCGTAATCGATGTACTGGTTGCTACGGAGGTGAGCGTATGTCTCGTCGAAGTCTTGGCGAGCCATATCATAACGACCCAGAAGGAAGTTGGAGACGCCACATTGGAAAAAACTGAGAGAGTTTAATTATATGTTGACTCCAGGTGATGGGGAAAGTACTCACGCAATAGCAAGATGCTGGTCCAAAGCAGTTGCCTCATTGAACTTTTCGACGGCTAAGTCGTGGTCTCCTACAGTAGCGTGGATGATGCCGATATTAAATAAGATCTTGGAAGTGTCTGCAGTGCGCTGACGAAGACAATGGGAAGATTAGACTCAAAGGAACCAACCGCAAGATAATTGATCCACCTCAAATAAGGTAATGCTTTTGGAGAAATCCTTTTCGTCGTAAGCTGTGAGTGCCGCTGTCCATGCCTCGAGTTCAGCCTGAAGGTCATTGGTAATGTCCATCAAACGATACATCATTGTTTCACGGGAGGATCTCGTACCTTCAACGACATGAATGAGTAAAGTGAGTGTGTACAACAAAAATATGATCAGATAATGAGAGCGTGTTGCAGCTGAGAAAGCTTGATACTAGAGGAAGCAACCAGTCGCCAAGTAAATCGAGGGGTCGAGCCGGTAGGAGCAAAAGTGGCGCACCTAAAGAGCCAATAGAACGAAAGAGGTTTAGAAGAAAAAAATAAAAGACGAAGCGGCCTGCGCGACGTATCCCAGAAAGAAATGAGAGGAAGGTAGCGTTAGAGAACGCTAGAGGAAGCCGGACGAGAGCTGATTTTGCCAAAGACCCCGCAAGCAGGACTTATATATGGCTGTCATCACGACCTCGACCTAGGAGCAAACGGTCTTCCTAAGCGGCCGTTGCTGCAACGTGCTGGTAACGGACGCGGAGTTCTAGGGAGAACTTCGACGAGTTGGATGCGCGCCGGTCACGGTCGTCACGACTACGCAGCGACCAGTCTCCCGCGCAGCACTTCCCGAGTGCACCTCGGGTGCATATCTTTGCTCGAAGGCTTTCGATTCGGCAGGTTGATCGAATACCCTCTCTGTTCGGAACTGAGAAAGGCTTGGCCTTTTCTTTCATTTGCGGGTTTTGGGGGGAGGCCCTGTCACTCCACTCAAACTTGTGGCAACGGATAACGCTCACAGTGGTGAGCGCGACGTAGTCCAAAACTGCCGGATTGGGACCATCGTCGGATGTGTGGATGAGGTCAGTTTCAAACCGCTGGAGACATTCTAATGCAACTGCCAGTCGTGATTGTAACGCGGCCTCCTTTCCCCTCCTGACCGGCAGTTACGTCGGCCTCCTTCTGCTTGACCTAGTGTCTATATAAGCTTGCATGCTCGGACCATTAATTCCTCCTCTATCCACCAGCTTATTCATACCCTACCACATTGATAATACCAATGTTCGCTCGTCGCTCTCAACCTCAACCTCTTCAAGGCGACTCCTCTACCTGGAGTTACTCCGCTTTTAACCACTCTCGTACCTCCGAGTACGACGTTCCGTGTCTTTCTTCTGGCTCGTTGTCATCCGAGTCCAGCCAAAGCGACGTTGAAGCCTTCACCCCTCCATCTTCCCCTTTACGCCCTATCATCTCGAGCAAGATCCCGCTGTCAGATGTTGAGCGCGCCAAGAGACATGTCTTGTACGAGGCATTCGGGTTTACCCAAATATCTCCTACAGAGGAAAAGGGGCCTTCATTCGAAGTTATCGTCTGGCCACCAACACCTCCTCAAATTGAACAAGCCGTCTTTCCCATGGAAACCGCGTTCGCGGCGCCATGCTCCCAGCCCCGCAGACCAAAACTCGCTCGCACAAAGGGCCGATCGGGTCAAACGGTTCCGGAACTCTGGAGACTGCCATCAGTCCCTGAGGCGTCGATCCTCGAAGATGAAGCCATCGCCCACCAGCTTCAAGACGTACGGCTTTGTCTCAACCAACACGCTCAGGTCCTTCCATCTGGTTCCGAGGATTTGGACTCAACCCTGGAATACGCAGTACATCCATTTACCCCTGAACTTCTCGCTACCGTTCTCATGGAGGACATGTCGCCGTTAGAACTGCCGTCCGCATTCTTTACCCCTCTGCCATCCTCTATGTACACCAACGCGCAGCTTTGCCTGTCGCCTATCCTGGAGATTCCTGAGAATGATGAGGGGACGTGCTTCTCCAATCCGTACTTCCTTTGAACAGGGACTCTCCTCACTGTATCACTAGCACGTTCTGGAAACGTTGTATCTGTATGCGTCCACGACCTTTTCATATATTACAAGTACGCTAATCATCATCCTCGCGTGTCACTCTCGAACGAATTACCCATTAAGACGGTCAACGTAGAATACTCTTCGGAAGTCATCCGCTTCGTGTCCATGTAATCGTCTCAGCTCCTCCCATTCGACGATGACTTACGACCGGCCACCAATCTCACATTAGGGTCTTCGACAGGACGGGGCCTTTCCATCTTCTCTTGCCAGGGTTCATTACCTCGAACGGCAGTGGTATACCTCCAAATTAGCACCCCTTGTATTCGATTCTCCTTCATTTCCCTGACAGCGCTCTGTAAGATTATTAGAGAGAGAAACTTGTACGTGAAGGCACCGGTTCGTACCTCTGCCCACAGGTCGACGGCCTCCGGTTGTTGATTGTCGGCAAGGAGTAAGGGTTTGAAGGCAAGAATGATGCTTAACACGGACTCCCGAAAATGTTTGGCAATTTGATGCTCTCTATCGGACACTGGGAATTCTTCTCTGAGCGACGAAGTGCGAACATGATCGAATGTAACTTACTCCCTGGTGATGTGCCAAGGGGCATGGGTATGTCATAAGTCTCGACGTGGGTATAGTTTGGATTCTCTTTCAGCCACCTGAAAATGTCGGATCAGTGTGAGGTACTGATAACTGAAGACAGATCATTAACTGGTTCCAGTGAAGCACACTGTCGACGGCGTAGTTTGATCGGTTTCGGTAGGCTTCGTAGGCCGCAGCAAGAACGAATTGGAGCCAAGTGAATCTACGGAAGAGTTTACACATCGTTTTTATTATCCTAATCGGGCAATACGTACCCAGGTTGGCCAGGTTCTGTCACGGGGAAGTCTTGCCCATCGTACGTCTTTACTTGCTATAAGGGAACGCATCGTCAGAGATAGCGCAATGATCGTCATTTAAGGGACGACATACTGGTATTGCCGTACAAAGCAAGAGAACCCCGCTAGGTCTCATTGTCCGTGCCATCTCGTAAAGGAAGGACTCGAAGTCGTTGATCCCCGGATCCGCGGAACGGACATGGACAACGTTGAACTTTTGCTCATAGTGGGCCATGGATTCATTCGCATCATCGACTTCGAATCGACAGTTCGACGGTAGGTCTACCATGTTGTTGATGCCCGCCGGCGGCACAAAATCCATGCCAACGATCTCGGCGTGGGGGAACTCCCTTGCCATGTCGATGACCCTAACAGGGGGTAAGTTAAACATTGGAAGCTTGCTACTCGGACCTTCTTACCATTTACCGGATCCTGTCCCCACGTCAAGGGCCGCGGGCTGGACAGCTTGGTCCTTTGATAACGCCTGTTGCACGAGGTCCCTGGATACGTATAACCCGCCAAGTCGAAGTAGAAGAGCATGGTGCTGGACGTTGAGGCGGTAGTGTTCGGACTCGTCCTAAATGGCGACAATGATGAAAGGCTAAATTGGCCTCCTGCACACTTACCACTGGTAGCATGTAGTGATCAGACATAGTAGTGAACTCGCGTCCGAAAAACGGCCTGCCCTGGAACGTGAACGCACGAGGAGGCATTAGAGATCGAGTGGTAATGTGGACTGATCAAAATCATTACTCACGAAGCGGTCGTTGGCTACGTAAAAAAATGGAAAAAAGATCAGCACCTGTCAAAAACCCAATGCGGAAGGATCGAACGAATCGAGGCACAAACGCCAACGCAAACGTCGTAGATCCTTATCGATCGCTCACCTGAAGAATGGAAGGTCTTCAACGACACCGATTCCGAATCGTCGGAGACCCTATCGCGAGCATTCCAGCCCCGAGGGGCTGGCGCCTCCCGAACGGAGATCGAGTCGTCTGGATAGATTTCCGAGACTGACGATACAATGCCCGACCTTGTACCTGTCATCTCTGACGGCGTGATAACGCTCTCGCTGTCGGTCATCATGGTGGTGTCGGAGGGTTGGTAGTCCGGATCGTTTTCGATATCGTCGTCGTCCTCTTCAACTTGCATGTGCAATAAATAGAGCGATGAATCGTGTTCCATGCAGCAGTGGTGGGAGAACTTGTAGTCGACGAGAGATCAGGCCGCTTTTGTACGTCAAATAGGCGGGACCATCGGGGAATGGATTGTCGTGAATGGCGCCCCGTTGATGCCGGCATGCCTCACGTGAGTCTGCGGTCCAGAGTTGCGGGTCTAAAACGGCCTCATGGCATGGCGTCGCCAAGGCTAGTGATGAAGAGCGAAGATAGGGCCAGATTCTACTACTACATAACTACCTAAATTTCTACCTAAAATCTATCTATTGCTACCTATGGTTTTTGGGGACTCTCGTAAGGAGGACCCCCGATGCTATGATTGAGTATCACCTACAGTGATATCCATGCTATGCAGAGTGACGTTGAACGAGGTAATGGGAATGATGGAGACAAGTGTCGTTGAAGACAGGAGGAACGAGAAACCGGTAACGTGAATTGTGGAGAGAAAAGCATCAGGAATCGAAGACGAGATGGTGCGGCGACTTTAGAATTTAGACTTGGTACTGGGCGCGCAGCGCCTCCTGAAGAGGGGGTGGGAAGCCGGCAAACTGTACCTCCCACTGAGCACCCATCATCTCCTTAAACCCGTGGAGAATCTACGACGGAGATGATGAGTATGCGCCTTGGATGGCTTGGCCAATACACTCACTTGGGCGAAGTTCCCTCGCAACTCGTCTGAGGGTGTCTTCCATCTTACAACGGCGTTGCAGAACCAGACGAAGTGCTGTTGAATAGGTTTAAGATTACTCAATGGCCCCCACTTGATGGAACGCCTACCTTAGCGATGCCGTTTGGATTGCTCCGGATCAACAAGCAGAAACCCCTGAAAGCCGAGTCTTTCTCGTCGTTGTCTTTGATCTCCCATAAGGCTTGACACCTAAAACAACGTATCAGCCAGTGCCCCACGTTTCCGAGCGTTGATGGAAGCTCACCATTGCTGAGCAAAGACTTCCAAATGAGGGGCAACGGGACCAGGACAGACAAGCGAGATGCGGCCGATGGTCACGGCAGCGTTCTCCGTCAAACTCTTCGGACTTCGCCCGCTTAGAAGAATAGGAACAAGTCTACCGATCAAGGGTTCCACCCATTGTTCAAATGCTGGGTCTGGGGTAGGAGGAGTCGGTAAGGCTGATTTTCCAGTGGCAACGGGATTCAATGCCGACCTTGGCCAAACCGCAACGCGATTTCTCCGACACACCATGCAGCGTTGTTTGAAGCGCTGATGAAGTCTGCTTTGGGCTCGGGTTCGATTTGACTTATGATCTCGGGCATGAGGTCTGGGACCTTCAGTCGCAGAACGCCAAAGCAAGAGATGGCCATATCACCGACCAAGGCGTATGCGGATTGCCGTACTGGAGCATGTGGGTGCTTCAAGTGAACCATTAGTAATACAGCCACGTATGGGAGCCGGATACAAACCTTCAGACAGATCGCAACAAGATCCAGCAGGTTGGGATTACTTGCGGCGATTGCACCCTCGATCGCGCCCCCGAGTCCTTGGACTAGTCCGCTGAGTAGATCGAGCGAGACAATAAGGAAGGGACGGTCCGGTTCGTCGAGGTCTGGGTTTCGGACGTACTCCTCCCACGCGAGGAGTGAGGTGTGCACGATCTTGACACTTCGCTCAAACACGACATGTGCGTATGCAGCGAAACCGGGTCCCGTAGCCATTGTGATAGACGACAGGCACTAAAATTCTTTTTGTAAGCTAGCCATTTCGATCGAGGGCGGAGGTACTCTACCTCTAGGAGAGGAATCAAGTCTTCATCGTCGTCATCTAAGAGACCCCACCGGCGAACAAGAGGGGGCATCAAAATTTCCACGTAACTTGGATTCTCCAGAGCATTTCCAACAGCATCGGCCAACGTTCCGAGGGCATCGTAAAGGATGAGTAGATTCTTCTGCTGGTACTTGTCGTAGGCGAACATGAGATTTCGTAAAATCGGCTCGAGGTAAGGTACGAGTTTCTGTCCAGCATCTTCTTCGAGGGTCGCAAATGCACTGCAACCTGCTTCTTGGACACGCTTGTTGTTGTCTAGGATCATACGGAGTAACTGGGCCAAATTTAGGAGGACGAAGTAAAGATAGAGTGGCTAGCTCACCCCTTCCATTGCTGGGACGAAATAAAGGTTTCGTTGCTCTTCGGTCTCAAATTGAGTACACCAGTGGGCGTATCGGCCTAGTGTCCAACATGCGATCGATCGAACCAAAGGCTACCCGCAAATTAGCATCATGCTAGCCAACGTAAATCCGACCCACCTTCGGATCGTTCAGAGTCTCAATAAGGAATGGGCAAATCATTGGTAGATGGGGCTCAATAGCGTCGATACAGCCTGTTGAAGACTCCATCAACGCTACGCCCAGTAAGTCTGGGGACGGCGAAACGACGGACCTTCTGCCATCGCTCCTAACGCCAGAATGGCGCTCTCCTTCTGAAGCCAATCCTGGCTATGAAGTCGCTCGTTAAGGTGTGGGAGCAAAACCTTCAACAGGTCGTCTTGGAAACGGACAGCGAGAATATCCAATGCCGCGGCCGCACACTTGCGAAGATTCCACTCGGTCCCGCCATCCTCGTCATCGAGCTCCGGGTCGTAGTCGTCAAATTCATCCTCGTCCTCCAGGCTCCCGGCTCCAGCGCCGAGTTTGGGCTTTGCACCAGCTTCGGTTGGGGCCGCGTTTTCGAAACCGTGCCCTTTGCCGCTTGAGTAATGTCTCGGTTTGATATCCGTCTCCTTGTCGGCAACGTCTGCGTCGTCTTCCAAGCCGTCCAGCCATACAAGATCTTCCTCTCCGTAGACCATACATTTGAGGAGTACTGGGGCCAAGTCTGGGACCAAGGGCGCGAGGTGGCCGATGAGGTCCGGCTCTTCCGCAAAGGTCAGCCAGAACTCGCATGCCTCGAGGGCGACGTTTTCGTCCTTATCTTGGGTCGTGTAAAGCATGAATGGTGCGACGATTGGCATTTCGGGTAGGAGTCTATCTGGTCGAGCAACGAGGAGCAAGACTAGAGAAGAGCATACGCCTCGGCGGACGTCTGCGGATTCGTCCCCTGCGCGACGGAAGAGGCAGGCCATGTAGTCGTCGATGTTGGCGAAGAGGGACTGAGATTGAATGGGGATAAAATGGGAAAGCGAGGTTATTGCATGTGACCGGATGCGAGGTTTGGTATCGTCCGCGAGTGCGATGAACTTGGGTATCATGAAGTCAAGGGGACGCTGTCCATTGATGTCTTTGTCGAGTTTCTTAGGATAGTCCTCACAGGCCTTCTCCAGGACACTGAATGAAGCCTGGTACATTTGAAGTATTTCAGGGTTTATATTAGTTATATTGTGTATCAATATACGCACCAGCTGCTGAGCATTGTCGGGCGAATCGAGCCCTTGCATGAGCTGCATCAAGGCCTCTGGCCACTGCGCCACCTCAAGTGCCCCCATCAAGGTAACGATAACCTGTCCGGCCGCGTCCCTAACCTCTTTGACGCGATCTCTGAAAGCGATGAGGACGGTAACTTTGACATACTCGACGACCTCGGTCGGAGCTTTCGTGATGGTCTTGGCGTTGTTCTTTAACAGCAGCCCTGCAACCGCTCGGACTTTGTCATCTTCGGTCGTCAAGTGAGCCATGATGTGAACCAAGTAGCAGCTATAGTCTGGAATTGAAGTGAATGATTGAAGGCGCTGTGGGGTAATAGTCCGTCAATCCACACCACTGACGCGCAGGGTCGCTCTCACCATAGTATTGGCCTTCTGGACGGCTGGGCTCTCGCTGCCTGTAGACTCGCGGAGGACCTGTAAGACCTCGTTGAGCCCCGCTGGCTGGGGGGTCCAAGTTGACATGATTGCGGGGTGAGATGGACGCTTTGGGTACGCGTTGAATGTGTAGCCAATCGAGTCCTGTCAATGTTGACTGGGAGGTAGCTTCGCGACGAGTCAACTAACCAGCGAGTGAATCAAGTTATTAAGCTCTTAGTAGTTCCAAGTCCTCCTGATTCCTGTCAGAGTCCAGGAGATCAGTCAATTTGTCCTCTTGGTGGTCGTGGACTGAGGGCCTGTTTCAGTTGACCGCCACTGACATGTCAGGGTTCGGTCGTGCCTTCAGCGCGGGTCACCGACGTCACTTCTCCGGCAGCGCAACCATGCACCCAATTGGCTGTTCATACAGCTATTCGCGTTCACCAGGGCGTCTATACACCACGCCTCAAGGAGGCCTGCGGAATTGGGAAACGTCAGAGGAATTTCAAACGATGTGGCTGATGTGGATCGGCCAAATCGTTTCGATTTGGAAGCTTTCACGTTCTCTTGCATGTGGCGAAGTGTATTCCAGACCTCACGGTTCCTCGTGCCGTCGCGTCCACCTCGGTTCGAGACTCTATTTCGCTCTTCGGAGGCGGTCATGCATCTCTTTACCCAATCGGTCTTCATCCGCTTCTTGGTTGCCGGCATCCAGGACCGTGTACTCCTTGCTATCAAACTTTGATCAGTGGTCTATATTGGCCCCCGTGCCTGGCCGACCTTCATCTTGAGGCATATGAACGCCATACAGACCGTCACCTGACACTTGTAGACGTGCTCGTCGACCTGTAGCGGATCTTACTCCGATCCCTGGGATACGTATAGAATGCCGTCGCTTATCTCTTGGCGACAAACTGGACCGCGAACCGCGTTAGCAATCTCTGTTGTGCCTGTCTTTATTTTGCAGTGCATCGACTAATCCATGCTCGGTGCACCTCATCCAACAGTCAGGGTTCTCCATCCGGTCGTTATTCATATTCCTTTCGTCAGTCGCTCGAATATACTTTGGTTAACCGAGCGTTTTCATTCCTAAGAATACTTCAGCTCTTAGAGTCTACTGGCAGCCCCCACTTGAATCAGAAAGCCAAAGACGGATTCAACCTACTCCTCAAATAAGAGATCGTTGCATTGGTCCAGGCACAGTCTTCCAGTCCCCACCACCCTCTTCAAAACACCCAATCCAATCCTTGAAAAACTTTCTCCATACCGCAGAGCTCGGAACGAAATGCCCTGGTAGCTCTTTAGAATTGCCTAAAATAATTGCAGCCTGAAAGAGAGCTCACCGCCTTCGTGTTCCACCACTCTCGGATCTACAAACGCCCCGACTAAACTCTGTCGACGTTCCTCACTGACTATGAAGTCTGTCCGACCGTGCACTTGCAGGCTTGGAGTTATCGTGAGTTCCGACATAATAGAGGCCAAAGCTGGGTCTAGAGGCTTGAATCCACCCACGAAAATGCCAAACTT
>FSVU01001091.1_pt1 | contig 10818 bp, 13 predicted proteins | sample 1637581 | NCBI WGS metagenome assembly FSVU01 (sample SAMEA3914814, study PRJEB12502) | metagenome | biome: forest; material: soil | place: USA | collected 2011-09-16 | depth 0.1 m | reverse complement strand
TGGAAGCCTTAAGTGCCCGATTGTTTCCTGTTTTAGCTCTCTCCAAGGAAGGAGATTATCAGGAGATAGAATTTGAAGCTCGAGCATCTGCGATACCACAGTCAATTAGTGCAACGGGGCTCAACACAAATCGGGGGTCCATGGATGGGGGTCCAAACTCGATCACTAGCGGCGTCCGCCCAATGCCAAAACGCGCCACAACGGCCGTTCCTCTGAGTAACTCACCGCAGCTTACGACTCCCACTTCAAACACGAAGAAGCGTACTAGTTTCATATCTACCTCTAGTGCAAGTGGAAGGATGAACAAGATTCTCGGTGACTTATTCCTGCTCGCCGGCAGGACCGCCGATGCAGTCCAATGGTCAGGATCTGGAATGTTTATCTGAAGTTTCTTACTAGAACTTTCAACCTAGGTACCTCGAGTCCTTGCCTCTCCTTAAAGGAGCGCAAGATGTGATATGGCAGGCTTCAGCAATTGAAGGCATGTGCACTGCAGAGATCTTAGACGCTTGGTCATCGGGCGAGATTGAGGTGAGTAAGATACTTGCCGGGTTGCTACAATGCACGCTTAGCTATATTGCAACTTGGTGCTAGGCCTCGCCGAATGGGTCCAGGCAACCGTGGTCTGATATTGCGCAACGCCTCGATCAAGCAACGGCATTGTATGCGAAGGCCGTACCTTCTGGGGCTCTCACCACGTCATTCTCACCAACTGGAAAGCCTCTAGATGGCGAGTTATGTGCCCTGAGTCTATTGTTCTGTCAGAGTGTCCTGCGTCATACACGTCTCCTGATCGCGGTCTGGAATGCCAAAGGATGGGGCAAAGTAGCCGTGGAAGGTCTCCTACGCCCCCTGAATCCTCCTGATACAGTATCCAAATCGTTCTCGGACGTCGTACTTCATAACCTCAATAGTTCTATCGGGCTATCGCGCACCCACATAGCCGCTGTCGTTGGTCAAGCTCATGGGCCGCACATGATGCATCTCCAGCCCAACGACTGTCTAAATGTGTTAAACTCGATTGCATCCACTTACTCCGCTCTGCATATGGAGCGCAAGAGGGCATACATACTCCGAGAAGTATCAGCCGTTCTAGTCGATCTACTTGTCATTTCACGTGAAGACGCGTCCATTACATCCTCGAATGGATCCGTGGAGAATGTTGGATTGGCTATTACTGGCCTAGCTAACGGATTGCACTCTTCGCCAAGAATATCTCCTGGGCCAGGAACAATTAGCTCACGGCCAACAGTGCAGACGGAGGGGAATGATAGTGTTCTCTCCCTTGTGAAAGGAGTCTGCAAAGTGTACGGCATTAATCTAACGCGGATTAGCCTTGTGGATATTTCGCAGGAATCCTCGGGCGCAGAAGACGGGCCTTCCTTTGATGTCACTGACGAGCAAGATAGTTTTGGCTGGCCCGAACTACAGATGGGAGTAGTTCGGGAGGCAGTGGCTATTGCTGAAGCTCTGCCTGGTGAGTTCATTCTCGTGGACGTTCATTTTGACACTAATATTCATCGTTATATAGACTATCCCGCGGTAGCCCAATTCAGCTTGTCCACTCTCCAATGCCTTCGAGACCAACTGGCTCCTTCTGAACAAGCCCATCTTCACACTACGGCCGCGAAGGCATTGGCTACGAGCCGTAGACGAGGGAGAGAGACCCGGGTTGACTATTGGGCTGGAAACCCGGTGTATAGCGTTGAGATAGTACCGTGAGTCTTCAGAGGCAACTTAAGTCATCTCATAACTTGCGGCAGACCACAGCCAGTGCGGCAGGTACGGGAGAATCCAATTTCTGCGCTACGGGAAGAAAATACGAGTACAATCGCGGGGGTTCGTCGCGGCCCCTTCATTTATGATCCAAGGAAGTCAGCATCAACTACAAAGGTAATACCTAGCGCAAGCCGTAGGTAAATCGCTCATATATCACAAAATAGCTAATAGCGGTGCAAGATGAACCGTTGGAAGTTGTTGTAACACTCCAAAACCCGTTTGCATTCAACCTGGAAGGGCTCCATATATCACTAAGGTATACCAAATCCTCGGAAGTTTCTCCCCCAATGGCCTGGCTCACATGGTTCGTAGATCCGCAGAAGTGGAGATTCGAGCGCCCAGCGTAACAACTGGTATCCCAGCAGAGTCGTACAGAGTTCTAAGACTGCCTTTCACTCCTCTCGGGTCCGGTACCTTACAGATATTGGGCATATCTGCCCAATTGCCATTAACAACGCCCTGCTTCTACGAAATCCCGGGTCAAAAGGGTGAGGACGCCCGAGCAATCGACAAGCGGAGGAGCATTACGGAAGCTAGCCGCCTCCGTACAAAGAACTACGGTCTGGCTCGATACGCTGCATCTGCTGAAATCACCACATCACAAGACTCGGGGCCCCCCTACTTGACTCTGCCAATAACTGCGAAACAACCGTTACTCCTTGTCAAACGGACCAATTTGACGCACGGGACGCTTATGCTGTATGACGGGGAGAGGTACGCACCCAAAAATCAATGGTCCTGTTGCTGAATAATCTCCTCAAGAATGACCATCAAACTTACACTCGAAAATGCATCGTCTACTCCAATCGACTTCATCAAAGCCTCCTTCAACGATTCCACAATTGCTCCAATTCAAGCGTCACTTGCTGAGGGTGATCTACCGATCGCCGAAGCCTACGAGGCAGAGTATGATCTTGTCAACCGGCCAGTTTTAACCTGGCTTGGACTGTCCAACGCTCGCATCGAGCCAGGAAAGAGAGTAGTTGCTGCGGTTACTTGCTTTGGGAAACGGAGCTGGTAAGCTCGTACAGGTCTTGATATGTGAGATGAGTGACTTTTTCAAAGCTTTTCCGCTTCCATCCAGTTTGCGTACTCGTTCGTCGAAGCCCTGCAAGCGAATTCCGGCAGCATATTCTACACACGACTTGTAAATTATCCAATCGGTGTCACTGTGGTTGATGCTCTTGAGTGTCGGGCGATGGATATCAATCCTTATTGGAGCTATCCGCAAAAGGAAGAAGTCGACGATGAGGATGCTACCCTGGCCGGCATGGACAACGAACGTCCCGAGGGATGGTGTCTTGTAACCGTTGACATTCACAATCGACATGTCACTCCATTTGAGGTCACACTCGAGAGAACACAACCAGGTACGCTCTTTCAGAGGCGCCTCTTCATACTTCTAACGCTCATTCAAGGCTGTCGCCGATTGTCGACCTCTCAGCTGGTATCACCTCGCTCGACCGTCAGGTGAGGTTAATCGACGGAATTCATTATGGGACTGAATTTCTTTTTCTAATAGGTTGATTGTGCCCTTGCAGCGAGTACTTCTTGATCATCAAGTCACGACCAGCGATATACCGGCGCTTTCTACAAGGCAGTTCGTCGTCGCGAAGGAAAAGCTGCCGATAGAGGAAAGGAAACTACAACTCGAACTCTTTTGGTATCGCGAGCATCTGTTATCATGTCTCAAGGCCCACTGGAAAGAGGTACTTCCCACTTCTGCCCAATAATGTCTCTCACTAGTCTGTCAGGCGGGCACCCCTCGCCACGGCGAAATCTCTCTGAGATCGCAGAGGTTGACGTTACCTATGCTACACATTTTTCGGCGGGCTCCTTGTCAAGTTGTATTGTCACTGCTCGACGAAGCCGGTACTCCATTGACAGCCGCCACGGATCAGCTGATCAGGGCAGCACCACAACACGTTTTCTTAACGCTGCGGGTGACTATCACCAATATCACTGGTCGGTTGCTCCAATATTAATGCGTTGGAGTTTTAATCATGTACCGCAGACACTCGCTCAAATTTTGTGGTCTCAATTCTTTTGGCTTCCCTCAACCTCCTGGATTCTGTGATCTTTGACTCACCGCTCTCCCAAAATCGGCTAGGTTCTTGTGAGCCTTCGAAATCTGTTCAGTTCGATATTGGCACTTGTTTTGTGGATGAAGGCATGTTTGAATTTCGGGCGATCGTGGAGAGCTCAGAACCAGATCTGTTTGCGGGCACGCAATGCAGCTTGTCGGTCTCAGTTGGGGATTAATGAACGTCTTCACTATTTTAATGCTAATTTATCACATTCGGAATGAAGATGTTGGGGAACATGCTCTGCCTCAGCACCATGACAATTCGCACTGCAAGGAGATATAAAATTACATGCATCGGCGAGTAAAGTAGGCCCCGGCTCATCATGCCTGCCCATCCATCTCCGCAAGGGCTTGTTCATTCAGAGCCTCGGCCTCGGCCATGATCCTCTCTTCATGAGCAGTGATACTCGACTGAAGCTCTCGCCTAGTTTCGTCCAAAGATTTGTATCTTTCCTGGAGGCCTCGCTCGCGTCGCTCGAGTATATCGACTTCTTCGCTCAAGCCTTGCAGACGCCTGGGAATTGCGGCAGACTCTGTAATGCTCAGAGTCGCGAAGCTTTCTAGGTCAAAATTGTTTTTGTTTAGCTGGTCGAAAGCATCTGTTAGCCTTTTGGAAAGGGTTTCAAATCGCGCTTGATAACCGCCGAGGATCTTGCCCAGTTTCTTCTCGGCTTTGACGGCCTTGGAGGCCTCCTCGGTCATCCTCTCGCGGTCTCGTTCAAGGAGAGTGGCCATCCCTTGCGTAATGGCGTCGCCGGAGAGGGACGTCGGCTCAACCCAATCAAGAGTGCTCGGATCGAAGAGCAGCCCCTGGCGTCTCGACGCCCAGTCCACCCCATCGATCCCTGATTCCTCTTTCGCAAAGAGCATGATGCCCTGCCTGATTTGCTCGTCCGATGCACCGGGGAATCCAACCGCCTGAGCAAGCTCCGCGTGAAGGAGGGCCTTGGCAAGAGCGACGTCCTCATCTAGGGGCATGTCGTATGGAGACTCTGTCCCACCTGCGTACTTCGTCCCTGGTAACGGATGTGCGATGGTATCGTGCTCGATGAGTGCGGCCAGCTCCTGATTGACCAGGTGTCTCGCTTGTCGCAAGGCTGGCTCCTCTTCCCCTGCAGATTCGAGGTTGGCGAGAAGTGAAGTTGAGTCAATGTTGATGGGTCTGGGCAACCCGCGTTGAACCACGATACTTCGACGAGCCAAGGCTTTGCGCTCCGCTTCCTCCTTCGCTCGCTTGACCCTGGCATCCCGCTCAGCAGAGTCCTCTTCTGTCATCGGCCCAGAGTCCTCGTCCTCTTCCTCAACGGTCGGACCCATGCCCTCAATATCAAGTTCGAAATCGTTCTTTGGCTTCGGTAGGCTTGCGAATCCGCTTTGAAGGGCACGCTTGTTGGAATTTGCCTGCATTCGAATTTCCCGGGGGGTGTCTCCAACTGAAGAAGCGCCATCCAAGGTATTGAGGTTTAGGTTGTCTCGCATTGGAGTCCTAAATGGCGTGCCGCTGACGGGTGCACCATCAGGCCCTTTCGGCGTGGCGGAGGGATCGAAACGCCCGCCGGCTCTAAGGGGTGTCGCCAAAGGATTAGGGGTGAATGGGACTTGATGACGGGGGGTTGCACTTTCAAAGCCGGTTGCGCCAGCCCTTGGGTCGTGTAATGGCGTGTTCTCGTCCCCGAATAAGGGCGTATTGAGTTGGGTCATGTCTCGTAGTGCAAGAGCTTGGGCCATGACATTATCCTCTAAAAAGCGCAGTTTAGTCATAGTCGTTTTGATTGAACCGCATCAGTGCGGGCATACCTTGTGCAGCAGTACGAGGCGTCCGAGCGGTTCGAACGTGTTCCAAGCCTTCGTACTCGCCGAACAGTTGGGCACTGGCTTCACTGCCCTCGCCACTGTTGTGCTGAGATCGTGCGTTCACCCCAGCTTGCGCGATCTTAACGATCTCCTCGAGCTCTTGTTCCCCAACCTGAGCAGTTGGTAGGACTAGCGTGGTTCGCTTTCCTATCTCATCCGCTTCCTTGAGTTTCTGGATCTGGGCCTCCCGAGCGGGATTGAACTTGACTGGCTGAGGACCTTCTTTGGCTTCTTGTGCCTTCTTAGCGCGCTTTTTGGCTTCAGCGCCTTCGTCGTCTCCTTTCCGCTTGTTATCTAACCGCCGGAGGGTCTGGCCAATAGGAGCAGACTGCGCCTTCGCGTTCTCCTCCGAGACGTCATAGAATCCAGGTGCAGGTTGTTTTTCGAACGGAATATCGGCATTGTACTAATAATGACTGTCAGATGGGCAATAGCTGAGCTGGGGTAAATCCTTACATCCATTCCCTTTCGCTTCGGCTTGCTCCGCATTCTAAGTGATCGAATAAGTGATCAGTAATCATAACTCCCACTCATATTATAGTGCGTACATAATACCAGCAGCCTTCAATTCTCGTTTCTTCTGCAGGACAGCTAACCGCCGGGCTTCTTCCAACTGGCGCTCACGGGCCTTCCTCTTGGCTTTTTTGCCTTGAGTGTTGGCGAGGCGGGCGCGAGCCTCAGATAACATCTCCTTCTCTAGCGAAGGCATTGTGATGTCGTCAGTCAACCATATCCCGTCTTTTTGCGAGTGACGTACCATCTTCGTCCATGTCTATAGGATCTGGTCGAGCGGGTTTGGTTTCTGGGTCTGGGTCGATTTCGCCTGGCCGAAGACGGCGAATATCATCGGCACTGGGTTGGCCTTCCGGACCCTCAGGTCCAGCTAGACCTAACTCTTGGGCTTCTTTCGCCTCTGCTTCATCAAGAAGCTTTTGGTATCGCTCCAGGCACTGGGTAGCAGTTCGACCGACAATGGGAGCGATGGTTCGCCACTGGGTTGGCATGAGCTTGGCTAAGTGCAGGAGCTTTTCGTCCTCGGTCTACAGTGGAAGCGAAGTTAATCAGAGGCCATGATGAGCTCAAGTAGTTGGCGCACCTTGGACCATTCTGTCTTTTTGATAGATGGATCCAGCCACTCGTACCACCGCGCCTTGCATTGCTTAGGCGTCTTGCGTACAAGCAAGGAGGAGATGCGGGCCCATTGATTCTTTCCGTACTTTGCTATAGCCGCTTTAAGAACCTCATCTTAATTAAAACCATATTAGTTGACGATGTGGACTTGATGCAACATGTGCATTACCTTCGGAGTTCTTCCAGCTTCAGACGAACAGAAAAGTCAGTTATCACTCGAACTCTGAGGAGTAGCCTTTAACGAACCTTCCACCCTAAAAGAGCACATAAATGTCAGAGACTATTCAATCCATTAAATCAAGGGTAGCTTACCTTGATCAGAACGCGGACCATGGTCGTCTGGTGGTTTCTCGAGATGGCGGTCTAAAGGCCAACATCGAAGGCGCATAGACAAACAAACGACGACACAGCGTCAGAGCCGAGGCGCTGCATTTCCAGCTCAGTCCATACTCCAAATCAATCCCGCCAACGACAGCCTGAAACTAGCTGATCCATGAGTGAGTGCACGCCGATACAATTTACTCATCTTCTCATTCGATGACGTAGGTAAACTCACCGAGAACCCGTTTGCCAGCAACGCGAGTCTTGACACGAATCCCTTCGATGATCCAACCGCAGCATACCCGTCCGCCCCCACAAACGACCGCGCAGCTGATCTGGCCCGACGAGAGAGAGAACTTGCCGCAAGGGAGGAGCAGGTCAAGCAGAGAGAGCAAAACGTCAGGACCATCGGGGCGAAGAACTGGCCTTTCTGTGAGTCCTCGTGATAGTCTAGTATACGGGGTTCTGATACACTTGCTCTCCAGTCTTCCCCTTGATTTACCATTCCATAGCAGAGGAGATACCCGAGGGTTACCGGGGTACGGTCACTCGACTCTACCAGATCTGGTTGGTGCTCTTGGCCACCCTCATCGCCAACTTCGTGGCATGCCTCTTCGTCCTCTTGGCCGGTCTGCCCGATGGGGGGAAAGACCTCGGCGGCAGCATAACGTACGTCGATTGGGGTGTTGCATTGCTGCTCTAAATGAACAGGTCGGCTACATAGCTACATGCCGATGATCGGTATATTCTCCTTCCTCCTATGGTACCGGTCAGTTGAAACTCGGCCTTGATGTGAGGATCTGGCTACTAAAGTTGCTGTGATTTTAGTCCCGTATACAATGCCTATATGAAGGTCCGTACCTTTTGACTCATTTAAATGGAATGCTGACTCGCCGATCTTTGAAGGAGCAAGCTCTGTACTATTGTAAGTCTACGCGTCGGTCTCGAAGGATTTCCTCCTAATTTCTCCTTAGATATCTTTTTCTTCTTTGGAGGATGGCATTTGTTGTTCTCGATCTATATGATCATCGGTATCCCTTCAACCGGGTCGGCTGGTCTCATTCAGACGATTCAAGCCTTTGCGCAAGGACACCTAGTCGCTGGGATTCTTGGAACCGTTGCAACTGTAGGATGGGTGATACAAGGCGTCGGCCTTGGGTTCTATTATAGACAGGTGTGTGTACGTCGGCCCTCCAATCTCGGCCTACTCACTGAGTACTCTAGACGTGGGCCCATCACACACAGGCTGGGCACACTTTCGAAAAAGCAAAGGGTATTTTTTGTCCCATCCCTTTAGTGGCTTTGTGCTCATTGGGACCTTCTAGGCGAATTCGCGACCCATGGCGCAAAGGCATACTTCACGCGAGGATAGACTACAATCAACCTGCTACTCTCAGACTCGAATTATTCCCTGTCTTTATTATTTTGGTGTATACCTACTTGTTCCCGTTCCCTCGGCCATTATTGTGCGCTTTTGCGGTGCTACGCCGCCCGTCGCTTGCTAGCGCTGGCAATTCCCTTGAAACTCCGCAGTGAGCCTGGGAACGCGCGTCTAGACTCAATAAAAATCGCGGTGGCTCGCCTTTTTTGTCCGTCAAGCGACCATAAGCTCAAACCACCGCCGCCCATAACCAAAAAGCCCAAAAAAATCCAGAAAGTCAGCCTCGACTGTTGTATAAGCACAAAGTATTGTCAATACTGACATCTTTGCTCCGTCTACTAGAATCCCAAAACCTAGTCGACCTTATTCGCTCAGCCAACTCATAAGCAGTAACGACAGACTACGTCCACCTTTTTTCGACAACTTCAGAAACCAACCGTTATAAAACCCTTTGAGACCGGTTCTTAGTACAAGTCAACATTATGCCAGCCGACGCCCCATCCACTCCCGCCGAGCAACAGCCTGCTCCCCACACCGAGCAGCCCCAGATGCCACCCATGGCCGCTCATCCTATGATGCCTCCTTATATGCCTCCTCCCCCTGCTCCCGTCAATGCGAGCATGGGCGCCAGCCCTTCCGCCTCGCTCTATGTCGGCGAGCTTGACCCTAGCGTCACCGAAGCGATGCTCTTCGAGATCTTTAACATGCTCGGACCAGTGGCGAGGTACGCGAGGAGAGAAACGTAGCATAAACATCACTCTGATCTCTTCTCAGCATTCGAGTCTGCCGCGATGCTGTTACGCGTCGTTCCTTGGGCTACGCCTACGTCAACTACTTGAATGCTGCAGACGGTACGTCATGTTCTCCTAAAGCTTCACCACCTACCTCACATGCCTCCGTTCATTAGGCGAGCGGGCCCTCGAGACACTCAATTATTCCCTTATCAAGAACCGCCCATGGTGAGTCACCATCCCGGCCCGCTAGTCAGTTCACCGCTCACAATAGAGTTCTTCAGCCGAATCATGTGGTCTCAGCGAGACCCCGCTCTTCGCAAGACCGGACAAGGCAACATCTTCATCAAGAACTTGGATGAGGCCATTGATAACAAGGTTAGTGTGGAGCTTGACGATTCTTCATGTATTGATTAGTGTGATGCTACCAGTCTCTCCATGATACGTTCGCGGCGTTCGGTAACGTTCTGTCGTGCAAGGTGGTCAACGATGAGCACGGCCGATCTCGTGGTTACGGTTACGTCCACTATGAGACTGCCGAGGCCGCAGACGCTGCTATCAAGGCTGTCGATGGCATGTTGTTGAACGATAAGAAGGTCTTCGTCGGTCATCATATTCCCAAAAAGGTAAGCTCCATGGAATGGGTATGAGCAATTGCTTACTCTACACCTAATAGGAACGCCAATCCAAGATCGATGAGCAGAAGGCCCAGTTTACCAATCTGTATATCAAGAATATTCCACTCGATACCACCCAGGACGACTTTGCGGCTCTGTTCGCTAGATATGGTCAAGTCACTTCTGCACTCGTCCAAGTCGACGACGAGGGCAAAAACAAGGGTTTCGGCTTCGTCAACTACGACAGGCACGAGGATGCACAAACGGCAGTCGACGACCTCCATGACAAGGATTATAACGGTCAAATCCTCTACGTCCAACGCGCCCAGAAGAAAGGCGAACGCATGGAGGAGCTCAAGAAAACGCACGAGCAGTCTCGTATGGAAAACCTCAGCAAGTTCCAAGGCGTCAACCTTTACGTCAAGAACATTGACGACGAGTTCGACGACGAGAGGCTTCAGGCAGAGTTCGAGGCCTTCGGTACCATCACGAGCTGCAAGATCATGCGCGACGAGAAGGGCACTTCCAAGGGCTTTGGCTTTGTCTGCTTCGAGACCCCTGATGAGGCCACCAAGGCTGTTGCTGAGCTCAACGGCAAAATGGTCGGGTCGAAGCCGCTTTATGTCTCACTCGCTCAGCGAAAGGAGCAGAGGCGTCAACAACTTGAAAGTCAGATTGCCCAACGCAACCACAACCGCTTGGCTCAAGCTGCGGCGAGTGGAATGCCAGTGCCCGGCTATATGGGTGCTCCGATGTACTATCCCGGCCCGCAAGGGTACGGTCCTCCTCCCGGTGCGCGTCCGGGCATGGGATATCCTCAACCTGGGGTCATGCCTGGTGGTCGCCCTGGTCCCCGATACGCTCCTGGTCAACAGATCCCTGGCATGCCCGTCCCGGCAGGCTGGCAACCCTATGGTG
>FSVU01000607.1_pt1 | contig 10830 bp, 11 predicted proteins | sample 1637581 | NCBI WGS metagenome assembly FSVU01 (sample SAMEA3914814, study PRJEB12502) | metagenome | biome: forest; material: soil | place: USA | collected 2011-09-16 | depth 0.1 m | reverse complement strand
GACTCCTGCTATTTGGATTTTATGTAATGATAGAAATTTTGTACTTTCTGAACCCAGATCACGTTGAACCGAGACTGGCCCTGAGTCGCGGTCCGGAGATGACGGGCAAGCCACCCGCAATTGAAAAGTTGTAATCTTGCCCGCCGCCCTCAGTCATCTCGTCTCGATGTCTCTCAAAGTTCCAAAATCTTCGAACCTCCAACTCTTCAAGGATGGTTATACGGTAGGAAACCCCTGGACCTAAGTCAATGATTTGCGCTGACTCCGCGTATAGCATCGGGAAGGTCTTGAGGACGCGACGCTAAGGAACATCGCGGCCGTAAATGAGCTTGCAGAGACGATTCGAACAAGTTTTGGCCCTAACGGTAAGTTGTCGTCTGTCGGATTATAATTTGAATCGCTAAGTTTGATGCAGGTCGTAACAAGCTCGTCATAAACCACCTCGGAAAGCTCTTTGTGACATCCGATGCGGCGACTATTATCCGAGAGATCGAGGTTGTACATCCCGCGGCAAAATTGCTCGTCCTAGCATCGCAAGCACAGGAATCGGAGGTATGTCTATTCCCCATCTGGCGGCGGACGCGTATTTCTCATCTCGTTAGGTCAGATGGGCGACGCGTCAAATCTTGTCTTGATCTTGGCGGGCGCTTTACTGAAGCGATCAGAGACCCTTCTGGTACTTGGGATACATCCTAGCGAAGTCATTCTTGGGTATGAACTCGCGTGTGCGAAAGCTTTGGAGGAACTCGAGAGTACGTACGCTGCCCTTCCAACGCGCAACTCATTGACGCATTCTCCAATAGAGCTATCTATATCATCATTGCCAAAGCCACTCGCTAAGGACTCTCTCGTCATGGCACTGAGGCCAGCCATCGCGTCGAAGCAGTACGGCTCCGAAGACATCCTCGCCGCACTCGTGGCCGAGGCAGCCCTAGCGGTGATGCCTTCAAATATCGCGTTCTTCAATATCGATAACGTCCGGGTAGTCAAGATAATGGGAGGAAGTCTTCAGGCTAGCAGGGTTGTCAAGGGTATGGTTTTCGGCCGTGAACCTGAAGGTCAGGCGTTTTCGGTGAATGTTACACCTCCCCTCATAAGTGCACCCATATCTAGGAGTCGTGAAGAAAATTTCACAGGGGAAGGTTGCAGTGTTTACATGCGGGCTTGACATCTCTCAGACAGAGACGAAGGGCACTGTGTTACTGAAGAACGCTGACGAAATGCTCAACTTCACAACTGGCGAAGAGAAGCATGTAGCAAATGTGAGCTTACTAGATTCTCGTGGAATAATTTGTTGAACTTTCCTTCAGATTTTCAAGGAGATCGCGGACTCTGGTGTCAAGGTCATCGTGGCAGGAGCTGGTGTAGGCGAACTCGCGCTACATTTCCTGGACCGACTTGGAATCGCCGTCATCAAAGTGTTATCTAAGTTTGATCTTCGGAGACTTTGCCGCGTCGTAGGTGCCACGCCTCTTGCTCGACTCGGTGCGCCAACCCCTGAAGAGGCCGGCTCGGTGGACATGATGGAGTGCATTGAGATCGGAGGTGATCGTGTTACCGTGTTTCGACAGGCTGAAGACGGTTCTGGAGAAAGATCTAAAACGGCAACCATCATTCTGAGGGGCGCTACCAGCAACATGCTTGATGATATGGAGCGAGCCGTTGATGATGGCGTCAACGTTATCAAGGCGCTAGTCAAAGATCCGCGATTAGTTGCTGGCGCCGGAGCGACAGAACTTGAACTGGCCAAGCGAGTGGAGAAGTACGGTTCGGGCCTGAAGGGTCTAAGTCAGCATGCCGTGAAGAAATTCGCATCCGCGTTGGAAGTGGTGCCGACCACTTTGGCCGAGAATGCTGGACTCGACTCCACAGAGACGCTAAGTCGACTGTACTCTAAACACGAAAACGAGAAGGATTCGGCTAAGAACTGGGGTGTTGACATTGAGGTGAGCTATTCGTCTCATTTTTGCGAATCTATCCCGACACGCGCATCCTAGAACGAAAGCGATGGAACTCTCGATACTTCAACAACCCAGATATATGACTCCATGTCTGCGAAGTCTTGGGCGATCCGGTTGGCGACAGAAGCCGCTATCACCGTGCTAAGGGTGGACAGTATTATTATGTCAAAACCTGCTGGTGGTCCAAAAATACCTCAACAAGGGGGTAACTGGGATGAGGATTGATCTTGGATGTGGTTTCTTTCGTGTCCAGTAGCGGTGACAGTAGAAGTAATGTAACCATTGCATTCATTCAAGTACAGTTGATCAACGGAGGAAGCCCATGAAACCAAGCAAGAAATGCAGTCTTTATGGCTTGAAACTGGCTCAACCCTAGCTTTCGGCCCGTAGTTAGTTACCCCACGCGCGTCCACGGCTCCAAGCTCCACCACGAGCTCGCCCGCGCCCACGGCTCGGTGACGAGCCCTTGTTACCATTTGCTCCCTCTATTAATAAATGCATAAGAGTAATTCGTGAGTCGAAGTGATTGGTCGCACCAGCAGCTGAGCCAGCTCGAGCAGCCCCAGAGCTGTGGAAGTTGGACCTGCCTCGTGGAGGTGGTGGTTTTCCTCGTCCTCTCGGTCCTATTCACGTTAGGTAGAAGCTAGAAGATCATTCATTATTACGACTCTCAAATACCTTGCGAAGCTTCATAGATTCTTTAAGCACGAGAAGGATTTGTGGATGCAGGTACACTCACATCCTCGAGTCCGGGTCTGCGAAACAGCCAACTCTGTAGCAAATGCTGAATGCCGTAACGAGATGTACTTTGAACGACATACTTGGAAGAGGAAGGGGATCATCCACAACATCCCATGTCGGCTCGATGGCATCCCAACTAGGTTCAGCGTCCCAGAAGTTTTCCTCTTGCCCAAAAGTCGATCCACCATGGCCGTCTGTGAACGGACATTTAGTAATGCGTTGTGTGTTGCGGGAACTTAACTCACTTTCTGAAGGTAATCTGATGACGGGAATCTCCTCCGCCCAAGGATTGTCCGGCATCGTCTGGATTTCGATCAAACTCTCTGAAGACGGATCAACGGTCTCATCTTTCGAAGTGGATGAGATGATCCTGATGATGGAAGCGGATTGAGGTTCGGGGGACACGGGGAGAGTCGTGGAGTGATTGGTTGGTGAAGTTGAAATGCTCGTAACGCTGGACGCAGAAGGTGGGACTGGGAATTCAGGGAGGGCCGAATAGTCGAAGTCTTCAACGCCATCAGCATTCGCGACTACGTCAGCCCAGTCAAGTCCACTCCTCTCAGGGGCAGTCGAGTATTCGAGTGGCGGGGGCCCTCCCATAATAGCGCGCATTGCACGCTCACTTATCCCTCCCTGAGCTTTCTTTGCGAATGCTGTGTAGTAAGAAGTCATCAAGCTAGTCTCAAAGTACTTGTACAAGCATACATTTTGGTTTCGTTGCACTTCGTGTCCTGGCCGCAGGTGGCTTGTCTGGCGTAGGCCTGATACGTGTTGTCGGTACCTCACGTCCTTCTAATTTCAAGTTGTGCCAAGCAGCCGCACCAGCTACATACAGACATCCTGAGTTTTCTGTAAAGCGCAGGAAAACTCGCCTTACGAGTGCTTTTCGCAGAGTCTTTGGCGTTTTGGGGTGTTACGACTGGGTTTCTTTTCGCTTCTTCCATGGGAAAGAGCCGAAGAGGGATGGGGCAGCAGAGACTATCCATGTCGATAACATTTGGAAGCTCACAGAATTCGGGCTGCATATCATAGTGGGTTGACTGGTATAACGAGGGGGCATAACTCACAGCGGGATATGGCAAGTTGTAGACTTTGTCGACAAAACTATTGTCAAACCAATCAGGCTCCACGTCTATCTTCTTCCACCCTGGATGCAGTTGCGTTGGTTTTGAGATGTTGGGTTGTAGAATGAGCTTACCCAGCTTCTCAACTTCATGGTAATTCTCGAGGCGACATTTGTGGATACGAGAACAACGCCCAGCCTCATCCAATTGCTGAATTCAAGAGAGTGATAGATTGTATGAACTGTTGTGCCTTCTTTCGTTTTCGGGCTTACCAGCTTCTTGAAGATCAAATCCCAACTGTGCTCTCCCAGCAGCTTCCGTTCGTACTTTTTGTATGTACCGAGCTCTACCAAGATCGCCGATTTATTCTATAGTGAACTATTTCAGAAAGAGCGGTCAGATCGGTCCAAAGGTGGCCTACCTTGGGCTTCCAGTATAACGTGAGGATGTCATTAGAATCCACCATCCTGTTGATCCATCGGACGAATGTTTTGCAATCATCTTCGTGAATCCTCCTGAGAGCACAGATCATCGTTGAATCTCGAGGGGTGGAGAGCCTTTATGGAACATACTTTTTCTCGTCGTCAATTCGGATGTTGGCCGGATAAGGGTTCCAAACCGTTATCAAAACCTCATCGGTTTCAATAGTAGGAGTCTTTGGCCGCTTCCCCATCTGAATCAATACAAGGTCTCCGATCACCGAATTGTTCTACTGGAATCTGGGTACGTGTGATTTCTGAGTAAGAGGTCGCTGGAGGTCCTTTCCCGCCGGAGCGTGTCAGCCACCGGGATAAGCAGCGCCAAGCCTTCCGCACCTAATCCCCACCGCTCCACTGCATCGGGAACACCTAAAAAGCCACGTTGGAAGAAGGCGGCTCCAAACAGAGATTGCCAGGGCGCATGGACTCTCACATCGGATCTTGCCGAACGGTCCTTGCTTGATGAAATCCAACGCACTGGCCCTTCCCGTGGCCAGTTCCGAGCAGCGAATAGGCGTAAACGACAGATCCGGGCGGCAAGGAGGCTCTTCGACGTCTTTCGAGCGAAGTGTGCCTAAGCAACCGCGTGGAGATACCCAACATAAGCTTCGAAGTGGGGTGTTTAATCTTCAAACAGGGGACACATCCAACTGAACGGACTTGCATGACCAAATACCACGATTCAGCAGAGAGTCCTGGGAGGCCTGAACGCAAATGAGGGTAGCCAGGCCGACTCCCAAGGCACATGTTTGCACGACATCAAGGCAGCAGATGCCCCATAGACGTCGCAGCGCGGTCTCGGCTAGAAGCCCTCAAGAGTTTGCCCGAGGCTCCGGGAGTCATAGCGAGCTCAACTCCCGAGGAGCGATCAGTTCGTCGTTATCTTTGTACTTCCGAGGGCCTGCGATTCCAACCGTCCTTGAACAAGTGCTGTGACTATCCTCGCGAGGGGATCACGCAGAGCCCATATGGAAATGTTTGACCAAGCCAGTTAAGCCAAATTTTTTGTGTCTTCGGCCACGTTTGACGCTCTCGGACACCGGGCGCTCGCTCCGAGAGCAATTTAGAGGGAGTCGCTGAAATTCCCGGCCGGCTTGCTGGCTTTTGACTTTGCACTCGACTTCATATTTCAAGCAACTGCAGGCGGAGATTTCCCAGTACTGGTCGTCTTGTTCCCCAGAGTGATCACTCTTGCTTTCTGGCGCGCCTTGTTGGGGACGTTTGTTTGTGCAGCGCGGCGGGAATTGCCGACTCTGAATGCCTGCCAATTGCAAGTACAACGAACTCCGTCAGGCCTCAGCTGATAGTCCGATTGAAACATGCCTGATGATCGCGAATATCATCTATGACAGTTGAGATACAAGAGGAGGTCGCGCCGTTCCTTGCATCGATGGCGCTGGCCCTGTTGAAGTCCGACTGGGAATCACTGATCACCAGCTGGGCAGGTCATATGGCCTGAGGAACGTTCAATCGCATGCCCATCAAATCGTTTCGCCCGAATTGCCGTTGATGGTAGCGAAAGGCTTCGTCCAGACCTGTCTACAGCCCTCAAATGAAGGGACCCCTGCGTCATCACTTTTAACCCCTTCTCAGATCAAAATCCCGTCGCGCCTGATCGGCGAAACGATCCGGTCGCGTTGGGAGAGTGGCGAAATGAGTCGATAGAGCAGCTGAGCTCGTCCTGGGAGGGAGATGCTACCGCGCGCCGCGATAAGCGACTGTTTCCCTCTCCGCAATCCACCCAGCCAACCCCATGCTCACTAGGCCGATATGAGGCGACCCAGCGTGTTCCGAAGCCGCACAAGGCGCGTGTGGGGTGGCGGTACCTCCTGAGTCCGCCTCATCGCAGGTGGGAGAAGATAGCATATGAGGGCAAATACCTCCCTCCAGGCCGATAGCAGGCCTCGACGTCTTTAGAACAAGGCCGCCACGGTCCAGACACTTTCCGGGGAGTCCTTCCGGCACGTCGGGCCACACGCTCGTTGTTGATCCGAAACAATGGCGGACATTGACGCCCTCGAAGAGGCCAGTGATGGTCAATCGAAGGACGGGTACTCTTGGGGAATTTGAAATTTGCCCTTTAAACTGCAAGGCCTCTCCAACGCAACTCACTGGAAGAGATCAATGGTCCCGCTCTCCTTTTGGAAAGAGTCACTCTAAAAGTCTTTGGAGCGGTAGAATCCCGACTGATACGGTACTTCGAGCCTTGGTCTCGTCCCCAAGTGCGATCGCACGAGGGAGGCGAAAGCTCGAAACTCCCATCAGCGTCGTCCCAAACTCATCGTCAACGTGATCGACCACAATCGGGCTTAGTAGGAGGCGTAAATTTCGTTGGGAGATGTTCTTCTCGGCTCCTGCTCCGCAATCGAAATTCGGGGGGCCAACGCGTAACGTCGGTGAGATGCAGACGCGCTTCCCCCTTCTATGGTCCGCGGCGTCACCACCGCACCTGGGCCCTTTGCGAATATATAATGGAGTCGGTCATGGTCAAACCACTGAAGATTCCCTCTCTCCTGCTTTACGCACTCCCTGTCCCCCTTACAACCAAACTTACGCTGGGTGTCATGTCGGACGTCCTCAATTTGGGGACTGTAAACTTGGACATTCTGCTCGAAATCGTACAACATGGCCTCTCACCGCTTGACTTGCTCAACCTCCGCCTAGTATGTCTCCCAGGCATGGTTGGTTGTGGTCGGTACGATTAAATCTTCCCTCCGCTCGTAGACTTGCAAAGCGATTCACGCCTTCGTCTCAACCAAGGCCCCTTGGATCGTCCTCCTTCAACAAGCTTCACATCTCAGACCAATTCCCCTCCCACCCTTTCGAAAACTATCCGAGTACTCGCTGGCCGAGCTTATTGGAGTCGCATTCAAGTCCGACAACCTAAACTTGAACTGGATGTCACCTACCCCGGAAGCGCGCCCAGCTCACAAAATGGTCAGCTTCGCCCCGACTGAGGTCATCGTATCCATCCTCCTTATCCCACACTCACCATTCGTGCTCACATTGAGCGTCGGCGGAGGAGCTATGCGGTCTGTGAGCTGGATTACGTGCGTTGACACGGAACGCGGCCGCAAGGTCGCCCAGTATCGAAGCCCTGGCCTCGTGAGTTCGTGGAGAGCTGAATTGATCTCCGAACGAATCGTCATTATCGCATTGCTCATCGGGCCAGAAGACCGAGCCAGTATCAGGTACGTCTCGATGTGACAGTGGTGATTGTCGAAGGCGTACTGAGATGCGGCCTACGTCCATTATAGCCCCGAAATCCCGGCGAGTTACAACGTCCTACGGCTCAAACTGCCGGAGCCCGCTACGTTGTCGCTAGCCTCGTTTCACAACATCTCGTCGCACTTTATAACGTCGGCAATTATGGGCATGTTTCTGACGTGTGAGTAGAGGGTCTGCCGACTATATGAAAAACCCTGGCTGATGAATTATCTGTGACAGGTGAAGTCGCCGGCCTGGTCTCGGTCCTGAGGCCTACCCAGACGTCTGGGCTTCTGATGACTCGGTTCCGCGATGGAACTACAGCCCACATCGATTCGGGGGTTTCCGTGGTACGTCTCCCGGCGGTTTCCGGGGCCTACTCTCTGACGCTCGTTTTGACAGACCAAACCAAATCTGAACATCATCGCCAACCAGAGCGACCTCATCTTGTACACCGAGGACAACCTGGGCGCTTCCGCATATGCATACAGCTTCGCCGACGACCTCCACCCCCTTTTCTCCCCATCCCCCCGGAATGCACCTCAAGTACTCATCCACGTCCCTCCCACCACCGTCCGCTCCTACAAGTTTCATCCAACAGAGCTCTGCGATGGATCCAACAACGCGTACACTATCATCCGGAGTCGGTGGAAGGATCTTGCAAGCGCAGGTTCAGACGACAAATCGAGCCATTCGGAGATATCCGTTCTTTCGATGGCTTTCGTCTTGGGCGTCGATCCGAACGGACTCAATGATCACCGATGCATCTCGCATATGTACCTCGACCCATTCAACGCTTCTGATGATGGATCCGTTTCTGATGGAAGTTCGACACCACCGTCAAGCTCGTCCGAATCGGACAGAGCAACCCCCGACATAGAAATGGAGGACGAAGCCGCGTACCGACATTCTCGATCACCTCGACCCACCTTATCATCCTCTCCCCCCAGTTCACTGTCAGGGTCGCCTTCACCGACGGTCATTGGCCGGTCGCTGTCGACTGACAGTTGCAAAAAATGCGAACGCACCTCGCTGATTCGCCGGAGCTTCCACTCGTGCCTCGAAGAGACCAAGGATATCTGGCAAGGCCCCTCTAGAAACGATCTTATCTCCGTTGGGATAGCGGCGAGCCATGCTGTCTGGGTCGCGGCTTCTCCCAACGGGGATCTAGAGCTAAAGCTCGCTTCCTTTGAAGAACCTCCCTCACCTCTCCCAGTCCGAGCACATGACCATGCTAGCAGCAGCCCCCCTCAAGGCGTCATCACGATGATGGAAGACGGCACTCAGCTACTTCGGGCGTCAGGAGAAGCTTCACACCGTGAAGGAAGTTATCCACCAAAGGCTCTTCGAACGTTAAAGTTGCCAATGTCGATCCAGGCCAAGGAGATCTCGGCGCTGGCGCTTGACGACGTGAATGGGATCATCGCGCTCGCCACGACACGCAGCGAACTCTGGCTCCTGGACTACGCCGTCTCACCGTCGTCGCTTCGAGTCCCGGTCTTCACTTGACCTGGGATGCCGACGTGGCCGACTCACCTCAGCTGCTCCAACTCCGACGCTGCTTCATTCCCACTTCACCGCCTCCTATCAACTCCGATTCCCATCTGCATTTTTAGCCTTTTTTTCCCCTTCACGGACGTTCACATATCTGGCCCTGATCTGCTACAACCCCATTCTGTTCCAGCCTCATGTAACTTACTCTACTATCTTGACAGCTTCCCTCGCACGTTCGCCTCGTTTCCCGCACTGTATGCTAGCATCACACCCCGCCCGCCTTCTGCACCTCAGTCGAGCTGTAAATTACCGTAGCTCGAATAGACTGCCTGCGTTTCGCCCCGTCCCGGCGCGAGGTCCTTCAAAATGTTGGGATTATGTCATCGAGGGTTCCTGATTCTACGCGTCCAAAGTTTTGATTTTAGCGCTTGCTTTCCGCACTCCTCTCCTCCACCCGAACGCACGCGAGACCCGGCTTGGACGATGGCATTGTACTTGGCGACCAGAGCGATGAGGGCCCCAGTGTCGAGGTCAACTGTCCGATTGATGGCCACTCGGCCGCCCAAGGCACCGTCACAGCCATCGCCGTCGAGCTCATCTAATCAACCGGCATCTTCCCCAATACCCAATGAGGAACCGACAGCTCCGAATCGTTCTAGCTTGCCTTCATTGGACTTTGATCCAGCTTCAATATCTGGTCCTGCGTCTGGTGGGAGGACCGGGGCTCGATCTGCTGAGGGCTCCCTGTCGTCCATCGAGCGGAAGAAGCGGTTGCTGTCCCGCTTGGGGCTCGGTGTCCTAGCCCTCGGCCTGGGCGCAACTTATGTCTACATGGGAAGAGAATGGGAGGAGTCAGAAGCCCCTCTCAAGCGTGATGTACGTGCATGGCGGCGAGCCCATAGTGTACGCTGACCTCGTGGCAGAGTGTTCTGGCTGGGTACAGCGAGAACCGAATAGGACGCGCCAATGCCCGTATGCTCGACACATTTGACGTGGGTTCCGCTATCTCCAACAAACACGACGGTCACTGAAGCTTCGATCCTGCCAGTACTTTAATAAACCCATCTCAAACAAACTGCTCCCCGATGGGCCTTTAAGGCCGCATACACTTGTCCTCTCACTGGACGACCTCCTAATTACCTCAACCTGGGACGTACGTTGGTCAAGGTCCACGTCTCCCGAATGTCGCTAACCTCAATCGCAGCGTGAACATGGTTGGCGAACCGCAAAGAGGCCGGGTCTGGATTACTTCTTGGGATATCTCTCCCTCTTCTACGAGATTGTCATTTACACCTCCGCACCCCACTACGTTCGTTGACTTTGCCGCTCACGGTTGCCGAAACTGACTTGCATCTCATAGACTGCGATTCCGATATGTGAAACACTTGATCCATACGGACGTCACATCTACACAGCGCTTACACGCGAATCCACTCGTTATGTTGGGGGGAAGATTGTTAAGGTAATCCCTTATGAAGCCTTGATTTCAGTCTTAAACTGATAAATGACATCTAGGATCTATCCTGTCTTAACAGAGATCTGAATAAAGTGATCCTCATGGATACTCACCCCGAACACATTTCCGCCCAACCCGAAAACTCGATCCTCCTGCCCCCATGGAAAGGTGATCCCAAGGACCGGGGGCTGGTAGCGATGATCCCTTTCTTAGAATGTACGTCAATCCTTTGCAATCAATATCTGATATTAATTATGCACACCTTCAGCCATCGCATTATTGGATCTAGCGGATGTTCGTCCTGTCCTGAAAGCATACGAGGGGAAGGATATTCCAAGCACCTACGCCGCCATCGAAGCTGAGCATAAACGACGTGTCGTCGAGGCATGGGAGAAGAAGCGTGATGGGCAAAGAATACCTGCCAAAGG
>FSVU01000977.1_pt1 | contig 10834 bp, 13 predicted proteins | sample 1637581 | NCBI WGS metagenome assembly FSVU01 (sample SAMEA3914814, study PRJEB12502) | metagenome | biome: forest; material: soil | place: USA | collected 2011-09-16 | depth 0.1 m | reverse complement strand
TTAATCAATTGAATCTTTGAGGAAGCAATATAAATGGTTGAAAAAGTGTGGTATCTCCGGCAAATTCGGGTGTAGGATGGACATCATGCACATTCAATCGGAAGTTACGTTACGCTACATGGGATACGTCCCCCATCGACCAAGTCCTAGAATAGGGATGGAGCAACTTGAAGAAAACAAGCAAAAGAGAATAAGTGACGATGCGATGGTCGAAGGGCGATGTATGCATTCCAGGTTCGGATATTGGACGGTAAGCGTAAAGTGGTGTAGGTCAGACTGGGCGACACAGTTCACGGGATAGGATTTCGAGGCGTTGAACCTTTTGGTTCGTGGGTAACTGTCACAAAAGGAAAAGTCAAATGCAAGATGAGACATCCATGAAGGAGCTCACATCGAGGAAAGCAAGTGCTTTCGTTTTTTTCATAGTTGGGTACTTCTTTCCCGCTATCAATTGTTCTATCCAGGCATGGAGGCCGGTAGGGAGGGTGTGCGATGATTCTAGTTTGGCAGGTCAGGCCGCGACGATCGTCCTCAAATAGTTCACTCACGATACTCAGCGGCCGTGCCTGCCGAGCTGGGGGCCTGAGGTTGCGCACTTTGTTTGTGCTGGACTTCCTCTTCAGAAGCGTAGTCCGGATGAATCCCTTCAGCAAGCCTCTTCTTCAGCCTGTTCTCCCAATCGACGACAACGCGATGTCGCTCGAGTTTGCCTTGCTTGCCTCGACTTTGGCTTCGGCTCTTGCTACGATTACTTCGTGCAGCATTCGACCAACCGATTGGCTCTTCCACAAAGTTCACAGAATCGGCCGGGAGTGCGTGGGGGAACGTGACCTCTTGCCAGCGCCGAACTCGGTAGTCAACGGTTTGTATGTGGTCATTGTCGAGGCGCCAGCGACGTTTGTCATCTCGGTGAGGATCGTCAGACTGAATCGTCGAATCACCCGCCGCACCCCATTCCCATTCGCCCGGCCCGGCTTCGGGACTATACCACGCTTGCAACGCCTCAGGGGACGGCTGCTGGAGGGTTGGCGCCGGCGGTACAGCTAAAGGTCCACATAAGCGACTCTCGGACAGGGTCAAGCTTTCCTTAGTATATCACCAGTTGGTTGCCAATTATTCTTGTTGGGGGAATCCTGGGTCCATAGTCTTCGTCCTGCGCGAGGAGAGGCAAACTCAGGGAAGGCCAGTCGTGATCGGGACTGAGACGCACCGTTCCTCGGCCTCCCTCGTCCGTCTCTTGGCATACAAGTCGTTAAAAGGTATCCGATCTGTTCGTACAAAAGCCTTTTGCTCTTGAGACTGTCGTAATAGGTTCAGATCGGATCCTTGATCGTCGGTGGTGGTTGGAACGAATGAGGCCCAGTCCAGGCCTTCAGCCCACGTGAGCCACACTTCTGGATCCCAAACTTTGCCTTCTCCCGACAAATTCCCAGGTCGGATCCAGAGACCTCCAGCAACATCCCGATACAAGTGACTCGATTAATATCCGTGATAGGCTTGGTTTAGGCAATACATGCCGGTGCATCGCTGTCTTTATGCCACCCGTAGGCCACCGCTGTAGCAGACCCCTTTGTTCACTGGGGAGTTGAGGATGGACAATCGCCAGAATCAACGGATTATGTTCGCCCTTGCTTGACATTCATGGTACATACATCAAGCGTGTTGTCGTCCTGTCCCCAGTTGCCGTTCGAAATGCCGAAACACGCATCGTGTCAAGCTCTATGTTCCACTCATCCTCACTCACGTCAAACTCAACTGCCCTTGGTTTAAAGTCCGAATATTCACAGGTCGTCTCTTGCCCGCGTCATTTACTTCGTCAATCATTGTCTGTCTAGGAGATACAGGACATCCTATACGTTGTGACATTGTCACGCCTCTTTCGATGCCATTCAATTCTCAAACTAGGGGGTCGGTAAAGCTGCATACTCGGGAGGAGGATACGATGGTTCAGACGCTGTAGATTGCCGGGTGAGCTTCTATAAACATCGGAAGGGTGGAATTTCAGCCTAGTCTGGACTCGGATAAGTTCCAACTTACAGTGTTTCTCCTGGCGTTCATACGAGTTCTCAACTTCTCTAAGAAACCATCGGTCTTTTGGTCCACGGGGCCGCCCACAACTCCTTGTTCATTGTTGCCCATATGCGGATTCTTCTCATGGGAGTTACCAAAGTCGGAGTATAAAGTGGCCGGGTGCAAGATGTCCTATGAGTCCCTTATGTCGAAAGGGTGATTCCAACTGGCACGAGGAGGATCGGCGTAGGTGTCCACCTGACCGATTAAGGGATAAGCCTTCTCATAATCTGGCACAACTGGCCAAGGGACTCACATAAAAAGGACGCCGTCTATCAATGTCATATTGAGCAATCCATCCCTGGGGCAAACCCCGCTCGTCGTACTCGACCGGATGAGGGTAGATGGTCGCGCTGGTAGTACGGTTCGATTCCCGTCGTCCACAGGCACGTGTCTTGTGGTAGGAAGTACTAGTACTCTTCTTGGAGCGACACATGGGGGAATGTTTGGTTATAAGATCGTTTTCTGAATGATGAAGAATGGCCAACGGCACATTGGGCAGTTATAACTGCTGAGATGCGCAGCGAGCGTTTCGCTCGGCCATCGCCCGACTCGGCTTTCGCCTTTTGCTGCGACGCCCAGATATCGGGCTAGATGCCCGTGACTTGAGCGCTCGTCGCAATCGCTACGTCACCTTTGAAGGAGGTGAACTGTCTCCTCAATTCTGCCTCACAGACTCGAAGTTAGGCTCAAGCCAATATTCGACATTGTCCTAAGGGTACCACGCGGGTTGGAGTTCGACTTTCCTCGATTCAACTATCTACGAAACAAAATTTGGATTCCTTCAATATCTTCCATAGCCGCCTGCACCTGCGTAGCTGAACAATGGACCCTGGTAGCCCGCGGGTGGCCCAACGGGCACGAGAACGGGATAACCTCGCTTGGCCGACCTTCTAGCATCACGCCTCATCCTTCTCTCCCATCTCCTCTCTTCTCTTCTGCAGTAAGGAAACGCTGGGGCGGCGTACATTGGAGCCCCCGCAACGGGATACATCGGCCCAGCCATGTTCTGGGGAACATAGCCGTTGTTCTGTTGGAGAATTTGGCGACGATCATAGTAGCGTTGCTAAGGGGGACACATATTAAGTTCAGAATCTTCACGTTAATGGAGAGGTACGAACGTCGGGAGTCATGACTCGATCTATCAGTCGTTCGAAGAATCCTGGTTGCCCTTGTCCCCCTTGCTGCCCTAGACCTCTCTGTCCGGAGATGTCTCGCGTCCCACTTGATTGGGGTTGTTGACGAGCTTTCTCGTCTTCAGATGATTCAGAGTCCGAAAGATCATGATGATGTCCAGATTGCTTCAGGAATTCTCGATCCTCGTAGGGATGATCCCAAATTGACCGGGGTGGATTGGCCCGAGTGTCAACCTGAATCCCAAGTCAGCATTAAAATGTTGAGGCTCTTGATCCTCACATAGAAATGGTGCTGCGTGTTCGCATCCCACTGACGAATCCAGCCTTCAGGTAATGGTCTCTCCTCATCTTCAAAAGATCGTCGAGCTGCATCATTCGTAGGTGGGACTGTCAGACCACCGTCGAGTCCTTTCTTATCACTGTATGAGTTCATACGTGGCTGCTGCTGTGGTAGATGGAAGTGAGCGGTTCCAAGAAGCGAGCCAGGTAGCCATGACGCCATTCCCGCGGCGTGCAGAAGAACGCCCGTGCAACCTCACACTAGAACCTTGTCTTCCAACACCACTCTTCCATGTGGCAATGCTTATTAGGAGAATGGCGGATTACAGTACAGGATTACTCCCTTCAGCTTGTTCACTGCCACTTCTTCGAATGGAGTTCGGGCAATGTCCCCGGATGGAGCCGCTGCGGCTCCAGCCCCACCGGCCGGGTATTCGCAACCCGAATACCTCCCTCCAAGGTTCAAATCCTTGAAGAGAGAGCTTTGATCAAGATGGCAAAAAAGATCGACCCACTTATCTTATATACTGGACAGTACCCGGGACGTCACCTTCTCTCCGCGTGACACGGATGGAGAACGCCGAGGCTTCGTTCACGCTAAATTTCTTGCGCCACCCCATCCCATGCGCCCACTGACAGAGGACGAGTCTAAGGCAGTCTTTGCCAAACTAGCCAACTATATAGTGAGATCTTTCAAACCTCTCTGCCTACACGTCTTTGATCAGCGGTCCCTTTTACAGGGTAAAAATCTCGTCCATCTCATCGACAGGCCAGACGATCCACACTGCTTCCGTCTCCACCGGGATCGCGTCTACTATGTTTCAGAGGCACAGATGCGATTCGCCATCTCCGTTGCTCGACCAAACCTGATCAGTGTGGGGACCTGTCTCGGGAAGTTCAGCTCGAAGGCCGGGGTCTTCAAATTGCACGTTACGGCATTGGATGTTCTCGCCCAATACGCTAAATTCAAGGTGTGGCATCTTGCGCACCGCATGTACTCGGTTAAATTACTTTTCCGCAAACAGGTTTGGGTGAAGCCTAATGGGGAGATGCCGTTCCTGTACGGAAATCACGTAGTGAAGACCCATTTGGGAAGAATAACCGAAGACACACCTGAGCACCAAGGCGTGGTGATCTATAGCATGAACGACGTACCATTGGTGAGCTCAGGGACACCCGTATTGCCGGGCCACCAACCCCAAGTGCAGGGTTTCGGAGTCACCGCGCGGTCGACTGTCGACACAAGGAAGCTGGATCCAACTGCTATTATTGTCTTCCATCAAGCGTAGGCAATCTCATCTAAAACTTGCACGTGATGATAATCTTATCTTTCCAGGGATGTTGGTGAATATCTTCGTGATGAGGTAAATATCCGATTCTCTTTCGTCCTTTTTACGCTGACGTCCTCTTTACAGGATACATTGTTCTAGACCATTGAAGTGTAAACACCCATGCGGTTTAATTTATGAAATTTGCTCTCTGGATCGACTCATCCCATCGTCTGACGCGTTATCCCGGAGCCATGTCTCGATCCAGGCCACAATCCGGGAGACGTTACCCTCCAGGTCTTCGCTCGTCTCGCTTCTTAGTTCCACAACGACTTCCTCGGCGTAAGAGTCTCGCGCATCGTCCAGGACGGTCTGCATAATTTCGGATTCATTGTTTTCCTGGATTTTCTTGAGAGGGTAATTTCTGGGCAGGTTATCGGAGTCACCGGTCAGTTCAGAAGTTATAGAAGGGGGTAGAGTTCGCACCTCTTCTCCAAGCGATCCCATAGCAGCGTATGATTACATCGTAGGACCACGCAGAGGTCTGCCCAGCGCTCCGGAAAGACATCGCAGGTGTGCCAGTCAATTATTAGGCCACCCTCACTTGTCATCGGCTCGAGCTCATCAACGACCTAATTTGAGGAAGCAATGCCGGCTTTCATTAAACTCCAGGAAGCCACATGGCGTTTTCGGCCTTGCCTTGTCCTCGTCCACGACGTACGTCTGCCACTCCTCATCCCAGCTGTCATACAACTTGCGCTCTTTGACGAGGTCCGCGACGTTGACGTGTTTCAGGGGAACAGGGCTCCTGTCCATCAGGAGCTGAGCATGGGTAGTTTTACCCGTTCCTGGCGTGCCGGTGATGATAATGATGGGAGCCGGCCGAAGGGATGGCTCCGGGTGATCGTCAGGGCGCCCGTTGCTCATCTTACTGGGGTTCCGAAATGTGAGAGGCTTTCGCTAAGTTCTTGGGCCTGAATCTACCGCGTCTCTAAGCTGGTGAAGTGACTGTATACGGCTTCTTTCCCCAGTCGAAGGGTCTACGCGCTGAGGGTCCGCGATGAGAAAAAACCGTGAGACGTCATTCGACGGGACGTTAGAACCTGACGACCAGCAACCCAAATAATCATCGGTATTACACCGACTAATGGCGACCCTTGGATCTGCCGTCTCGCTGCTGCAATCTGACGTGGACAAGGCACGTCCTGAGGGCTCAGTGGGGGATTTTTCTCTCTCTTCCCGCCCAGGCCTGTCTCTATTCGGAGAGGATTGAACCATGGGCGCCATTCAACCGACGCCGAGGAGGCGACTTCCGGTCGGTGGTTCGCGTTCCCATCTCTGGCTCCTGGTATCCGCCCGATTGGTCGGGAGGCAGGGTTTCTCCACCGAGCCGACCCGTGTCGTCGAAGGGGGTGGATTCCGAAGTCTCGACCCGAGACGGGGTGGCTTGATCTTGCTCGCTTTCCCTTCGTTTCTCTCTCTCCACCACCACCGTCCTTCACCTTCCGACTCGTTCTCCGTTCTCTCTTCGTGACTATCCTCTGAGTGCCATCTCCCTCACGCTCGCTTTGACTCCGGCATCAGCCTCCTCGCTCCTTTGGTTTCGACACTCGGCTTTCGCGAATTCTTATTTGGGCTAGGCGGCGCAGATAAACCACTCTACTCTTACTGTCAATCGACTGTGAATGATTGCCTCCTGGTGAGGCTCCTCCAGCAATGTCAATCGTCTCCGTCTCTACTATCTGGCAACTCGTCTGCCCAGTGACTGCCGCAGATGGATTAGTCGCCTCCTCTACCCATACCTTCCCTCCAGATTACACTCCAACGGCAACATTCGATGCTGTTATTCTCGCTTCAGGTGCAGCTGCCATGTCCGCAGTCGACGTCAACCCTGCGGGCATTCTTCCCACCGACATCGGCATCATGGCCGGGCCTCGCCTGACTGTGGCCGTCCCTATACATACCACCTTGACCGTCGACATATTCCCCAACCCAATACCGACTCCAATCGCTACATATCGTCCAAATTGGACCGTGACCGAAGATGGGAGCATGGTCACCCCAATCTACCTCAAGGTCGCTGCCTACGACCATTCCCGCATCCTCCTCATGGGGTTTCTCTTCGCAATCTTTCTCCGGAATGTATTCGTCGCGTTCGACTACCTCCGGCGAGGCCGAGCACGAGACAAGACGCTCTTCTACCTCCTTCTCGCGAGCCAGCTCTTCGGCCCGGTTGCGTTCATCACCATCATCGTCGGTATTCTAAGCCCCACGGCTTCCTGCACGGCGTGCGTATCCTCCCTTGGCCCAGTTCCCGATTCCCCGTAACTGACGCCCTATCGGGTTGGCAGTGTGAATGCGCTCAGCTCCTTGGCAATGGAGGCGTCCTCCAGTCTTCTCGTGAGTGCCCACGTAGATTATGTCATCCCCGATTTGGACCCTGACAACGGCTTCTCTCAGATTACTGGAATCCTCGGCATAAAAGGTCGGTCTACCCCCGACGAGTCCGCTTTAGATGTTCTGACCTTCTTCATTACGTCGCCTCTGCCGTCACTGTGACTTCCTAACTGCGTTCAGCTTACCGATGTCTCAACCGTTCTCGCACCGTTCTCATTGTTACGGGCATCCTCCAAATCGTGTCCTTGGTGTTTTTCTTCCTGGACGTTGCCAAGACAGGCTCTACTCGGGATCTCATCGGTAGGCACACCAATATGGCTTTAACGTTTGGTTGCTCATCAAGGTCGTGGGTTAGGGAGCTGCGTCCTCAACTATAGCGCTACTACGTTCGTTCCCGCATGGACCTCGATCATGTTCAGCGAAACTGGTTTCTTATGCTTGTGTTGTAAGCGGCCTTCCTTGACACATGTTGGTATTCGTGCTCACTGTGTGCACCCAGTCCTGGTAGCTGTTTGGCGCTCATCTCGATCTGCCGCCGCTCAAGGACGCATGTCCCTTGTCCTCTCACAGGACGGAGATCGTATGACCCCGGCACCGCTCAACAATGCTGAAGCTAGACAAGCTCCCAGGGGCTGGTGGGATTACGTCCCAGAAACTGCAGGGGCCCCCCAAATGCAACAAAGAGACACCCTTCAACCACCCGTCAGCGCCGTTAACGATCGCTTCACACAGCCACCTCCTTTGAATGGACTCCGCCGGACTGCATCCCACAACTCAAATACACCTATCTTACGACAACACGACGACGACTACTCGCCTACAGCTGTCACTGGATGGCGAAGTCGTGTTTCCCGGGCGTTTTCTCGATTCAGCGTGTCAGCTCGACATTCCGACCTGGGATATCGAAGGTCGTCGTCGCCAACTTACCAAGAGCCCCAACTACCGGACAACGCCGCACCACCGTCAAGGGAGAAATCCCAAAAACATCTGACGAATTCGACTGTCAATTCTACTACCACTTTCCTAAGGCGACATCGGGCGAGCCTCGCAGCACCTGGTGGATACGGGCAAACCGTTGACCTGGACGATAACCGATGGAGGAAACGATTACCGAACATGATCCGAGTCGTGATCCGAGATGAGGTAGGTGCCTCCTTTCCGCGCAAATGATGACCTCTTACGATACTCTCCAGCTCTTCTACACGGCCGCCGTCACGCTCTCCTGCGTAGTATCCGCCATTATCGTATCGGTTGCAGCCCAGAGCGACGTCTTCTTCAGCGGTATAACGTGGCTCCAGATCAACTGGGCTATTACCTCAGTACTCGTCATGCAGAGCTACGATCATGTTGTTAAACGACATGAACGAGAGAAGATCCTCCAGGAGCCACTGTTCGCTGTACCTGGTCCTGGCGTCGCTTGGCGAGAAAGGGCACTCCAGCCGAGTATCAGCATACTTAGCAGTCGCCCCTCAAGACGTACAAAGTACAGACAGCCGGACGATGAGAATTTAGAGGTGGATCCAATCAGAAGAGAGTCTGTCGTCTCATCCGAGGCGGGGGCTGTGCGGGGCTACTCCGATCCGTTTAGTGATTATCGTTCTGTCCTCACGCATGAGCCAAGTCGGGAGAACGATGGGTTGACCATTCGAGCTCGACCCGACTCGGGCACATTCGGAAAGGATGTCCCACCACTACCCAACCGAATACCATCACCTGATAGCACAGACATGGATCACGGTCGGCAAGTGCTAGTGCTGGAGGATGACACTCGGAGTACGCACAGCCGCTTCTGGCTCCCAGCTGTCGAAACCACAAGCCCTTCTCTCCCTCCATTCAACTTTGAGGCGGCTCAAGAACCCCAGTCTTCATCTACCTCCTCTCCTTCGGACCAACCCTACGAGGAACGTAACCGCTGGACAAACAACTCCGACGGCGAGTATCGCCCGCCTGTAGGGTACACGTCCTCAACCAATCTTCGGAGCCCCACAACTGTCACCTTCGATCACAACGCGCTGCAAAACAGTGAGGCGGCTTCAGGGATGACTCGGCGCTCCCGAAGCCATGACTGGAATCCGCGATCATCTCAATAAGCCCCTTCCTTGTCCTATCGTTTCACCTCTTTGTATGTTCTGCACACCATCACGCTCCTTACACTCGTAGTCTCTGTACATACCCCTCGATTTGGATATGTGGCTCATGGTAAACGCCACAATGTGTCTCTAGTAGTTGTTATTCGCGTTATTTACTGAATTCAGTGGATCATTCCCAAATTGTGAGCGGCTCCGGCCTTCCGGTGAGGGGCGCTGACATAAGCCGGCTACCCGATTCTTCGGACTGAACCTCCACCTCGGCAAAGTCGGGGAAGCTGTCTAGATGCACGATATCAAGCGAGCTTGCTCCTATAATTCCGGCTTCCTGGGTCTTGTGAAGGAACGCTCCATCGTTTTTTGCCGTTCCGTTGAGACTTGGACAGCGCGTATCCGAGTGTGCCTGAAATTCTCAGTAAAATTGGAGGCTGGGGCCGAGACGAGCTCGACAAAAAGGCTATTGACGTGCTACTTTACTAATGTGTTTCGACGTCGGGAAGAGAGAATGCCGGCGCCGGTCGAGCCCGTTTCGAGAACTTTCTCGACGTGCCGCGGTGAGGATTCAACATCCAACAGGAAACGGCGGTGGGGCCTCATGAAGCACTGAGGTATTGCTCATAAAACGCAAGAGCCTCCCAGCCCGCGGACCCCGCGACTCACATGGCTCACAACCAACCCAATCAGTTTATGCATATCAGTGTGTCCACTACATTCTTTCCATCAGCTTTACTACCCGGCTCTGGGGGGATGAAGCCGGACCTCATAATCTACACAAGGTACGCCTTTCTAGTCACGAGTCCAAGGGTTTCGCTCGATACTAGCTTTGTTCTAGCGATGCTGTCTTTTTCTACGTCCACCAAACGATTCTCAAATCAAAGTCAAATAACTATTTCAGATCACTACTCATAAACACGCCGCCCCCCGGGGTCCAGCAAAGTACAGCGCTGTCGGGTAACCCAATAGGTGGTGGGTCGTCAGATCCAACCCCGATGGCATCGTCGCAGTCCCCGTCCGGGAGCCCTCTGCAGTCGATCTCTGTCCCAGAGGAAGCAGCAGTTATCAATGTCTTGCTCCATATTATATATGGCATGTGAGTCCCCGTCCTCGAGGAGGTTGACAAAGGGCAATGGCTGAGAAATGTGACGTCAGGCCCTGTGAGCGGTACGGGCCTTCGTTGGAGACCTTAAACAACGCACTGCATGCAATGCACACGTACGGCCTACCTCCCTTGGAACAAGACGACTCATCCGACATACAGGGCGCGTTGTTAAAGCATGCACAAGCCTCCCCTATCAAGGTTTACGCGCTGGGGGCGGCATTTGGATTGGAATACACCTGCGTGGCAGCGAGTCAACACTCACTTCAACATCCGCTCAACGGTATAACCGAAGCTGACGCTCTGATAATGGGGCCGATATACATTCGGAGGTTGTATCGTTTGCACGCGAACCTGGGCGAACGAATCAGGGAACTAGTCGGACCTCCACCGTCTAGCCACAATGCCAACAACAGATGTGGAGAGGCAGAGCAGCTACGGGTATCCAATGCCTGGCGTCTGGTGGTGGCGGATGTCCTACTTCGATCCTGCCCTCAGGGC
>FSVU01000552.1_pt1 | contig 10855 bp, 17 predicted proteins | sample 1637581 | NCBI WGS metagenome assembly FSVU01 (sample SAMEA3914814, study PRJEB12502) | metagenome | biome: forest; material: soil | place: USA | collected 2011-09-16 | depth 0.1 m | reverse complement strand
TCTCTCTGCGATCCATGACTCTCTAGACGACTCCGATGTCAATCACTCCACCGCTGCGGAACTCCGTCTGGTGAACAGTGTCTGGCGAGGGTTCATAGACCCGTATTTCTTCAAGAATATCACATTATCCAAGGAATCCTACTTCGATGTTCTCTTCGGGAGGTCCGGCCTCCTAGTGAAACAAGGTTCACCTGGTATACATCTGCGGATGCTAACTGTACATTCCTTACCAACATCGTGCCTCCCTACTCGGCGAGGTTTTCCCGCGTTTGACGCCGAAGAGCTTCACTATGATATGAGCAAGGCGAGGCAGCAATACAACAACTCGTTCGAGGTCCTAATCGGAGAATGTTGCCGGGTGGAATATATCGCTCGACGATGCTTACCTTTGTGAGTCCAATTCGAGTCCTATGTGGAATTTATCTGACTGTTGAGGAAACAGATTCGAGATCGTCGAATATATGAATTTTAAGACTCTCCGTCTTACTTGGGATCTCGTCGATGTTGAACTCGAGTCCGAACAACACCGGATGTTCTGGCGCGACATGTTGGGAGCAATACTTGCCTCGCTCAAGATCATGGAGTTGAAGGTGCATGTCATTATCGACGCGGAGCTGTATGCCCAAATGCAGGCCCCGGTTGTCATGACCTGGGCGAGTGAGTAACTTGGAATGTTATGCGATCTCTCATATTGACTATGTACCCACCCAGCTTCACACCATTGGTTGGCGATAGTGAATATCATCAGAGAACATGCCCATAATGTGATCACAACCGGTGCTGGAATGGGATCACTCATGTACAGGTGCGCTTCTAACAAGCAACTCGGTAGGAGGTTCAATGTATAACTCCTCTGTGACATTAGCCCGTGGTCCGACACCGACGTCGAAGAGGTGACCCTTTGCAGTCCCAACATCCACCTACTCGCGATTCTCAGCAGCATGATCATGTCTCCCAACGTCGAAAGGCTCAACTTAACCGGGTGGGACCCTAAACGCCAACAAGAGGAGTTCATGGTCGAGGAACGTGCACGGGCCGAAGAAGGCTTGGCTGGCGCTGTGCGGTGGATACCGGGCCCGAGCGTCTCTCGGGAGAAGGATTGATGGTGAAGATTACGAGTCAATGGCCGAGACCCTGCTGACGAGCTGGATGAATCCTCGTCGCTGACGAAGAGACGCCGGCGCGCGTTCGGCAGGGCCGCGCTTCGACCGCCCGGCCCCATTCGCTCCGTTTGTAATTGAGAATCCTGTTTTTGTACTTTTTTTTTTTCTCTCGTTCTCTTCGCTCCTTGCTACTTCTCCTCCCCTTTTTTGTGCATAGCGCCCACTGACTTATCCCATTCCTATTACGATTGTGCCTACAATTATCCTCGGCGCCCGCTGTCTTTCCCTTGGCTGCGGCTGTAACGGGCGCGTGTCTCCGTTGACGCTCGCATCGCATCTACCTTCCATTCCTTCGTGTCTCCTAAGTAGACCCATCATCGACCACCTGGAGAGCATCCAGGCTCCCAGTCGCCGCATCCAATGACCTCGCTGTTCAAGCGGCAACAGCAGCAAGCGCAGCATGACGAGGACACGGACACGGAGGACCCTCAAGTCGACCCCGAGCTCAGGCTGAGGACCGTCCAGACCGCGCATTCGACCATCGCAGAGTCCATCCGATCGGAGAACAGGCGCGCAGAACGTCGTCGCAAGTCCCGTCGATGGCAAGGAAAAGGTCTTTTCGGCAAAGGATCAGGACTGCGCAAGCAGCAAGAGCCTGATCCAGAGGACGATCTCCCGCGACCGACAGAGCCGATGCAGGAGCAGACGGACGCTGCTGCAGAGGAAGAGGAGTTAGCCAAGAGAAGGACCGTCTTTGTCAATATCCCACTACCGCCAGAGGACGTCAAGCCAAATGGTGACCCGCTCAAATCTTATGTTAGGAACAAGGTTAGGACGTCGAGTAAGTGATCGATGGCAGCTTAGGGACTCGGGATGATAACATCCGATACGCTTTCAGAATATACACCCCTAACTTTCGTCCCCAAGAACCTCTACGAGCAGTTCAGACGGTAAGCTTGGCTCCTCTTGGCGATCTCGGTCGGCCTCCCCTTTGATGCCGGTCGTGCTCACAGCCACGTCTTCTCCCCCCCGCAGCGTTGCCAATCTTTATTTCCTTATCCTTGTTCTGGTACAAGGTACGTTCGGCCCCATGGTTCAGCTCATTTCCCCTTGTGCCTGGGCTTATTCCAAATCCGACCGCAGTTTGGCCGATCTTCGGCGCCGCGGCCCCTCAGGTGGCCATGTTGCCCTTAGTGGTCATTCTCTTCTTCACCGCCGTCAAGGATGGACTGGAGGATTATCGTCGTGCAACACTGGACGAGGAGGTCAATAACTCAGCGGCGACGAAACTCGGCGGATGGCGAAATGTGAATCAGCAGCTTGATCCTCGGTCCGCGCTGGAAAAGCTTCTCGGGATTGGATCGGCGCCAGAGAGGGTCACTAAGGGTGTCAGACGATTGAGGGAAAGGGAAGCTGCAGAGACGAAGAACATCGTTTTGGTCAAGAGCGATGCTCCAGACGCTGCCGTCTCTGACAGTCCAGTCTCCGCGAAACCCGACAACGATAGCGTGGGCGGAGGACATCGACGAAGCTTGGATGATATTCGGTCTGAAGGTTCTCATTCAATGTCGTTCGATCGGTCGCACAGTTACCCGCCGGGACCTCAGGACAGCCCGAGTAGCACCCTTCAAGTCGCACCAAACAACCATGGGTACTCTACCACATCGTTCAAAACCTCCATCCGTTCCACTGGTGGTCAAATAGGTGTCCTCGATTGGTCTCGGCAGGCTCCAGGAACGGCTCTGTGGGAACGCACACTATGGAAGAAACTTGACGTCGGCGATATTGTCCTCCTTCGCGACAACGACCAGATTCCTGCAGATATAATTGTCCTCTCCACATCAGATGCCGATGGGTTATGCTACGTCGAGACCAAGAACCTTGACGGTGAGACGAACCTCAAACCCCGTAGGTCACTCAAGGCCACGTCCTCCATCACCTCGGAGGAAGACATCGAACACTCAACTTTCAGACTCGATTCTGAGGCCCCTCATGCCAACTTGTACAACTACAATGGTGTCTTGAAATACCGCACACGGTCTACAGATGGTATCCTTGGACCTGGTGAGGAAAAGGTCGAACCTGTTACTATCAACGAGATGCTTCTGCGTGGGTGCGCCATCAGAAACACCAATTGGATCATTGGACTCGTCGTTTTTACCGGTGCGGACACCAAGATCATGCTCAACGGAGGGGAAACGCCGTCGAAGCGGAGTAAGATCGAGAAGGAGACGAACTTCAACGTCATCATGAATTTCGTCATCCTCATGGCCATGGTCATCCTGACTGCCATCGTGAACGGATATTACGATGCGAAGAAAAACACTAGTGCGGCTTACTATGAAATCAATGCCGACGTGTCCTCTTCGCCCGTCCTCAATGCACTCGTCACTGGAATGTGAGGAAGTCGCCCGAAATCACCGAAGATCAATTACTAATCCCTCTCTAGATCGTGTCTCATCGCGTTCCAGAACATCGTCCCTATCTCACTTTATATTTCTATTGAAATCGTCAAGACCATCCAAGCGTACTTCATCAACCAAGACATCGACATGTACTATGAACCCTACGATACCTGTTGCGTACCAAAGACTTGGAATATCTCCGACGACCTAGGCCAAATCGAATACATCTTTTCAGACAAAACGGGGACGCTCACGCAAAACATCATGGAGTTCCAAAAGTGCTCGATCAATGGCGTTGTGTATGGCGAGGGCGTTACCGAAGCCATGCGTGGAGCCGCTAAACGTGAAGGTCGCGACGACTTCGCATCTCCCGAGGAAGAAGCACGGAAGATCGTATTGCTCAAAGATGGGATGCTTCAACGGATGTCCAAGGCGTGGAAGAATCGGTACCTCCGCTCCGAACAGCTCACTCTCGTTTCTCCTCAACTGGCGGACCACTTGGCTGATCGCTCCTCCCCGCAACGCGGGCATTTGATCTCGTTCTTCCGAGCACTCGCCGTTTGTCATAGCGTCCTCGCAGAACGACCGGAGCCAAGGGATCAACCTTATACTTTGGACTATAAAGCAGAAAGTCCCGATGAAGCTGCCCTTGTAGCCGCCGCTAGGGACGTCGGCTTCCCATTTATCAGTCGGACGTCTCAGGCTATTGACATCGAGGTTATGGGGCAGAACGAACGATACGTCCCCCTTCGCGTCCTCGAGTTCAACAGTACCCGCAAACGCATGAGCGTCATCGTAAGGAACCCGGAGGGAAAGTTGGTCATGTACTGCAAAGGAGCGGATAGTGTCATCTATGAGCGGCTAGCGGCGAATCATGACCCACAGCTTAAGGCGTCAACTGCAAAGGACATGGAGGCGTTCGCGAATGGGGGGTTACGGACATTGGCCATCGCCTATCGATATCTCACGGAGGAAGAATACTTTAACTGGTCCAGGACGTACGACGCTGCAGCTTCATCAACGAAGGACCGTGACGAAGCGATAGAGGCTGCTTCCTCCTCGATCGAGAGGGAGCTGATCATCCTCGGTGCGACGGCTTTGGAAGATAAACTACAACGCGGAGTACCTGAAGCAATCGAGACTCTGCACCAAGCCGGAATCAAGTTGTGGATCCTCACAGGTAAATCTTACAATGTTGTCCCTCCTTCATCTCTGACCACCCGACGGACTAGGCGACAAATTACAAACGGCTATTGAGATAGGTGAGTTTAAAGACTCTTCCTGGAATGCGAGCTGAACCTTTCAACCAGGCTTCAGCTGCAACCTATTGAAAAGCGATATGGAGATCATGATACTTTCTGCGGACAGCGCTGAAACTGCAAGGATTCAGATCGAAGGCGGTATCAACAAAATTGCGTCGATCCTCGGTCCGCCAACACGAAGGGAATCAACCGGGGGAGCCATACCTAGTCGGAAAGGTTTCGCCGTTGTCATTGATGGGGACACGCTACGCTACGCCTTGGACGATTCGCTGAAAGAGCTCTTTCTGAACCTTGGAACACAATGCGACACAGTTGTTTGTTGCCGAGTATCACCTGCGCAGAAAGCACTCACCGTCAAACTCGTTAGTCACCTGATTTTGATCGCTGACGTGTCGTACTGACCTAACGCATAGGTGAAAGAAGGCCGAAATGCTATGACTTTATCTATTGGCGATGGTTAGTCGAGTGATGAAGTAGTGCTAACGAAGTCTCATAAACCCGTTTGTTCAGGTGCGAACGACGTCGCGATGATCCAAGAAGCAAATATCGGGTGTGGGCTGATCGGCCTCGAGGGCTCTCAAGCTGCTATGTCAGCCGACTACGCTTTTGGACAATTTCGTTTCCTCACAAAGCTTCTACTCGTTCACGGACGTTGGTCATATCAACGAGTGGCAGATATGCACAGCAATTTCTTCTACAAGGTGAGAAGCCTTTTGTTGGCCTAGGGACGCATTTTGAGAGTGCTCTCTTAGAACGTGGTCTGGACTTTTGCAATGTTCTGGTACCTCTTCTCGAACAGGTATGTTTCTTGGAGTCATAGCTCGGATGTTTCATGAGAATCCCTCGCAGTTGGGACGCGACCTACCTCTATCAGTATACCTTCATCTTGTTGTACAACCTTGCGTTTACTGCCCTACCTGTTATTGTCATGGGAGGTTCGTCGCATTTCTCGTGTACTACCTTCATTTCTAAAACTTGATCTTTTCTAGCATTTGATCAAGACGTCAATGCCAAAGCGTCGTTGGCGTATCCCCAGCTTTACAAGCGGGGTATATTTGGTCTCGAATATACCCGTCCAAAATTTTGGGCATACATGATTGATGGGTTTTATCAATCGGCAGTGGTCTACTTCTTGCCTTTCGTCGTATGGAATGATGGAAACGCGCTTTCGTGGAATGGGAAGCCCATCGAATCCCTTGCCGATTTCGGGACGACTGTCTCCGTCGCTGCCATCCTAGCCGTGAATATCTTTGTCGGATTGAACACGTCCTAGTGAGTAGTGCATACTCCGAGTTTTGGATTGCCCTGACGTAATCTCCAGTTGGACCTGGATCATGTGGGCCGTCACAGTGGGATCATCAGCTTTTCTCATCTTCTGGATTCTCATCTACTCGTTCTTCACGAGTATCGACTTTACGGATGAGATATTTCTCTTATTCAGCACAGTAGACTTCCTCGCTTCGGTCATCCTTGCCCTTGTGGTTGCAATTGGTAAGCTACCACATCATACCATACGACTTCTCCCTTACGATTGAACAGCGCCGAGGTATATTTACAAGTACTTCATGCGGACGTACGCCCCTCTAGATAAAGACATCATCCGCGAGATGTGGGTTCTTGGTGACCTAAAGGACCGGTTGGGATTGGAGCGGAGGGGCAAAGGAGGCTCACAATCCGAGCGGCTGTCGCTCTTCCGCAGACACCGGCTAGAGAACCTCTCCGAAGTGGAACTTCCGACCCGAAACGTTTATGATCGGCCCGTAGAAGATTCTCCCAGTGACGTTGGGACACCGGACCCTTGGGGCGGCCGAGAGAAGACTGAGAATCCTCCTCAACCACAAACAAGTCATTCACGACCCGAAGGCTCGAGACCTTCCCCATCCCCGTCTCCCGATCCCGACCGACGATATTCGTACTATTCTTCCTCTCAGATTCCCTCTGCTCGGGTTACGCCTACCAATTCCACCCTCCTTAGCGGGCCGAGTGCACCTCGTCCTGCTCACCTGGACGTCCAAACCCATGACCTCCGACCAAGGGCGGGTCATGCTGCCGAAGCTAGTTCGGACTCGCGCGCGTCGGATCGAAGCTATCGAACGGCCCAAGAAGCGTCAAGCGACAATGATCCGTTGGACCAAGATCGACCATAGAAACATGGCCTTGCAAAAGGCTGTGTCCATAGTATTAACTTTCTCTTCGATATTATTTCCGTTTTTTGGACACTAATCACCCTGTATTCTTCATTCGTTCATCGCTGTCATCGTGCAATGATTATTATTATGCGTTAATGCAGGTGATCATGAGAATGAGACATGATGATCACTGCTGAATGAGTATTATACAAGAGAAATAACTAAAGACATACAACTAAAGAAGGGCAGGCGAAGCTCCGGAGGATGGCGTCAGGTTGGCGGACCTCAAGGTTCCATCTGGGGTGAAAGCAAGGGAATTCACAGGTTGGAGCATAGAACCGCCGAGGGAGGCCACATCGGTCACGGAGCCACTCCCGAGGTATGCTAAGAACGCGCCGACGTCCTCCGTCCCAAACATATCGGCAGTGAATGGCGCTAGTGAGCCTTGGGTCAGAGGCTCGACGAGGCCTCCTCCGCCCATTTGCAGGTATCCAGGATTGTAGGTACTTGAGTTCGACAGCGATATGTCCATATTCGACACAGGCAAAGACAATCCGCGGGAAGACTTGCTGTCCAAGAGATCCTCGAGGAAAGAGTCATTCGGTGCAGTGTATGCGATTGGAGACGCTGTGTGATCAGAAGAGCCCCCCTTTCCGCTCGCTCGCTTGCGGACTGGGCGTAACCAAGCGGGGCGCAAAGATACCGGCCTCGGATGGTCCGTGATTTCCAATGGGATTTGGTTTACTGCGACGAGGTATGTCAAAGGGATACATGAATCGGAGGAGTAACCGCTTACAACGACAGGTCTCCTCTAATAGGTCAGCAGACCGTAGACCGCATACATATCGACCACTAAAACGCCGGAGTAGTCCCACGCATGCTTTCAGAGCCTCGAGAGAAGACGCAGTTGTTGCGCTTTCCGACTTGCACTCAAGAAGTATTGCAATGAGAGTTCGACCAGCCTGAGTCAACTGGTGGATAACGAAAAGGCCATCTGGAAGTAGTTTGAGTCACTTGGAAGCGCGAATGTGATTAGAAATGAGACGTACAGTAAGTCATTAGTCCCAAAGAACTGATCTGTTTTATATAAGAGGGCGTTGAGAACAACAAAGCGTTGCAAGAGAGAGAATATAACCTCAAGATGTTTGGCAATGATTTGCAGCGCACTCCGTTGAGCGACCCTGATAGCGACTTCTTTTGCGGTATCTGGAGTACCGTCACCGGAGTCCAAGATGCGCAGGCTGAAGCGGTACCGGCCGATAAGCATACGGACGAAGTGTTCCAGGCCTGGACGTAATGAGTTTTGTTTTGCTTTCAATTCTACGATAAGATCCAAGACACGTACAGTGCAAACGCTCCGCTTGCGTGATCCTTATGACATCACGGCTGGCCATTGTCTCGGGCGTGACGGACCAGTAAGAAGGCAACAAGCGGCACCATTCTTCCAGTAGGACTTCCGCTTCTTTCAGATCCTTGCTCTGTCGGAAACCACTCAAGGCGGACGACGCCCGAGACAGGAAATGGGCAGGAGTCGCCGATGGACGCGGGATAGGGTGAACGTCCAACACCCCTTCGATGATCACGTAGAGTCTGTTTGTTGCCACAAAAGCTGTCATAAGTGACGTTTTCCCAGGCGGTTGAGTGCCGAGGCTGTCCTTCGTGATGAACTCATCGTCAACCAACTCCGGCTCGGGGACATCGCAATCCCTGAGCCGAATAAGCGGGGGGCGTCCAAAATATACGCTCGCTTGCTTGTCCCAGGCATAAACTGAGGGGTAGGAGTGGCTTTGAGCGACAAACGGCCTCTCCAAGTGGAGCTACAACATACCGGACCAGAATGTCCTCTTCCGAACTTCGGTTTCGATTGGATCGAAGTGGTCATATTGCTCGACGGAGCGATGGAGGCCGGCATCAATGCACAGGGTGATAGATTCGGCCAGGAGAGCCAACCCCTTCGAAAGTCGCCCTCGTCCAATCGCGTAGACTGCAGCGAGCAGAACAGCTTGCACGGTGTAGAGCGTTGGTCTATCCGCTCCGGGAAGTGACCGGAGCCGCAAAAATAAATCGAAGTACGAGGCCCCGGCAGAGAAAGCGTCTGTCGGGTCGGATCGAACTCGGACATCTGAAAGGGCGGTATCTTAGGGATAAGAGGATGGCGCAGTCCTGGGTGACATACCATCGACATGACGAGATGTCAAGCAGCAGATCGCCACAATGAACGAGCCGAAACCGGGATCCCACTTGTTGGGGTTTTGGTAATCGGCAATGAACGAAGGCACATGAACAAATGGCATAAGATAGTAGGTGGTCTTAAGGAATAAGAGAACAAGGCTATATGGAAACTGATCAGGAGAAGTTGCGTAATTATGATAGGGAATACTAACTGGTCCATGAGCTCTGGCGGAATGATCTGAGCGATAGTCATCCAAACATCTTCGGGCCTCACAGGATCGTGGGCGCTTTGTCGGTCTGGGAACCAGTCTCTTGCGGCAGGGGCGGGGGAGGAAGGGTCATCATCAGAGGCTGCGAGGGTCGGTGACGTCTGGCGGCCACTCTCGGGTGACTCGGCAGCGAAGGTGGGTGAATGAGACTTGCGCTCAATAAGAGTATCCAAGAGGGGGAAACCACTCATTTCGCCCTGCCATCGAGTCGAGCCTTGATCGTCAAGGTACAGATAAGATGACGCAAGTGGGACAGGTGTGGTTGCGCCATGAATGTGGTTCTGCAAATGTGACGCATCTTGATACATGTTGCGGGTCATGGGTGTATGGAGTGTTGGAGAGAAGTAACGGCTTGGGTTTACAAGGGGATTGGCAGAGAGCGAGGGTGGGGGCACTCCAAACATGCTCGGGGTGTGTGATTGTTTATTGCCCGGGTCGGGGCTAGCAGCGACAACATTGGCACCAGCATTGAAAAAGCTGGGTGGAAGTGCAGAAATAAACTGCTCCATCTGTTGCATCCGTTCCTCCAGAGTGGAACGTCTGGGAAGCTTATCAGCACGGTCGTATGCCCCATGAGAGTCAACTTACTTGGGTTTGGAGACGGAAGGCTTTTTGCCAATCTCTTCAAATGTGCAAGAAGATCTGGCGCCTACACACGACTTGCATGGGTGTCCCTCGTCGCACTGCAGTCGAACGATCAGCCGTTGATCCGGGAAGGCCTGGCAACTTACTCGAATCCTCCGACGTCTCACGGATAGGAGATATAATGAGTTGACGAACCTTCAATGCATTCCAGGTACTCACCGACATCTATCACATGCGCTACAAGGCAAGAGTCCATTGTCAACCGCTTTCCCACCGGAAGAGTACGGATTGCCCTTACCGGCTTAATTTAAATCGTCGATCAACGAGGGAACTGCCACTATGGCTAGATTCGGCTTCATGAGATGCGGACATAATGAAAAGGGGAGGCAGCAATGAGCGACCAGAGATATTGATGAAGGCCGTGGTTCAAGTACTGCTGAGCTCCGGTACAATGCAAGGGGCGATTGTGGCAATGGGAAGAGCTTCCTTGGAATTGGAAGTCGATCTCGCACGCGGCTCAGGGTCCATCCGCCCCATCGGCGTTCATCGGTTGCGGTCGGAGCATGTCGGAGTTGCCAACACTAACCTCAAATCCTCGCCAACGTCGGCAACTTGCGACCTCAAAGGGCAGCGTTGATGGAGAGTCGTTGGAGAGGAGGCTTGCAATGATGAAACGAGGGGCCTTAACTCCCTCTGGCTTTTACAGCTCTTTGCAAAACATTTGTCCAGGCACCACGGCTGACAAATTCTTCGACGCTGGCTTCAGAAATTTGTGGTGCCCTCATTTCCACTCGGAGAGACTTCCAATGATGTTTTAAATAAAGCTAGATTGCCATAGAAAATTCACGAACGAGTTATACTACATTGATTGGGAAGGGAGCAATACCGGGTCGAATAAACTCGAAACCTACCCGGAAGCCCACGCAAATC
>FSVU01000541.1_pt1 | contig 10889 bp, 7 predicted proteins | sample 1637581 | NCBI WGS metagenome assembly FSVU01 (sample SAMEA3914814, study PRJEB12502) | metagenome | biome: forest; material: soil | place: USA | collected 2011-09-16 | depth 0.1 m | reverse complement strand
TCGTTGAGATCATTGAGGGCCGTAAATGTCAAGTTCATGAAAGGATGGGATCGCTGCCGAGTAGCGACAGGTCTTGGACTAGAGGCCCCATCAGATGTAGGAGTCGAAGCTGAGGAGATAGGGAAGCTCGCCATTTGGAGACCAAATATTTGCGATCTGGAGCGGAAGGATGGTATGCAAGGGGCTCTTTGAGGACCGACAGATGATTCCTCTGGCCTTTGGGCGGGAGGATGAGAGATGGTGATCGCAGCTCTGGGTTGCCCCAAAATGAGGCACCGTGACGTCGGAGAGCTCGAGGCGGTGCCTGGCGTCGAGATAGAAGTGGATTCTCGGGTTGTCTTAAATGTTGACCCACGATCTAGATCCATCATAAGCACATGAAATCGGAACTCGCTCCGGTGTCACAAATCCCGTGCCGCAAGTCGGATGGGCCGGATAAACCCGCCTCTCAGGTCTCAGGTCCCATTTCTCTGTTCACTCAAAAATGTCTGTCCAACAAGACATCAGAGAATTTGGTTGGACTGCAGTCCCTAGAAATGTCGAAACCATCCTCGGAGATAAAGCATTCTTGCATTCGCCAACCGCTGTCCACGTCGAGGACATCCCCTTCCCGTCGTCTCGTCTAGCGCAAGAAATTCAGACACTAGTACAGGAAGAGCTCACAGAGCAAACCTACAATCACTCTATGCGAGTGTACTATTATGGTATTCATATTTATTGCGTGCTGGCTGGAGAGGACTGAGGACACATAAAGGCATGGCAATCGCGACGCAGCAATTTCCATCCTGGTATCTGCCCCCAGAGACGTACGCGCTCTCTTGCCTGCTCCATGATCTTGCTGCAACGTCAAAGAACATCAAAGCCACATTATTATCCTTTGAATTCTACGGCGGAATGCTCTCCCTAAGCCTCTTGAAGGAGAGGGGTGCGCCGATTGCACAAGCGGAGAGCGTCGCCGAAGCGGTGATCAGGCACCAGGACTTGGGGACTGAAGGCACTCTGACAACGATCACCCAGATTCTCCAATTAGCTACCATATTTGGTGAGCAAAAGGGAGACCTTAATGCTGGACAGTCTGAATATTCGCTGTTTAAGACAATATGGGAGGGAACCCTGGTCTCGTCCATGTTAAGACCATAGAGAACGTCGTGGCGGCCTTCCCCCGTAAAGGTTGGAGCGGTTGTTTTGCTGGAACGATCCGTGAAGAAAACGCGGCCAAACCATGGGCGCACACAAAACATCTCGGAGAGAAAGCATTTCCCGAGGGTGTAGAAGGAAACGAACTCATGGCACCATATGATAGTTAAAAGGGCGGCGTGCATTGAAAGCGAAGGAGGAAACAAATAGAATGAAGGTGCAAAAGCTCATAATTTTGCAAAGCGTCTGGCGGGATTTCTATGTGGTTCAATTGAAACATTGCTTGCATCTATTAAGTGTTAGCCGCGGGAACAGCCACAAGTGGATCTTCGACCGCCACCTTGAACTCCGTTACGGTTCTGCGATCTTAAAGCACATAATGCCTTCGCGTCCTCCAGCCCAGGTAGAGAGGCAAATTCAGCGTAAGCGCAAGGTCAGGGCAGCTGCCAAGGAAGCGTTGGAAGCCCGGGGGAGGCGGAAAGACTTCCTTCAGCAGCTTCCCCTTGAACTCCTTCTTCAAATACTGTCTTACTCGACAGTTACCACGATGCTATCTGTAGCAAGAACATGCAAATGGCTTCTAAACACTGTTGTGGATCCTCTTCATTCGTCAATCTGGGTAGCCGCGAGGAAATGTTTCCTTCCAGAAGCTCCTCCCGAGCCGACCAGTAACGTCACAGAGATTGCGTATGCGTCCATTCTTTTCGAAGGGGGCACATGTTACGTGAGCGGGCATACAGGTATTTTATGATGAGGTCTGATTTGCGTTGAATAGGGATGCAACATCCACGTGCGCGCACCACCCTTCGACTTTTATCACCGCTTGTGGGTTTGTGAGGACCAAAAATGCGTATCTGGACTCAAGGAGTAAGCGAAACACCCTCCTATTTGAATATACTGAGCTCAATACATGCCCTCCTAGTCAGTACATCTCACCGAATGACATATACCTCCACGCGCCACTTGATCCAGAATTTGAGCAGTTCATCGGTCCTGAAACGTTTATGCCGTCAATGTATCTCATGATAGACGAGCGACTTCTTGACGGTGCGCCTTTCCTCAATCGTAAAAGAGGGGGGGCCAATGATTGAAACACGAGCAGGTCGGGGCTACTTCAAGACCGAACATGATACTCTCACTCAAGAATGGATGGAATCCAAACTCGACCAGAGTAGACGAGAACTTTTAGAGATTGTGAGCCTTTCGCCTGAATGATAATTACGGCCCTGACTGGGGAACAGAAACTAAGGATTTTACAAAATCGGCTAGTTTCTGCACATTTGGTCTGTTTTATTCTAGACCAGTATTATAAGTTACTTATCTGTATATTGCTGAAGCATCGCGATGAGTACGTTCCTTGGAAAGTAGGTAGATGTGACTTCATTACCGGGGCGGAAAAGCGGAAAAGGAACGTGTGAGTGTTATGATATGCACAGATATAGCTCACCATTTAACTGTCTTGATGCGATTAGGCTCCATGATCTCTCTCGAGGGTGGTCGCATGACGTGCGAGACCTGAAGAAGTCGCCAACCCTCAAAGGACTTGTCAAGGTTTGCGACAGGGAGCAGGAGAGTTTCACGGACGAAAGTGCGTAACTCGTTCACTGAGCTTTTATCCGGCATCCGATGATAGCTGCAGTACTTAACCCCCATTCAAAAAGGATCAAAGCGGAGATAGAGGATGCCAAGCAAAACAGGCTGAAACGTGAGCGAGAACATCAGCGGATCCTGCGGCAGGAAGTTGTGGAGAGATTCTGGATGGACTGTCGCAGCGGTGTTGTTCTCCGGAAAGAACTCCCCGTCGGACTGACGATGCCGACACTGCACACTTTTCGTCTTCTGCCGTCAGTGCGGAAAATCGAGCAAACAGGAGATCACAAAACTCTGTCTCAAACTCTGCGATCCGACGCCATATTGCATAAAATGATTGCGCAAGACCTCAAAGAATGGACACATTCCGTCCGTAATACTCTAAGTGCGAAGCTAGGACCCAAGAGCAGATCGAATCCTCCCGACAACGATCAATTACTCCATCCAGTCGATCGTGTCACCGCCCTTTTTCAATGCAAAAGATGTCACCGAACTGGAAGGAAGTCCTCGCAGAAGGGTGCCCTCGACTTCCGCGATGTAATTCAGCATCGATGTCCACCAAGCACACTCGTGCCAGCTAAAGACGAAGACAAGTTCAAGCAGCAGAGAGAGTGGGACGTTGACAACTTTGTCGTTGACGGTGCTGCAATTGCAGCCGCTCGATTGGCGCTGTCGGCTGCGAAGCTCGACGAGCAGACGACCGACAAACAGGACATATCGCGATATCGATACCAATGGCAGTGCCTGACTTGTTCTTCTCGGCTGACGATGGAATATAGCTCCTTAGTGAGTACAAACTAAGGATTCAGCGATTGATGCAATTGACTGAGCGAAACGAAGATTGGGCATGCCCAGCGCCACTCGTTAATGGGTCAAGAGCTCAACGTGGCGTTACTACCAGATAACGATCCCCTGATCTTCCTCAGAGAGCCATGCACCGATATCGAATTCTATATGGCCGACACGAAGGCGGCCAGCGTGGCTAGGAATCGCAAGAGTTTTACCTGTCGGCATTGCCATTTCTCGGGTGCTGTTCAGCCTGGGCTAAAAAAGCGACTGGATCAAACATTTGATTGGAATGGCGTCACTTCACACCTCTTCTCGAAGTAAATCGTTTTAAGATGCAAGAAAGAGCCTGTATTTAACGGATATTTGATAGACACAAGCTCCGGCCACCGCGGAGCGAGGACATCCATTGGATCGCAATCGAACAGCCAGAAGGAAGCGAAACGAAGTAGCAAAGGCGAGTTCAGAGTTATCGAGCATTACGACGGTCAATAAATGTATCTATGCTTCAACGACTGGTATGAAGGGTATTTCCGCAAAGAAGAGTTCAACAAGAGCATCCACCCTCTTGGCTAGCAGTATCGTCTGCAGCTAGATTGACGGACCCGCCGGGCATGGTCCTGTTGTATGCATTAGTGTTTCCCGCTGTTGCCTTTCGCGCTGGCTGCACAGTTTGCCAGAGAGAGGGTGTATCGATGATCTAGGTTCATAATTGTTCAGTAACTAAAATAAGCCTGTATAATTTATCGCACCTGCTGAACTACTTCTTTGAATGCTGCATCAACACCGACATTCGTCTTCGCCGAGGCCTCGACGAATAATGTGCCCATTCTTGCCGCAAATTGCCGGCCCTCCTCTTCCGAAACAGCTCTTGAGTATTCCTGTGAAGGTCAATACGGTGCTTTAGACGTGTAACGATCGGCCGCTTCGTCTCTTACCTTGTCGACTTTGTTACCTGTAGGGTCAAGCCAAATGATGAGCACGCGCATTGACCTCGATCGGTATTGAAGTAGCCATACCAACGAGGATCTTCACTACTGATGGGGTGACGTAAGTCTCCAGTTCAGTGAACCATTTAGGGAGCGCCTCAAAAGTCTCTCGATTTGCGACATCGTAAACTGGATATCCAGTCAACAAAGCAGAGGATACACGGGCAAGTTATCTTACCCAATATGATGCCTTGAGCGCCCCGATAATAGGACGACGTGATGGTCCGGAAACGTTCTTGTCCAGCCGTATCCTACCAAGGTGTAAGAAGAACTCGATAACAATGGAACGAGGCAGACCCATATAGATAACTTTACTCGTCTCCCGTTCACTTCCATTTTCGAAACCCGAAAGTCGACACCGATTGTAGCGCTCGACTCGTCCTCGGTGAGGAACGTCTCGTCTGCAAACCGAAGGAGCAGGGAGGATTTACCAACGCTGGAGTTGCCGATAAGGAGGAGCTTGATATTAAGCGGGGATGTGGCTGATGATTCCGAGGCAGCCATCGTGTTCAACCGTGTTTGAGTGAGCTTTTGATGGTTGGCTTAAGTCTAGGGAGCGGTGGTCGGCGTCAAGATGGGAGGCGCGACCAGCCCCTGTCCGCGTGAAACTCCCCAAAAGGCACATGACGTCGCCTCTTATGTGTAAGGCATCTTCCGCTCAGAGCACTCTTGGCCCTTGAGCACTCCCCTGGACCGACGTCTCTTTGGGTGTTAGCTGTCCCTAATCTAAGTCGTGTTTACGCTTCTTTCATTCCTGGTTGAGATCAAACTAAGATGCTGTCACAATGTATTGCAATGTGGTGCGAGTTTGAGGGTTTCAATCTTAAGCTGAGAACGTTGGAATTTGAAATAATGAACCCCTCAAGGTGGTTCCCGTATAAAGCCACACAGCACTCGGACGTAGAGAGTTGAAACGGCTCCGCCAATAATGAATCGATTTTGGAGACAGGACGAATACAAGGAGGGAGTGGGAGATGCGCAAGCGGATACTTCGAAGCGTCACGCTTACAAGCACTATAGACCAAGAACAGGTGAGAATTGATAAGATCGAGGCGAAAGTTATCGCATACCTGAGAGTAGTACGGGTTGCCAACTTGGCAGGTGTAAGGAGAAGCGCAGGAGGTGGGTCCAGAGTATCCAATTCCGCCGCACTGTTAACGGGACGAGATTAGGGTTATCTCGGAATTCGATCTGGAAGAGACGCACCTGTCCGTAGTGAGTCTGAGTGGCGCCGTTAGCAGTAGTGGTGCTGGCAGCCTTAGTCGTGGAGGAAGCCTTAGTGGTGGAAGAAGCCTTGGTCGTGGAAGCGGCCTTGGTCGTGCTGGTGCCAGCCTTGGTCGTGGCGCCAGTGGTGGTACCCGTGAGCGGGGTGAAGGTCGAGCCGATGTCACCGAACTTGATGTTCGAGTAGATGACCTGGACGCTGCCGCCGGCGGCCTCGACGGTTGAAGGAACACCGGAGGAGGTGGCGCAAGTTCCACGAGCGATACCGGGCTTGGTTGCGTCGGCAGTGGTGGGGTAGTCGGAGTCGAGCCAGAGCATGCTGACGTCGTTGTCGTCCCAGATGGACAAGACGAGAACGTGGCCGCGGCCGAGAGACTGGCCCATCGTGGCGAGACCTCCCCTGGCGGAGAATTGGTTGGTGTCGCCGAAGGCGGTCTTCTGAGCCGTGCAGAAGGCATCGGTGATGGAGTTGCCAGTGACGCCGGAGACGGTGGACTGGGAGTTGGCAATGGTGACGCCGTTTTGGACGTAGAATCGCTTGATTTCAGTGAGCGTTCCGGAGGCCGTGCCGGTGGAAGTGATGAATTGGGTCACGACGGTGAACTTGGATGAGGTGTCGATAGTCTTGCCTGGGCCGTAGAAGCCAGTGTTGCCCATGCGGTACGAGTTGAAGTCGCAGCCATCGGGGTCGCAGACGGATGCGTATCGGCTACCAGGGGCGGTCTCGCAGGTGGCTCCACTGCACACGGACAAGCCAGTCGCTTGGCAAGGATGAGGAGTGTAGGCAGCAGAAATGGAGTTGGCCTCCCAGATATCCATCTCGTTGCAGCAGGCGCCGTTGGTACCAGTACCAGTGTTGGCACCGCTACTGACCCAGCCTGCGGAGTTGGCCTATAAGAAAGAAAAAGGTCAATCAAAGATGTAGGGGAGGGACCAGCGAACATACCTGGCCGTTGATGAACTTGAGATCACGAGGGCACTGCGAGTCGCAGTATCCGGTTCCGTACTTAGCACCGGCCTTGTTCGTGGGGTGGGCAGACATGCCACCATCGGCGGCCATCTCGGAGAAGTACAAGGCGCCGTTGAGACCGCAGGGGAGCGCCGAGACGTCGACGTCGAAGGTGAACTCCTGGTTGAGGGGGTTGAACTCTTGGTAGGTGGTATCGGTGGCCATAAGGTATAGACGAGAGCCGACGTTCTTGCCGTTAGAGTTGTTGGTGACGAACTTGAGGGTCAAGGCATTGCCGCTGGTGGTGACACCGTAGGTACCGCTGTAGTCGGCGCCGTCCAGGGCGCAGTTCGCGGCACAAGTTACATCATCGGGGCAGAGAGTCGCGTCCCAGGTGTTGCCGGTGTAGCAGTTGGTGGATCCGCCGACGTTGTGAACCCAGCGCCAGTTAGCGTCGAGCACGACCTTTCCGTTTTGGGTCGTGCAGCCGCCGGCCGTGGTGCACTTTTGCCAAGTGAGGGCGGGGTGGGTTTCTGCGGTGTTCGTGCCGACTTGTTGGGCCGAGACGAGGGACAGAGCAGAAAGTGTGGAGAAGAGAGCGATGGTGCCGTACATGATGATAGACGATGTCGATGTCTGCCTGAAGGACCGATGAGTATAAGACCGATGAACAGAGGACCGATGAGTAGAGGACCGATGAGTGGCTGATTTTTGACAGATTGACACATTTGCCAAGTTTTATAGCTCGATGAACGGAAAATACGCGGCAGGCTAGCCCACTCGTGCTCAGCCAAAAGATGCCCCTCATGTGAGCCATCTGACCAATGTGATCATTGGAAGTAAGGAACGATGAACAAGGCTCAATGCTTGGGCACTCCTCGGAGGGACAGTTTCCGTCTTCGGACAGAACCGAAAAGTGTCCGGCCGTGTGCACGGAGCACATTTCGAGCGTCTAATGCAGAAGGCGCTGCGGTTTCTGAGTCGCCGCTCGTCGTTTGTGCCATTCTGATCACTACTATTGAGCCGGCAACTAGCAGCTGAGCACCGGAAGACCTCCGAAGTTAAGCAATAGGGATTCGTGTGGGAGAAACCATTTTATCACAGCCGAACGCGCCTCCTCTTGGCATTGAGTGCAGCAATGAACTCAGCGTTAAACAGCGTCAAAACTCGCCCAGAGGGCAGTGGATCGACTGCAGCATTGAACTCGACAGGATTGGTCCCTTCAAAGGGTCGTGGCGTCGACGGGGACCGCGTCTGAGCCGTCCATCGAGTGGAGACGAATTGGCCGCAGATCGTCGCGGGCGAGGATCGAGAAACCAGTCAGGGATCGAAGAATCCGGTGAAAGGCCTCTGGGAAGCGTATGGAAACCGGACCGGCTAGTGCTCGGTAGAAATCCAGTGTCCGCCAAATTTGAAGAACCGCCGAGAAAAGGATGTAGTCTAATGAATCCATTGCAGCTCACGCTGGCAGCGCCTCTTACCCATTCAATGAGAAAAGTCCGAGTTGTAAGTAGAAGAGCGAATAGTCCGCACAATTTACGGTTGCTTTTCGACGTCTTTCATGTCATAGGCCAAGGCCGCAGTGAACCCGCACTGGCTCCGAACGACGATACGGAAGGGAGCCCGATAGTACACCAATGACTTCTATTCAAGTTGAAGATAGTTCCTGTGCTGAAGCATGGCGGGAGGCTCTCGTCGAGTGGTGGGAGATGGTGCACGATCCGCAAGGGGTCGGGGGTTGACAAACAGTTGCCAAACGAGAACCCTGACTTCAATCAACTTGATTCACGTCTAAGAGACGACCGAAACGCCCTTGTACAATTCGCTCAGTCTTGCTAGCAGTAAGTTTAATGAGATCGGCAATAGCTGTCAGGCGATAGCCTCCTTTTCTCGATCGCTCGATCTCTCGATCTCTTCGGAGGGAAAGGCCCCTCAACTGCATACCCTGACCTGCGGCACTTCTTCCAGCTCGCGTGTTGCGATACTTTTGCTCAATTGTCGGAGGCTCACCGCGATCGTGTTAAAGCCCGGCTCCTCTCGTGGCCGACTTTCGGGAAAACGGGCTTGGCGATGGATATGAATCGGGAATATTCCCAAACGGGAACCGTAGCCCTCCCGGCCAAGCAAATGGAGTTTGGGCCGTCATGCTGCGATGCCGGAGCCGAGATGCCGGAGCAAGGCGCCTTGACAGCGCTTTACTTAGAATGACAGTTCTTTACTTAGAATGACAGTTCTTTATTTAGAACAGCTTCGCTGCTCATACGGCGCTCCGCTCTGATTGTTTATGACATGGTGGATTGGCTACAAAGTCCCGAAGATTCGCTTCGAATATCGCCGGATAGAAAGTGAGACGATCTGCCGCCAAATTTGGAAACCCACGACGTTGCCGCCGTTGGCCGTTGTCACCTTGCAGATCCCCGAGTAATCCTTACCGCGGTACCCACGATTCGTTGGAACCATGCAAGGGTCGCGATGACTTCATCGTTCCCCCGCTCTCGCCGCTGGTCGCACAGTGGGGATAGTCTGGGGTTGGTTGACAGCGAAGCTTGTGCCCGGAAACAAACCAGCCAAAGGAAGTTGGAGCTCGGAATGCCTCACGGCTCGCACAAGGCCATTTAACCATCAGTTTAGTCGATGAGAGTGGTGTATGGAGGGTGAGACTGTCCGTCCAAGTCGGCGATGCCGCACGGCCTGGTGGTCCGAGGGTGTTGCGACCCCAGAGTCGTTCTCAAGATGGCATCCGAGGGACGTCCAGCCCGTTCTGTGATATAGCACCAGACTTGAATCGAAGGATTGATCATCCGAGGCGCCCGAGAGCCTCTCGGATGTGTTTCCGTGGTCATCGAAAGATTCACAGGCACGTCTTACTGGCAGAATGCCTTCCCAAGCCTGCCACGACGAGTTCAGTGAGTCGTGGACGTAATATATTGAGATCTAGACGAAGGAGGTCCTCAATCTAGCTGATTACTTGGCGAGCGTCGAATACGATGTGGTTGGAATCAAAAAGACTTTCGAATCGTCGTAGCGAGAAGCAATGGCAGCGTGAGGTCTAGCCGAGACTGCATCGTTTCCGTCGCAAGGCCAGCAATGATTGAGCAAGGTGACGAAGGCCCTGTTTGGCGAGACCTCTGGCAAATGAGAAGGCCAGACTCGACGGGGATCAGCCTCCTGAGACATACGAGTTCACAGGCGACACAGAATCATAAGCGAGAGTCTACAGATGTTTTGAATGCAAAATGTCTCCCCGTAGCTGAATGCACTCGCACCACTTTCGTTGATCTCACCACAAGCGAGAGGCGCTGATCACCAGTCTGGTGGGTTCACGTTATCTCCATCCCAACCGGCCCCATGGTTCTCAGTCTAATTGACGAGCAAATGATCAATTGTCTAATACCGAAAATCCAGTCTTGCGGGAACTTGCGGTCCCATCTCCCAGAGCATCGATCACGAGCTTTGCTCAGACGTAACTCTCTGGCTGGGATAGGGAGTTTACCTCCACGAACCGAGAAGCGGTCCAGAGCCCTCCTCCGTGGTCTGCCGTTAAGCATGGCGGCCCAGGGAACGTCACTAGCGAGCAAAGTAACATTACGGGAAGTGCCGTTCACCGAAGCGAGAGAGCATCCCCAGATTTGGCAGAGGTCATCCCAGAGTCGAGGACAGTCACCCAAACGCCGACTCTAAGCGAAAAAAGTTGCCCTAAATCTTCTCGCCAGAAGAAACGAAAAGAGTGTGTATAAGCTCTCGCACAAGGCCGAGAGGGAATGGGAAAAAAGGGTTGACGCATGCCCCCTCCGGTCTCCGGATTGGACTTGAGCGGCTCCGTGAAATCCCAGCAAGGGAATGTGGACCTCCTCCCTCTCCCAGAGAAGCAAGAGCCTCCCCTCCCCCTCCCCATATTAGGCAAGCCCGATCACCCGTTTCGGGTGAGTGGTGCTCTTTAAGCGGTTCAAAGCAGACTCGGAGTCCGGCAAGTCCCGGCAAAGTTCATCTCACCCGTACGAGGGTACTCCGCCGGTGTTCGGCCAACGAGACAATGTTCAGGAATCGGGAAACATCCAAGGTCGGATCCCTGATTATCATTCCCGGTGGTCTTACTCTTAATGAAATCGGCCTAAGGGGCGGGGGGCGATGTGCGCACACACACGTTGCGCAGAACAACCACTGCTATCGTCCTTCCTATTGTCGGTCCCAGGGAATCGGATGGACGCCGGGAG
>FSVU01000686.1_pt1 | contig 10912 bp, 13 predicted proteins | sample 1637581 | NCBI WGS metagenome assembly FSVU01 (sample SAMEA3914814, study PRJEB12502) | metagenome | biome: forest; material: soil | place: USA | collected 2011-09-16 | depth 0.1 m | reverse complement strand
TGCCGAAATGGTCCCCTTCCTATCCACGATCTCCATTCCACCAACAATCCTGCAACAACACACTTCCAGCTGCAGGATCGAAATATAAAGTCGCTTCCATGTAAGCCACCAAAACACAAGGCGCCTACACAACGCCCTCCCATTCCCTGGCCAATCCCAACATTTGTTGTCGAGACATTCTCGGCAGGATTACGCTCTCCTCTCACATATATCCAACCAAATCCCCTCTTTGCGGTAGCATCAACCCTTTTTGAACTTTTAGAGGCCATCAGTCGACATTCAATGGGTACGGGCCAATTTGCCATCGGGCGCGTTGCTGATTAAATGCCCTCACAGAGAAATTTTCTCTAGAGAACACCGACAGTCACCCCAAATCTCAAGACATTCCCGATGAATCGCCAGATACGCATGGTACCGGCGTCGAGATTGTCGAACATCCCATCGATTCACGATCAATTCCGGACAGTTCATCCTTTACCGAACAAACATTGGCTCGAGATAAGAGCGATGCGGGAGATATGATTGTGATTGTTAAAGCCCTTCAAGACGACGATCCGACCGAACTCGGACAACACAAACCCCCTTCGAGCCCAGCAACACCGAACGAAAGCGATGGAGTTCATTCCGCCTCTCCTTCAGGTGCGCCTTTGTCAATAAAAACTATCACCCGATGACACTCACATTCTTTTCGCAGCGCCCCAAATTGATGTTCAAGTCGTCGTTGAAGATAGTCGGACCGCTTCGACAGTCTCACCAAGTGAGTAACAGTAACCCATGTACACTTTATCAGATACCGTCTAACCTCCCTATTAGCGGACGAAGAACGAGCTTGGCGAGAACTTATCGAAACGGGAGAGGACCTTCTGGTGCACTATAACTCGAATAACGATGCGGCAGTCTTACAAGAATCAGTGGAGGCCTTCCGCACCGCGGCATCGCTCGCCGTGGAAGAAAAATGCGATACCTCTTCGACTTTTGCAAGACTCGCCAAGTCCCTCATTGCTTATCGTCCCAAACTTAACATCATTGAAGGGGACAATTCCGTCCAGGCGTCGATCGTTCATGATCAAGATTCACTTCCGTCTACCTCGCCTAATGGTAAGCCAGCTTGGCCTTGCACATGAGTTAAGACTAAGCTATCTTCTGGAATTGAGTCGAGGAGTGGACGGCCTGGGAGGAGCTGACTGATAACGGCGATGAACTCTTTGCTGCTTACGACTCTAACAACCAACCTGCTACTCTACAAGAAGCCATCGAGTGCTTTCGTGCTGCGACTACACTGGAAATTGAAGATGTCGCCGAGTTCACCATCGCGAGATTAGCCACTGTACTTCCACGAAGATTCGAAGCTATAGAAGTCAATCAAGGTGGAGCTACACTCAAGACACAAGAACCAGAGCAAGAACTCAGTCGACTAAATAATAACCGGGGCGATAGTAAGTGAAAGTGCTCCCATTCTTTTATTATTTCTCATGGGGTTTGGTGATATATATTATTCAGTGGAAGAATCTATGATCTGGGCCTCTCTCATTGAACGTGGACAGAACTTAATGGATTCCCACTCTATGAGCCCCAACGATGCTCTCATTGAAGAGTCCGTGGAGTGCTTTCGGGTCGCAGCGTCAATGAGCTCGCAGGCCATCGGGAGTTCCCTCCTCACGATGGGATTATTTGCCAACGCCTTAATGGCGCGGTTTGAGCAGGTCGGAGACTTCGCCAATCTTACTGAAGCCATCGCCAACTATCAGGGTTTCATCGAGTTGATGCCGCGCGACGATCAAAATCGCTTCTTAGTCCTCAATCGTCTTTCACAGGCCCTCCGGACGCGCTTTGAGCATAGCGGTGGTCGTGAGGATCTCGACAGTGCGATTTTATACTCTCAGGAAGCTCTGGAATTGACTAAACCTGGCCACCCGAATCGAGTATCAAGCCTCAACAACCTCGCTGGTTCATTCCTGCCTCGCTTCGAGCAATTCGGAGATCTCGCCGATCTGGATCAAGCGATCATTCACCTCCAAGCCGTTCTGGAGTTAACACCACATGGGGATTCCGATCGAGCCACTAGCTTGACCAATCTTTCCGCTGCCCTTATCACTCGATTCCAGGAGACCAAGAATCATACGGATCTAATAGATGCCATAATACACTCCGAGAGTGCTATGAAGCTCACTCTCTCTGACGATATCGATTATTCTCTGCAAGCCAATAACCTTGCCAGCGCGCTCTTGATCCGATTTAAAGAGACGGAAGATCGTCCCGACCTGGACCGAGCAATAGTGTTGTATCAATTGGCCTTGGATAAAAGCTCGCCCATTCGTCCCGACCACTCCCGGACCCTCAATAATATCGCAAGCGCACTCTTGAATCGGTTTAAAGAGGCTGGTGATCGAAATGATCTGGATCAGGCCATAACATACTATCGTGGAGCACTTGGCCAGAGTTTCCCCGGACAACCTAATCGTATTACAGCTTTTACCAATCTAGCAGGAGCAGTCAAGACTCGCTTTGATCAACTCGGAGACCCAGAAGACCTTGATCAGGCTATCACTCACTATCAGGAATCACTAGATCAGTGTTCGCTTGGCCACCCTGCTCGCCTCGACATACTAGACAGCCTTACAAGCGTACTGCGGAGTCGCTTCGAACTTGTGGGCAATCGGACTGACCTGGATCGGGCCGTTATATGTCATCAAGCGATCCTGGAGCGAAGGCCATCCGGACACCCTAACCGCAGCTCCATCTTGGATGAACTTGCTAGCATATACCTAACTCGCTTCAAGCAATTTGGTGATGATGGCGATTTGGATCAAGCCATTGTGAATCATCAACAAGCACTAGATCTGCGGCCGCCCGGCACTACAGGCCATTTCGCAAGTCTCAACAACTTTGCTGGCGCACTAGCGACTCGTTTTCATCATCTCGGGGATCGTAATGACTTGGATCAGGCCATTCTCTACCATCAGCAAGCGCTGGGTCAGGCACCACTTAACCATCCGGCTCATATCCCGCATCTCAGCAACCTTTCCGCTAGCCTTATGACTCGCTTTCAGCAGACCGGGGATCGGTCGGACCTCGATAAAGCTATCGCTTTCTGCCAGGAGGCTCTCGAACAAGCACCAAATGGCCACCCTTCTCGCTTCCCAACCACCAACACCCTCGCATCTGTACTTCAGCTTCGGGCAGCGAGGTTTGGCGATCGCACAGACATTGATGAAGCCATTACTCACTATCAGGCTGCCCTCGAGCTCGTATCATCAGGCCAATTAAATTATTCCACGGCGATCAACAACATTGCCGGTGCACTTTTGACTCGATTCGAAAAAGTTGGAAATCGCATTGATCTTAATGATGCTATCGCAAAATTCCGCGAGGCGTTGAGGTTACTACCACCCGGTCATCCCAATTTTTCTGGAATTATATATAACTTTACCGGCGCTCTTATTACTCAACACGATCTTATCCAGGCTTCGTAAGTCCAGTACGTCCGATTTCTCCATTTCTATCGCTAAATCCTTGATATTCAGGAATCCATCGATATTAACCCCAGAAGTTCGTGATAGTCGGGCGGAAATCCTTTCATTGCTCGTTCAAGCGAGTTCGGATAAGGCTGGTGGGGCCCTTAGTATACGCTTTGAAGCAGTTCTACGATGGGTAAATGTGGCCGTAAAATGGAGCGACGTCTCTGCCACCGAAGCATACCGCACCGCCCTTCAAATTTTGGAAGCACTCATCGCAAGCGGAAGCTCTCTAGAATCACGCCATACACGTCTCACTTCCGCACGAGGTTCGCGTACTGATACCCTTTCAGTTGATGGCGCCGCCTGTGCAATAGCTTCTGGAAACCCTGAATTAGCCCTGGAACTTTTGGAGCAAGGTCGGAGCATGCTTTTGGCGCAGGCGGGGAAGTATCGGACTCGAGTCGATGACCTGAAAGCGCTGTACCCGGCACTGGCAGAGGAATTCCAGACCATTAGTCGGAATATGGAGGCCTCCGTGATGGAGATTGGACGCCCAATTGGAGGACAAGACTTCGCCCTTGCCTCAGGAGATCCCATCTCCGAGTAAGATCTCGTCGCATATGTTAGTCATACTCACTCGGAACTTAAAGGTACCAAAAATTATCGAAAGATTGGAACGATCTAGTTATCCGGATCCGCTCAATGAAAGGTTTCGAGTATTTTCTGGCCCCAACACCATTCGAAACTCTTCGAACTACTGCATCAAATGGACCAGTGGTCGTATTAAACGTCAGCAGGCTCAGGTCAGACGCGATCATCATTATTTCTGGCAGCGATCCAGTCCTCGTCCCGTTACCAGAGGCGACGCCTCACGCAATCATGGCGCTCGCTGAGAAAGCTCATAATGGAACAAGTGATGGAGAGTTCAAGGCACTCCTCAGTAGCATATGGAAACTAATTGTCCGGCCCGTCGTCGATGTCCTTCAAGCTGCCGTGCCGAACGGATCCCGAATATGGTGGTGCCCGACGGGCCCGGCATCTCTCCTGCCGTTGCACGCCGCCGGTGAATACAACAAAAGGGGCCAAAGCTTACCGAGTCTTTATATTTCTTCCTACACTCCAACACTCTCGGTCCTGCTACGCGCTCGTCGTAGCGTCCCAGTTGAACCGGGGGCGGAATCACGGATGCTGGTCATTGGTCAGTCAAATGCCAAAGGCCAACATTACCTGCCATCTGTCCCCATCGAGATCAATCGCATTAGAGTCGTCGCTCCTAACGTAACAACCCTTGAGGATTCAAACACAAGCGCTGAAGCGATTCTCAATGCAATGGAACTCCATCCAAGAATTCACCTTTCTTGTCACGGACATATGAACCATCAGCAACCTTTCCTGTCCCAATTCTCACTTTACGACGAACCCCTTACGGTTTCCGACATTGTGAGGCGGAACTTATCCAATGCGGAGCTCGCTTTCCTATCGGCATGTCACTCGGCCGCCAGTAACAAGCACACGCCGGATGAAGCGCTCCATCTTACAGCGAGCCTTCAATTTGCCGGATTCAGAAGTGTTGTGGGGACATTGTGGGCCATGCCAGATGAATATGGGCCTGATGTTGCCGAGGCGTTCTACTCGAACTTGTTAGGAACAAACGAACCGAAAGCACCGTCGTCCGCCCATGCTCTGCATCGAGCGGTTGCAAATCTCCGAAGACGGAGGGTACCTACCTCGCAATGGGCTTGTTTTGTGCATTTTGGGTGCTAACCACTATTCGACAATCCGTGAGTGCCGCTTGTCATCGAGATCTGGGCCCGTTAATTTGCATTTTCCCGCAGATCAATATCCAAAGTTGGAGACTATTTAAACTCATGTTCGCATCGAGCATCTGATTCTTCGTGCTCTCTGACTCGGACTAAACGTCGTGGTATTGGACCGATGTTAATTTCCTCGCTCCGAACCGTCTCGAAAGTTTCAATGGTCCTACGCTAACCAACGTACAAACCTAAATCAATGAATGAATGTACTGCGCCAGCTCTGATAAGGTTGGTCCGAGCGGCTTTTCTCTTGCTTCGGTTGGCCATACTAGGTGTTGTGTAACCGTATTGACGGTTATAAATTGTTATCGTATGCGGGTAATGTGTGTGAATTGAGGCGATTGCTACGAGATTAAGTCGTGGATTTTCCATGGCCTCGTAAGTGACCATACTATCCAGATATGTGCCCTCAGTACTTTTACTGATGCAACTCCCCGACTTTCACGTTCGGGAGGTCGTCGGCTAAATGGGTTCCCCGAGGACAATCACGTAGAAGCGCCAAGAGATCTCAAGAATGCATTTGTAATCGAAGATAAGGTACAACCCAAGTTAAACCCGTCCCCGCAGAAGCCATCATTTCTGATCCGCGGCTCACAAGCACTACAAGGAGAAACGGCGTGAGCGTCTTGCATTCATCGGTGCCTCGTATGCGTACCTGGGAGTAGTAGGCGTTGGAGTACGTGCACTTGTAAGGCGACACGCAAGTAGTTGGGCCGGAGTATCCCTGACCTATAAACGAAAAGTGACGATTAGGACTTTTGAGGGCCCGTCAAATGGTGTACTTACCTCCGCACTGAGCGTAATGAGCTTTTGGATGGCGATCGAATGGAAGGTTGAGGGGAAGAAACCAGGCAAAGGAAATCAGCATAGGGGACAGAATTCAGACTCGCTGACGTACCAGCTCCGCCGGCGGCTTGAGTAGTAGTCCTGGTCGTCGTAGTCCTGGTCGTAGTGGTGGATCTGGTCGTAGTAGTGGACCTGGTCGTAGTAGTGGACTTGGTGGTCGTGGGGTTACCCTTAGTCGTCGTTGGGCCAGCCGTGGTCGATCCAGTTCCTCCGCCCTTAATGGTGGTGAATGGCGGGACGGTACCCGTGAAGGTGGATCCGATGTCGCCAAACTTGATGTTGGAGTAGATGACTTGAGCACTGCCGCTGGCCGCTTCGACTTGGGATGGGACACCAGAGGAAGTGGCGCAAGTACCACGAGCGATACCGGGCTTGGTTGCGTCGGCGTCGGTAGGGTAATCGCTATCGAGCCAAAGCATGCTGACGGCGGTATCGTCCCACAAACTCATGACGAGGACGGCGGTCCTCGTGAACGACTTGCCCAACGTGGCGAGACCACCCTTGGTCTGGAATTGGGTGTGGTCACCGAAGACGGACTTCTGTTGGTCGCAGAAGTCTCCCGTGATGGAGTTGACGACGTCGATGCCGGGGATGTTGACAGCAGAGTTTTGGATGACTACGCCGTTCTGAAGGTACAGGCGCTTGATCTCAATGAGCGTGCCGGTCGCAGTTCCGCTGTCGGTGATGAACTGAGTGACGACGGTGAACTTCTTGCTGGTATCGACAGTGCCTCCGGGGCCGTAGAAACCAGTGTTGCCCATGCGGTAGGAGTTGAAGTCGCAACCGTCGGGGTCGCAGACGGAGGCGTATCGGTCTGGCTGCTCGCAGTTGCTTCCTGAACACACGGAGATACCCGTAGACGAGCAAGGGTGAGGGGTGTAGGCCGCGGAGACGGAGTTAGCCTCCCAGATATCCATCTCGCTGCAGCAAGCGCCGCTGTTACCGGTACCAGAGTTGGGTCCCGAGGGGGTCCAGCCGGCGACGTTGGCCTGAGAAGTAAAGAGGTCAAGAAAAGGGATAAGGAAAAGCCAGAAGACGAACCTGGCCATTGATGAACTTGAGATCACGCGGGCACTGCGAGTCGCAGTAACCAGTTCCGTACTTGGCACCAGCCTTGTTGGCGGTGTTCTTGGCCATGCCACCATCGAGTTCCATCTCGGAGAAGTAGAGGGCTCCGTTGAGACCACAAGGGAGTTGAGAGACGTCGACGTCAAAGGTGAACTCCTGGTTGAGGAGATTGAAGTTTTGATAGGTGGAATCATCCTTCATGAGGTAGGTCCTCGAACCGATGTTCTTGCCGTTGGAATTGTTGGTGACGAACTTGAGGGTGAGTGCATTGCCGCTGGTGGTGATACCATAGGTACCGCTGTAGTCGGCGCCGTCGAGAGCGCAATTCTTCACGCAGGTCGCCGAGTCGGGGCAGAGAGTCGCGTCCCAGGTGTTTCCGGTGTAGCAGTTGGTGTACCCCGTGGTGGAATGGACCCAGCGCCAGTTGGCATCGAGGACGACCTTGCCGTTGACAGTGGTACACCCACCAGTCTTCTTGCATGTCTGCCAGGTGAGAGCAGGGTGGGTCTCAGCCGTGTTCGTGCCCACTTGCTGGGCAGAGACGACAGTGAGGAGGGACAGAGAAAGAAGGGCTGCGACTGATGCCATGTTGGACGACTCGTAGTGGACCGATGCAGATCATTCGAGCGAATTATGGAGACTATAAATACGGGCCCATCGGAGAAGACCCGGCGGCCCGCGTTTGTTCAAAGCAGCGTGACCTCGTTGGCAGCCATTGGTCAAAGATTTCTTGCCCGCACCGACTTATCTTCGGCGCCGCAAACTTCGTCGGATACGGAAGTTGAGGAATGGCGGGCAAAAGCGAAGCTTGGCGCCTGACAGGACGAGTTTCCTGATTGGTCGAGAAGGCAGAGCGATACTGATCTACGAGCCAGAAGGGGTTCCAAAAGGGGTCAAGGTACGGATAAAAGTGTCAGCAGAGTTGGTCGTGTTGGTCAAGATTATTTTGGCAGCAATGATCTGCAGCGCAAAGAGCTCGTGCCAAGGCTTGGCCTCGGGTTCAGGACTTCCGACGTCGAGTCGGGGATCGGCGCTGATATTGCGAACGATGCTAAAAACAGTCGATCTAATTATGGTCGATGGCGAGCATGGATGATGGCGGCGCGGGGGACGATGGTGACCGCCGACAATGTCGGCCAATTCGACAGCCGTCACCCGAGGTTTCTTTGCACGGCGAAGATCAATGGAGAGGTACTTCAATCCGAGACAGAAGCCGAGACAGCATAAGTCATGATTGGACGTAGATTGGTGCGGCGATGGAGTCGGAAGGTGCCGGTTCTGGCGTGTCTGGCATTCCTGAGAAGCGATGGCCGGCTAATGCGTCAACACTCTGACGTCGCCTCCCGGGCCGGGCCCAAAAGGCTTGCTTGGCAGCTTGGCAGGAGGGATCTTCCTGCCGATTTACCGAGTCTCAAGAAGGAAAGCAGAATTGTGCAGCACTCTATAGGTTTAGGAGGTCATGGAACTTGTGACACGTTTCAAGGCCAAGTTGCCGCGTGCCTGATAAGACGGTGATAAGCGATTAGGTTCACGAGAGCAAGTGCACAAGCGCTCGCAGCATTTACCAAGAGAAAGATAAGAGGCTTATGTAAGGAGCAAAAGATCAACTACAGTTGAGTCTCGGCCAAGCCCTGCGATTCAGTCTTTGGCTCGGATGGGGCGACTTGCACGGTGTGAATGAGGCGCCGAGAGGCTTACTGAATGGATTGTATCGACGGGTCAAATCAGTTCAGTACCGTGATGACCGCCCGATATGGAACGGATCTTGTTGTTGTTGTAGACAAGTGGGCATTGGTCGTTCAGTCGAATGTGTTGCCGTGCCTGTGCCGTGCCTACGTGCCTTGCAATATTTTTGCATGTGATTTCTCTCCAGACCGCGCTCGATCCGCTATCCGCGCGACAAGGCGTACAAAAGAGACTCGAACGATAGGTCTTGTTATTTTCTTCCTCTTCATCCCTCCAGCTCTCGTTGGGAACGATCTGTCCTGGTCTCTCTGCGCTGAGCGAAACTTTGATAACGTCACGCCAAGGGATCACAATCTGGGCGGCTATCCCATCACTCCCTTCCACACACACTCCTATTCCCACCACCATCAACCACGACCTTGACGACTCACGAACATGCACGACACGACCTTCAGTGGTCCCCTCATCGACTTGGGGACCAGTCTCTTCAGCCGAAAAGTTGCTGAACAGGGAGGTCTCATCAGCGGCCAAGATCCGACCGCTTTCAACACCGCAGATCCCATTCGTATCTGGGTCATTCAGATCGGTGAGCTCGAGTGCCTCTCTGAGAACGTAGTGCGACCTGACTGACTACTCGTCAACAGGTGTGATCATCGTCACCACCCAAATCCTCGCGTTCTTCCTTGGGAAGATCAAACAACCAAAGGTCATCGCAGAGGTCTTGGGCGGTATCCGCCTAGGCCCCACAGCTCTTGGACGCATCCCCCACTTTACCGATCATGTCTTCCCAGCCGCCTCCCGTCCTTATCTCTCCCTCACTGCGACAATTGGTACGTCTCAGGCAAGTTACGACATAGCCGAGAAGCTCACGATGCACTCTCCTTTTAGGTTTGGTCCTCTTCATGTTCATCATTGGTGAGGAGGGAATCGATTTAGGCCTAGAGCTATCTGACTCGCCCTTCATCAGGTTTGGAAATCGACAAGAAAATGGTCACTCGAAATATTAGGACGTCCTGTATGTACGATTACCCCGCGCGACATTATGGCTACTGACACGGTGTCCACCCAGTGACCATCGCGCTGGGAGGAATCTGCGTATCGTTTGGTCTGGGTGCTGCGGTATCAGTCCCACTCTACAATAGGCTCGTCGTCCAGTACAACCCCTCCTTCCCACATTTTCTTCTCTTCGTCGGAGTGGTACGTTACACTCTCTTATGATCTTTTCAAACCCTGATCACTTTTGTAGTCATTCTCCATCACTGCGTTCCCAGTCCTTTGCCGTATCTTGACCGAACTCCGAATGCTGGGTGACCGCGTCGGTGTTGTCGTCCTCAGTGCTGGTGTCGGCAATGATATGGTAAGTCAAATTTTCTTCTGGGTTCCATTAAATCTAACGTTTGGTCGTCTAGGTTGGGTGGGTACTACTGGCTCTCTGTATCGCGCTAGTCAATGCCTCGTCCGGGATCAACGCGCTCTACGTCCTCCTGGTTTCAGTGAGTCCACCCTTACCCTGATTTGAACCGTTCTAACGTGAAACGCGAGATTGGCTGGGTCCTCTTCATGTTGTTCCCCTTGCGCCTCTCTTTCCGCTGGCTTGCCAAGTGGACGCGGTCTATCGAGAAGGGCCCCACTCCCTTCTTCATGACCATGACTCTTCTTTTCGTTTTCCTCTGCGCGTTCATGACAGATATCATCGGTGAGAGGATAAGTAAGAGAGGGCGAGCTTTTTTGACCTAGTTCTCCTAGGCGTCCATGCAATCTTCGGTGCTTTCATTATGGGACTCATCATTGTGAGTGCCGCATTCGAGGGTTTCCTTTAGTCTAACCGAAATATTTTTAGCCTCGCGATGCTGGTCTCAACATTCTGATTACCGAGAAACTTGAAGACTTGGTCTCGATCGTCTTCTTACCCCTTGTACGTTCGCTCTGGTGTTGGCTCTTCTCTCCCTAAGACGTTCCGCATAGTACTTCACGGGGTCCGGACTGAACACTAACCTCGGCCTCTTGAAGTCCGGAGAGCTCTGGGGCCTGACCTTCATG
>FSVU01000508.1_pt1 | contig 10963 bp, 13 predicted proteins | sample 1637581 | NCBI WGS metagenome assembly FSVU01 (sample SAMEA3914814, study PRJEB12502) | metagenome | biome: forest; material: soil | place: USA | collected 2011-09-16 | depth 0.1 m | reverse complement strand
TTACAGAGCATATCAACGGATCTACGCTATCTCGCTTTGGTACCGGCATGTTCCAATCCCCAGTAGAAGGGGGTAGGATGAAACCAGACGGAGAACGTCTGGAGTGGAGGGTGGCCTGCCCAGAGAAATGGTACGGTCGAAGCAGCGTTCCTTTCTTCTGTCAGGACTTGACCCCTCGAGAGCGACGTGTGAGCGGTTCGAGAACCAATCGGGCGGCTCGATTTCCTGACGTCAGGACGGAATTTCAGGTACCCCTCGAACCAACTGGAAACGGAAAACACCCATGTGGAGCTGTTGGCATCGCTCGTCTTCGTTTGGAAACGACTCTCGAGATCTTTCCTACACTCGTTGAAGAACTGACGTTTGTCGTCGGTGCACCTTCCGCGCAGAGTCAAGATGATGCGCAATGGACGTTGAAGACTCCTAGATCGGCACACAATAAGACTCCCGAGCTCCATCTATCCGCGACCACCGCTGCGGTACAGGGAATCTTGTCCGACGACCGTGCTTATATCGCGGAAGTCTGTTTCCGATATGATAAAGAGTCCGCACCAAACGTCGAGCCGAGCAATTAATACTGCATGTGGAAAAATGTCCATAGCTAGCTAGCGTTGCGAAGCTCGAAGTCGATGAGGACCGCATCGTAAAACAAGTCCCGAGCTCCCGAGGCGTCGACGGCCTTCCAAAAGTATCTCCGAAATCATAATTCGACTCGGAATGTGACCATAAGCTACGATCCGTATGATCCTAGTCACTGCTGTCGTTGCTGACGGAATTCGAGATGGCGGGGGGAACCGGCGTTGAGCTTGCGCCGAGGCGGTGCCTGTCCGGGGGTGCTGAAAGCCGGCGCCTGGAAAGCAAACCCACATAGCTTTTCCGTGAATTCACTGACTCTCCCCCACCGTTGGTTCGATCTGGTTGCCACTTTCTTGTGTTCTGCTCATTGTCGGGGCAATGTTAAACCAATGACGTCTGTGATCGAGACCCCCCAAACATGATCGTCCCGAATTTGCGGTTGAGCCTCCTGTTTTTCCAACTTCCTGCTTCCCAACCGTATGGATTGCGCTCTTCCTTGGATATCGAGGTGGTTCTGAAACCACCTGATAAGGGAAACCCCACCTCATCAGCCCTCTCTACTCAAAGGTTTGCTTTGTTCGTTCGGACAATTGTCGCCAAGGCCGCGCACGGACTCCGATAAAGGTGCAACGTATCCTGCATAATGTCATGGGGCAGCTTGGCGCCAAACCACCCATTCCCATATCCAGAGATTGGTGGACGTGGCCTGCTTTCTCCTTCACATTTTGGAATCTGTGACTCCCAGACCTTGGGGAGGTCCTCACAGCTTTGCGGTGTACGGGTCCGCTATTTCCTTATCGGGTAATCCGCCCTGTGCGCCAGGGTCCAACCACCGCCAGAGGGTCCGTATATCTGTCCACATTCGACGACGGACAGACGCCCATCCCGTTTCCCTGATTTACCATAAATTGAACAGCAACTATGATGTCGACTTCTTCCACACACTCAATGACCCACTTCGGTTCCTCATTCTTCGATCACCCTCTCTGGTACCAACATTCAGAGCCAGCACACCTCTACACGATGGTTACCTCTCCTGAAAGCACCGCGTCCTCCTCATCTACGCAGGAGAAGGTCCGTCAGCCGAGGGCCAGGGGTACCTTGCTCGGCCGGGGCCTGGCCTGCGTCCGCTGCAGGAAGCGAAAGCAGGTATGACTGCGTGTGCGGGGGCTCATACGTGTTGTGATATTGATCAATTCCTTTTCCCCTTGGATTGCTTAGAAATGCGACGGCAAGCAACCGGAATGCTCGTCATGCACGCTCGTGTCCGAGGGCTGCGTGTATGAGAAGATCGAGCGCCCGAAGCGACAACCTCGGGCCACAGCGGGAGAGGGGCTCAAGGCAAAGCTGGCTCGTCTGGAGGCTCAGTACAGCCAGCTGTTGTCGGGCTCCGCCTCCTCTAGCTCACGACGAGATGATGGTAAGCGGAAGAGCTTACCCAAGCGCCAACGTGCTCATCGTAGACCTGCCCCTCAAAAGTAACGTCTTCGTCGCCCAATTCCAGGAGATCAACGTGCTCAACTGGCTCTGACAGTTCGTTCGATGTCGAGGCCCCGACGCACGACCCACTGTTGAACGCCATGTTGCTCGAGGACATGCCAGCCGAAGATCGCAATAAAGTGTAAGCACTCCTTCGTGCTTCGGTGATCGCGTCTTCTAACGGACGCTCCAGGATCCACATCTTCTTCACTGGATCACAACGCCTCGGATGCCCCCTAATCGAGAAACGCTTCTTCGAGCGGCTCGCCAGCGAGGACACATCGCAGCAGCCCCACCCAGCGCTAGTTCACGCCATGTTATTGGTCGGACAGGCATTCACCCTTTGGACACCGGGTTACTCTACTGCTCAGAAGCACGATCTACCAACGACAACACCCTCGCCAAAGGTGCTCTTGGCCAAGACCCAGGCTTACCTCACCGACTCTCTGTCTAATGTGGACCGCATGTTGGATTATCTCCAAGCTTCCATCCTCCTCTCCTACTACTTCTTCCAATCCGGCCGCCTCGAGGAAGGACAAGTAATCAGCGCCGCGAATTCGGGCATGACTGTGGTTTGTAAGCTGAACATGGTCGACCAATCGGTTCTCGACGAGATGCGACCCGGTAATACTCCCGCTGCTGGACACAGCTTCTGGGATGGCTCCCTCCTCGGTCGCCCCGCAGACTCGTACGAGTTGGGTGTTCGACTCTGGACGTTCTGGCAGGTACGGTTGGGCGTCAAGATTGGGCGCCTATGGCTTACCTTTTTTTTTTTAGTCTTGGTACTACGATGCCGTCTTCAGCCTCGTGTCCGGCACGCCACTCAAGCGAGATCCTGTCTTGCCTACCACCGTCTTTCCGAGGCCGAGTTCTACATTCGATTCGGTACGCATAGTCCAATTCTATCCAAGGGCGTGGCCTAACCTTTGTACTCCAGGGATTGGCGCTCGGACTCAGCAACACTGGGTTCAAGGAGTTGTTCGAAAATGATCCACCCCAGTTTCCCTCCAACGCCGATGAGCCTGAGGGCGCATCCGCTCCTCTGGCGACATACTTGAAGGGCTGTGCGATTATGCAGAGGAGTAATCAGTACCTCGCTGCGGTTAATGGTGAGCCTCTAGCCGCGTTGGACTTTATCGCAGTCTGATCTAGATTATCTTAGCCGGCACACCCATGGATGATACCGATTTTACCCCAGAGACGCTCCAGAAGTTGCATCTTTCCCTTCAATGCCTTCTTCAAGAGCACCTGCCCGTCAGGACGGGAGACATGTTTTCGAACACTCCCCTCTCAAAGGCGGCTGCCTGCAAGATCTACTGTGCCCTCGCCGAGAGGATCGTCGGTCACATTTTCATCCACACTGCGACACTCCAGCTCTGTCGCTTGTCTCGAGCAATCGTCCTCAGCAACTCCCCGCACACTCAGACCCAGGCTCTCGCGAGCATTCGCCAGATCGAGATCAACGCCGCTCGAGGTGCCGCACAGGCACTTAAGCTCTTCAGCGAGGAGGTTATCAAGCTTGATGCCAGGATGCGCGGTATCACTGGTGTGGTGACGTCTGTCGTCGAAGAGGTTCAGGAACACCCCTGCCTGATGCTAGGAGTAAGTCTTCGATGGAGAAATTCTCGAGTTTTGTCTGACTTTATTCTCTCCAGTTCCTCCTTACCTCTGTGTGCATGGTCCTCGTTGACGAGATCCAGGAGCTCGAGGATGCGCCACGCACCGAAGCGAACGCCCTCGCCAAAGCTACGGCCGAGGCGGACCTCTCTCGCTGCCTTTCTGCCATCGAGCGCACGGCTGCAAGTTTTCCCTTGCTTTCAGTGCAAGCCAAAAAGATCCGAGACCATCGCGAACGCCGATCTGAGGTCGCTCTCGATCGCCGCCAAGAACTTGCCTGGGAGTTTGAGAGGAGGGCTGCTCTTCTCGCTTCGCGACCTAGTTTCCGTTGATCTGGCTTATTATTCGTTGTGACTTGCTTACTTAGCCACTGCCATTGGGTTCGTCTATTTATTATACAATATGTACGCATCCTGTATTTATTCCTGTAATCTCCTACTTTACTTATGTACGTACATGGCTGCAATATGTAACGGTCTTCAATCATCGCTCGCTTTGGATCTGCTCGGCTCGGCTTTCGCCTTGACGTGTGAAATGAAATGAGGTATTTTGGTGGCGCCGCTGATGTCATGTTCTCAGGCTCCAAGCACAGCTTCGCACTTCATCCTCTCGACTTCGACCGCTGAAATGCCTCCACTCAGAGCGTCAGCAAAAGGCCGCACACTTGGCTCGGTGAACCGAAGGCTGCGCAGAGGAGATGGCGGAGGCGATTCCGAGACGGCCTCGACGGTAAGTTCGTCGAAGATGGCCGCGTCAGACCCTCGGTGCCGACCCCAATGCTTAGATCGCTAGTATGCCCCCAGCTTCCACGCAAGGGCACGGAGGACATAAAATCCCGACAATTGATGGCTCGGAGGGTAAGCGAGCCCGACTAATACGTCTCCGTCATCGTGCTGATGCATCGGGCCGATTTCAGGAGGTTTCCTTGGGTTGGTGATTGGACTCGGCCTCCTGTTCATTGGTTGCTCCTTCGGGGTCTGGTGGCTACTCAGACGAAGGAACACGGAAGGCCGACGTGATATTCCGTACTTTTCCAAGTGGTCCAGTCACGTCGGCCCTCCTAATGATGGCTCCCTGCCGTCTCAGGGCACGTTCAGCGGACGGTTTAGACATGGTTGGACGAGAACAAATGATGGTGACGAATCCGATGAAGAAGAGCACGGCGTAACGAAGCTCTCGAACTTGGCGCCCCATAAGGGGAAAGAACGTGAAGGCCCTCATGAAGAGGGGGAAGGCCTGTACCTCAGTGGAAGCAACCCTTTCGAGTCCCCTTCCACCGCTCGCGTCCACGATACTGCTCGTGGAGAGTACGCATCCGCCGCAGATGCTTTCGCCTCTCGTGATTCCATTTCCAGTTTGGATCAGGAGGTGCGTACCACAGGGGTTCCATCCTCCGAAAGACGTCCCGAATTCAAGTCACCGCCTACTTCACCAACGTTCCCAAGTGGTACCAAATTTGCGGAGCAATTTGACACTCTTCCGGGTAACCATTAACGTTGTATCATGATCTTCCATTCTTACGGCAAGAGTTTACCCTCCACCCACACGTTCGTCTTTTGTTTGTCTGTGACTCGGCCATCTTACTTCCTATCGGACATTGTTGCAACGATATTACATGTTGTACAATATGATACGTTCTAGTGTTACTCTCTAGTGAAAATGAAATGATAGGGGAATATGAGCAGATCCCAACGGACCGTGATTACAGAGACAACATCTCGAGCCGCTAATAATACCTGAGACAACATACCAAGGGAAAAAATCATGAAATTTCGGATCTGGCAACATGGTCGATGCTCTCCCCATCGACCAAAAGCCCGCTGTCCGGGTCCGGCTCACCCTCGTCGTCCTCAATAGTATCAACAAAGGTATCAGCAGTTGGATCCACGGTTGGAGATGAAGCCACCTGTCGGGATGTTTGGGTATCTTGAGGCTCATTGGTATCTGTGAGACTGATCCTGTAACCTTCGCCCGGTCTAGGCATGGATCCGTCGCCGTTCATCCAGTCCTCGTCCCAGAGTTCGGCCATAGTCGACCTCTTCTTGGGATCTCGGACTAATAGCCGCTGAACGACTCGTCGCAGAGCTGGACTTGCCAGCCGAGCCGTCGTTTCATCATCTGGCCACGAATATTCGTTTTTTGCAATCCGCATGAGATAGGACCGCCGGCCTTTGTTACTGAAACTGCTGCTGACGCTGCCACTCGGACTCGGGAGGCCATCAGAGCCTATGCTACCTCCGCCGGTTTGCGTCTTGTTTACTATGTCATCGAAGGGGAGGACGCGGGTTGCGAGAGCGAAGAGGACCACGCCACAGGCCCATGCATCCGTTTGACGACCATCGTACTTGATAGCCATTACGATTTCTGGAGCAGCGTAGGATTCGGAACCACATCGAGTGGCAAGGAGGGGGCTTTCGGGGTTGACGAACCGGGAAAGACCAAAATCCGTGAGCTTAAGCAGAGGGGTAGGTAGAAAATCCAACGACGGGGATCCAGTGTGGTCGAGATATTCAGACGCGAACGGATTGCACGTGAGGAGAATGTCTAACAAACGTGGTGAGTAAATAAGTAACATAGGCATTCGCTCCTGCTCACTCTCGAGCTTGATATCGCGATGGACTAGAGCAACGCTATGCATCCAAGCTACAGCCCTGGCTAGCTCACTGAACATTCGTCGGAGCAAGATCTCAGTCACTCCGACGTGCTTCTGATCGTCGTTGATGAGTTCGAAAATCTCGCCTCCCGCGATGTGCTCCAGCACGAGGCAATGATGGGTAGGGGTTGTGAAAGAGTGTAGATATGCCACGATCGAGGGATGTGAAATATGCTAGAGTGTACCCGTCAGCCCCGAACGAGGAGCAAACGCTACAGACTTACCCGTAAAACCTCAACTTCTCGGACAAAACTTATCCTCGTACGGTCATTGGCATCACATAGTGCCCGGTCCATCATCTTGACCGCGACCAATCGGGAAAATCCTCGTTGGATGCTCCGTAATGAGCCATAAGACCGCGATACTGACATAGCATTGGAAGGCGGGTCTTTATCTCCCCCATATTCGGATCTCGACGAGATAGCTCTGAGTGATATCGATTGCGCTATCGAAACCGTGCTTGCCGGTGAGGCTACTTCGTCCACTTCCAGTTGAGGCTCCAACGGTGGTCTCATCCCAGCCATTTCACGGTCTTGCTCCTTCTTCGCCCAGCTTTCGCTCGGCCTCCGTCGCCTTGTCACTCGTTTTCCAGCAGAACCTTGACGACTTAGGCCTTTCCCGATGCTCACGGACCGGCTGAGCGCGAGCTCTCCCGTCTCGTCCGACGCTAGCCAAACAGAGCTAAACGCACCCTGACCAAGTTCTTTGACAAGCTTGAGGGGTGTATCAGGTGCGCCTATTATCTGATCTGGCATCGGGTTTGGTGTCGGGAAGGTCATATGCTGGTCTGTCTCTCGGCGGATGGGTTTGTGCGGCCTCTGTGGCAGACCTTGGGAATTGAGATGCGCCAACATGCGTTCCGGTGACGCTTGTCTCAACCGTTTGGTTGTTGGTGGCACATGAAGTTGAAGCGGCTGTGGTGTAGTAGGTGATGCTGTCTGGGCTGACTGACCGTCGAACGCTATAGTATTCCCCGGTATGCCCTCAAACCGTCGCGAAGGAACATGTTGGTGATCGATATAGGACGTGCTTTCATTTGGAACAGGAGTTATCGGTGGAGTTGGCTCCGTAATTCCAACATTAGGTTCTGGCTCGACGGGCTGTGCGGGCTTCGTTCTTGATGGGAAGAACCGTGAAAGGCTTGCCAAGCCTGGAAGTCCTGTGGCCGACTTCTTTCTTGCGACAGGGTCTAAGTTTGGCGGTGGGACTGGTTTCGGTGTCGTGGCTGGGGCCCGTGAGCCGAAGAAAAAGTCGGCGCTGGCAGTCTGGGACCGTGAGGGTCCAGGAGTCTGAACTTCGGTACTGGTCTCGGACACAGGGTCTTCAGTGACCGCAGGTGAGAGCGGTGGATCAAATACGTCGCGCGATGCTTTGGATCTTGGGAGTACGAGCGTCGCTGAATGGCTTGGTGGATGGGACGGTGGATGACGCGCCACCGCGATTGTAAACGGACTGGAGAAGAAAGCATTCGTCTTGCTCGTTGCTGACTTTGGTGACGATTCAGTTGGCGAAGATTCATTTGAAGGGGGATCAGATGTCCTGAATCCATGTCTAGGTGCCGGAGACGGTAGCGGGTTCAGTGGGGCGACGTCGGTATTCGTTAGAGATCTAATGGAAGCCGATGACGAGGGCCTTGAGGGAGGCGAAGCAATGTTAACACGTTCAACGAGACCAGGACCGGGCGTAGGAAGGCGAACAATCCACGGATCGACAGAGATGCGAAGATTCTCTGGGGATGTTGTGTGTAACATCTATGGTAGACTCCCAAATAACTGGTGACTGCGATGACGATGTGAAATGAGATGGTGGAGCAGCAGCCGTTGGAGGGAGGAGAACCAAGTCAACAAGTAGCGGAAGGCCAAGTCCGGTTTACTTTCTAGGTTTATTAAGGTTGAGCGGTGGGTCTGTAAGAAGCGCTGGGGTGTCAATGTCACGGGACGGGGCGTCGCAGGGACACGTACCGTTCGTCCGCAGCGCGTGAGTGCCGGTTATAGTCACGAGCACAGGACGCTTCACGTTACTATGATTGGGTGACTAGCTTTATAGATCCGTAAACCTCGACCTGTGAAAGCTCCGACCGAAACTATGGGTTAGGCCTATTCAGAAAGGCCCTGGGCTCCGAAGTCAGCGATCGCACAGCCGACCGTCGATCGGCATTCCCCGTGACACTGACGTATGACGAGCGTTTCCTCCCGTTGTTAAGCTAACTAACCCGACTGATCGACCTCTACAAAAGCAGGTAAAGGCGTCCTGGACCTTCAACGGTTCGAACGATGGGAGTCTGGGTATCTGGTCGTGGAAACGGTGAAACGGCGGCTGATGCTTATTGCCGCGGACAGCAGCCGGCGCTTGTCTCTCCCTTGCCCGAGTCCGTCGTCCCCAACTGGCTGTGGTAGGGTTCGATCATGTCCCAGGAACGTAAGCTAGTCACTTTGAACTCTGTCAATCCTTTGCGTCGGCGAATCATCGAAGACATATGCGATGCCATTGTCGAGGAATACCCTTTCGATGAGGATAAGACGACGTTGATGGACTACGCTTGTGGCAAGTGCCTGCAGTCTTACTTGTGACTTCGCCGTGATGCGAAATCTTTCAGGTGCGGGTGAGTTTTTGGTGGAACATATGGCGGCCTGCTTGTTGTGACGTGATTTCAAATTGGCAGGTTTAATCTCCCAATCATTGGTTTCTCATACCAAGGAAACCGTCGGAGTCGACATTGACGAAGATGCCGTGCTATCCTATAACGAAATGGCATTCAACCAGGGCATCCTACCTGAGGAAATGAGGGCGATCCTTGTGAGGCCGAACGAGGACCCTGATCTAGGGGGCAAGACTTTCGATGTCGTGGTGGTGCGCAATATCATTACATGACTTTAGAGAAAGATCGAAGTATCTTCGTCTAGTGTGCACAGTCCTATCACCACATCGAATCGATCGATGACATGACTAAACGACTGGCAATGTATCTCTCGTCCAACGGGAAACTTATCGTGGTAGACCACGCGAAACCGGATGATGGCCAGCCTAGTGGGTCCTCTATAGCGGACCAACATGTCCATCACAAATCTCCTGTCCTTCATCCTGGAGGTGGGTCTGCTTCGTCGTCATTTAATCCCGACCAGTTGTTTATCCCGCGCTATTTTCTTCGCAGGCTTCAGTCGTTCGGATATTGAGAACGCCTTCCAATTAGCAGGGTTGAGAGAATTCAAATTTGAATTCTGTACTAGTTTCAAGAAAGGGGAAGGCGCGTCTCATATCTTCCTCGCGTCTGGGGTCAAAACGTAATACAAGCAACGTGAATTCCGTTCAAAGAATAAACTCTGAATGAGTCGTATTCTAATGTGATAAGTAGTGTGGTCTGTTTGATCGCCTCTTGTTTATCGGCAGCCGGGCGCTTGCTTCGCTCCGGGGCCCGGCCGATCCGGTTCGTTCCTCGACTCGACCACCAAAGATTCACAGTTAGTTGACATGACCGACCTACTTGAAAGAAACAGAAACACGTTCGATGACCTTGCGGCTACATATGAAAGCAGATATCCTGGATGGCTTAAGGTGACCAGCGATACCGAGGGTCTGTAACGCCAAAGCCAACAGTCCCTTCTAGACAGCAGAAGACTCTTCAAAAGAGATTCGGGAGCAGTATAAATTTGATCCTAATACGACGGAAATGATGGACTTCGCGTGCGGCACCGGTGACGATGCCAAGGCTCCCTTATCGTTCGAGCCTTGACGTCTAGGAATTAGGTCTGATGTCTCAACACCTCGTCGGCTCTGTCAAGAGTATTCTTGGCATTGATATCAGCGAGAAGATGATCGAGGCGTATAATCAGAAGATGGAGAGGTTGGATGAGGCCAAGGACAAAGCTACCGCCGTTCAGATGAATATCATGCAAGATTATGATGTCGCTTATGCTGACAGGAAGTTCGACGTCATTGTGGTTAGTAATTGCACCAAGACGGAGATATCCATCGGAGGTCCTAAGACCGTTCATTCAACAGTGCGGCCAAGCTTTCCATCATATCGATGACGTTCAAGGTGTCACGAAAAAGCTAGGTTCCCTCCTGAAAACGGGCGGTGCGCTCTTCGTCGTGGATGCGGTTAAGTCTCCGCAATCGATTCAATGGCATACAAACCCGCGTGGTAGCCATAATCCAGTTCCCGTTGGGTTTGGACAACTCCTCCACCATGCCCATCCACCAGCTAGACGCTACGGACACAGCCACGACTCTCAAGACCAAAATGATCCAGAAGGGCATACTCACGATCACAGTCACGGACAATCGACCCAAGAAGACCAAGATCGTGCGCATTCAATCGCGCACGTAGGAGGTGGGTATTCACCAAAGCTTTATGCAACCGATGATATGATTTCTGATACCACAGGATTTACGGAGTCCGAAATCCGCGAAATAATTGAGCATGCGGAGTTGACAGACATCAAATACACCGTAGTGGGAGAATACCCCATAGGTGGTGTATATATAGAGCTCTTCGTTGCAAGGGGAGTCGCAAGTGATAGAGATCTTTAGAAAATTACTTCATTATCAATATCGAAAGAAGCTCACATTGGTACTAGCGTCTAGAAATTGTACTTCTTCTTCGCGCCGCGAGTCACCAACGACGGGATTATCCAATAG
>FSVU01000885.1_pt1 | contig 11048 bp, 15 predicted proteins | sample 1637581 | NCBI WGS metagenome assembly FSVU01 (sample SAMEA3914814, study PRJEB12502) | metagenome | biome: forest; material: soil | place: USA | collected 2011-09-16 | depth 0.1 m | reverse complement strand
CTGGGGCGACTCGTTCAGTCTAGATAGATCCCAGATGGGGACCGGTGTGTCGCAGCGTAGTCGTAACCCATCAGTTGAAAAGGTAAGTCTTGAGGACAAAAGTACCGAATGTTTGAAGTGGTTTATTTGAGTGCCCAATCCCGTGTCCCACAATCGCACTGTCCCGTCAGACGACCCCGAGCCCAGTCGTGAACCCTTCTCTCCAATCAGAGCGTCAATCAAGGAGTCCCTGACAAAATTTATGGTAATGTTTGTTCAACGGCGGCTAGCGGTAAAGATATATGGTGTGTTTGAGGCGGCACTTCGGGGAGGTTAAATGTATCATTGTCAAATTGGACGGATGATTGCGATCTTCGGGTCGTTGGTGACACGTTCTGTTAATCGATCCCGAAAAAAACATCTTCACGCATGGAGTGATCAATAGTTTCACAACCGGTGATATTTCAAAATGAAATCTGAATTTGTACATGATGATAAGACATGGAGAGGACTGGGTGAAAGATCGTTCTCCCCAGCTTACTGAAGTATCAAATGGGAGGTTAGTACGACTGCCATCTTGATAGACCGAAGGTGAGCGATGAAAAATGTAAAACACAAGAACTCACCATCAATACTTCTTAAGCTCGCCAACCATCGGAGTAGCGGTCGCAAGCTTCGTGCCTTGGTTGAAGTGGATATTCCCGGGCTCGATCTTGGGAAACTGTACCTTGGCTCCTGCTTGGAATACCATCACAATATCGGAACCACCAAGTTGGAAGTAGGAGATCTCCTCGCCCTTCTCCAAGGTCGCGCCCTTCGCCACTGTCAGGACAACGGAGGAGACCTGCGCCATCCCGATTGGCAAGACGGCGACAAGTCCGATCTCGGATTCGATGATTACGAGGCCTCGCGATTGGATGAATTGATAGCCTGGATCGTCGGGCGCATCGAGTTTGCGTCGCATGCTCAGCACAGGCCCGTTCGCAGCAGGCTCAGATACTACTTCAAGGTAGCAGAGACCTTGGATCACTTTGGCCTCGAGTACTTTTCCCGCAACCGGAGCATGTTGACGATGGTAGTCGGTTGTATTGAGGAATGAATGTGTGAACGTTCCGCCTTGAAAGTGGTTCGCGTACTCGCTGTCGGCTAGCAGTGTCTGGATGGGCCAAGGTATGCCCTTCGAAGTGACGAAGGTTGTGACGTCGTCAGCATTGTCGACTGGCCATGAGCCATCCCACACGGCATCCGCAGGGCTGACGACGACGCTGGGATCGGTAGGAGAAGCGATTGGTCTAGCACCTTTCTTGACCTCCCGAGCGAAAAAGTCGTTGAAGTTCCGCCAGCCTCCTGCAGGGATAATGTAATCGTCTAGATGATATACGGAGGCGGGCTTGACGGCGTAGAAAGATGCAAGGGACTCTTTGGTGAGGGACTCTGGCGTGTTCATAAAATCACCGAACTCGTTCGCGTAGTCGACCAACCATTGTGAGAGGAAGAGGTAAGGCGCTTTGGTATCCGGGGCGATAGCTGACTGGTACTTGTCTTTGAAAGGTTTGATATCGATCACGTAGTAGAACTATCCGATCCGGAGCTGCGTCAGGGCTGCTTGATGTACCGGGTCTGTCATTTCAATTACTCACGAGGCAGAATACATTGTAGATTTTTTTCCCGTTAACGTCCTCTGATGGGGTCCAGGTAAGGAGCGTATTGTACCAGTTGATGTAGTCATCGAACGTCTGGATATCGAACTCTTTAAAAAGAGGGATTCCGGCGTGCAGTGCCGTCTTAAAAGCCGCCTGAAAGTCCTTTTTAACTTCTGGGTGCCGGTTGAGATGGTCAACGAGGCGCTGGACGATGGGTCGCAAAGGTGGAGGGGTTAGGCTAAGGTCAAAGGGTCAGCTCTTGAGTTCACCGCGCAAATATTCGGGACATACAAAGGCATGACTGGTAAAACAAGGTAGTTTGAGGTCAACTGGCCGAGGGTCATTAGTGGGAAGGAATTACGGACGTGCCTACGCTAGGGGGCTTACTATGCAAGGCTGAGCTAGACTATGGGGAGCCGAAATGGAATTAAGCGCAAGACTGAGGAGATTGAGAGTATTCTCACGATTTCAAGAGCGGACAGACTGGTATGTCTTGAAGGGGTCAGCCTTGACGGACTTTATAGACGAAAGGCAACAACAGAGCCAAGACCGTCGCCAAGGATATTGGGCGTTTGAAACCAAACTTCTTTCCTATCGTAGCGCCTATCGCCGTGCCCCCGAGTAAGGCGGTGAAGGTTAGCGCCGGAATGGTCTTGGTATTTGCTCAAGACGCGCTCATCGATGCATTTCTGGCGTTAATCCACTGAAATCCATTGGCCTCTGTCTCGAGACAATGAGACTCGGTCCTGCGAAGAGCCCAGCGCTAGCGCAACGAACGAGAATCCTCTGTTTAATCGGGCGCCAATCCAAAGGATACCGATTTCGAACGATGAGACTCGAGGTTCTATTCGGTCCCAGGTGAACTTGCCAGTTGAGGATGGGATTCTGAACGTACTTTTTGGGCCAGGGGGAGAAAACTCAGGAGTGAGAAGAAAGACCGATGCATTTGAAATGGTATACGGGATTGCTCTTTCATCAAAACAAGATTGAGTGACCTAAACGGCCAGGCGGTGAACACTATGTGGAGCTAATATTTTTGGGCCTCATAGATGAGTGATGATGGAGGCCCTGTAACGAAAGGTTTGGTAGAGTACGAGGTCGGATGAAAGGGCGGAGAGAAGCGCGGGAACGAGTCCGGCGCCGTAATCGAGCCGTCCAGAAATAGTTCACCACGGGCGTCTGATTCAAAATACATTCTGGTTTGATCTCATCGATAGGGGATGGTTCATGGCGTAAAAACCTGCAGATCGAGCGACGAGCTGCAAGATAAGCGATCTTCTGACTTGGACTCATGACCATTCGCATTTGAACGAGTCAATTAGCAGTTGCCCGTGATTAAAAAATGGACTTGAGCTTGGTTCCGAGGAGCTTTAGGACTGCCGCACACTTTGACTCTCCGGGTGATTTGGGTCTCAGCGTCTGATGCGAGATCGATCTCACCGAATCCAGCTCGTAAAGTCTTGACTGGGATATTTTCCCGTGTGTATGGCAATGCGCGTCTCTAGACTTTGAGAGTTGGGTCATAAATAACACGACGACGGGTTTCGTATATCTGTCGGAGCCTCTCGCTGCATCACAACATTCAATTCAAGGTATTTTCTGTCTACGGCCCGCATCTCGCTATAGTATGAATTTGAGGTTTCGCGATGAAATATTCCGCGAGCGTTCTCATCGGATGCGCGAAGCACGTACGGTAATCTAACGAACTCAGTGCTCGGAGGGTAACATTCTGGATTTAGACCAAGCGCCAAGCCCATCCTCGCGAAAGACAATGTAAGAAACGATAGAAGACACCTGAGTACTCTACGAACGTGGGGTCGTAGTGTCCTCGAGGATAAGAGATAAGTTGCCTTCCGGTAAAATCGACCAAAGAGAGAGTTCGAGAGGCGAGCCAAGTCCTCACTTTGCCATGCTAAACCTAGACGGGCCGTCGACCGTGGCATGGCTGATGACCGAGGGAGTCTTTTGATGCGCACGAGTAGGAGCTATTAAACAGTCGAATCGTACTCAGGCGACCAGAAGCGTCAAGGAAAGCAACAGATGGTGGAACCCCCGCCCTCTCGACCCTTGGGGGCGACGTCGATGCCCAATTGATCCGCTTGCCTTGATCCAATTCATTCTTTGAATCCAAGGACTGAGTTGAACATCGCCGAGCCAACAGTGAGGAGGGGCTTCGCGTGGATCGGTCGAGTAAAGTACCTCGCAACGACGACCCTGTGTCCGGGGATCGGCACCGACGGCAGGGCCGTCAACTGAAGTGATCTCTCGTTCAAGAAAGGTGCTCGCCAAGGGTGTTCGCGTGCATGATCTTCGCTCCACAAATGCGCTTGCTCCTGAAGCGGATCCAGAGGAGGGAGAACGTTGAGCGATCTTCGTTTTGCGTTATCTTATCTGGAACCAAGAGAAAGGGTCCAAGGGTCCCAACCTATTCCAGGACGATCGGTGAACGGTGCACGTTGTAGTTTCGTCTCAGTCTCTTACTCGACTGTCTTGGTTTCTGTATCGCTTCTTCGGAATGACCCGGTATCAAACGTTGATCCCTTCAATTGATGTGGCCTTGAAACCCAAACGTGCTAGTTGTGGGACCGGGGGACTGGGAGCTGTGCTGATAACGGGGACGGTGCACGTTGAAGACGTTAGCTTACGGGACCGAAGACGAGGAAGAGGGAAGGGCAAGGGAGAAGACGGGTGAGTGGGGGGATGGAAATTGGAAGCCCCTGCCTCATGTGAGGTTGTGTGGGGATGCAGCCGTCGAGCGCGAGAGAGGTGACGAAGGGTGAGAACGAAGGAAGGCATACCAAGACTCTTTTGATCGCCGGACCGTCCGTACCGCGGTTCACGCCTCCAAGCCATCGGCAATTTCGCTGCTCGTCGTCCCTCGGGGCCAACGACGACCTCGGGGCGGTACAGAGTTTCATTAAGGACTGAGCAGACAGCGTGCGTGGGCGTCTAAGGGCCCCTGGAAGAAGTGGAGCCTGGACCGAGGCTGCGGGTTGACTAAGCAAGGGGGGCAATCAGGGCCCACACACTTCACGTCGACACTTCCGCAACCGGTCCGTGGCTGAATGCTGGGATGCCTTGAGTTGCCGAAGTGCACAGCTGTCGTTGTCGTACGTGTATAGGTGCATAGGTATTTCGCATGGACGTTCATATGGACTACAAGGTAACGCATAATGCTAGCAGCCTCCCAGTGCAGTCAGGGATGCGATGAGTGGGGCGGGATGGAGGGTCCAGAGCGCGGAATGGACGGTTCATTTGGGGTGATTGACCCCTATCCCGCTTTGAGTCCACGATCGGCTTCGTCGGGTCGGCTGGTTTGCTCCTCCACTGACCACGTTCCGACCATGGGAGAGAAGGAGCAAAGGTGGGGATGAGCGATATGAAAAAAGTCGTTCTATTGTTGGAGTAACGGTTTGGCTACAGGGGCGGCTAGTCAATGTCAGTGGCGGCTAGTCAGTGTCAATGGCTAGTCAATTGGGAATGCTGGCCATGTCATTGGTGGCAGGAAGTCGAATGGGAAGTCAGTGCAAAGGGAAGGAGAAGACCGGGTCCAGGAATCGCATTGGGATTCGCTGTGAGATGTTACCGGGGCATGGACGCTCGACTGCCGTGTGTGTGCCTGTCAATTCAGTCTGCGCTCGCTCTTCCTTCCCCCCCCAATCATCATCCAACACCTCCGATTCCTCCACCACCACCGTCTGCCACAGCGTCCAACCCTCCTCTCCTATCCTCCTGCCAGTCAATGGCTCCCTTCGTACTCAAGTTCAAGGTATGTACATTTTATTACTCATACCTTGCCATCAATTCACCTCCGTCATCGCACAGGGCAACAAGTCCTTCTCCCCCTTCTCCAACCTCGGAGACGGTGACAGTCTTGCAAAGACCTGGAAGGTCTGTACAAAAGGTACGGTCGTCCCACTCCTTATCGGACCCTCTCACTTATCCCTCTCACAGTCGCCGCCCACCTCGAACAAGGTCAGCGCTTGGAGAACCTCTCCTGGCGAATGTGGCACCTCCAGACCCTCATGGTAGAGGACGACAACGCCAAATCACGCCGCGAGTTCAAGAAAATGTCAAAGAACATGGGAGAACGACTGGACAAGGACAAGGGCAGGTCAGTCCACTCCGTTATCGTCCTCGGCCGGCGCGGAGGACCCTGACCGACGCTCTCATAACAGGAGCCTCGAAGAGCTCGGCGTCCCCGCCCTCAGCGAGTCCTCCTTGGACAAGATCCGGAGGCGCACAGAGGACCGAGCCACCCACCGCAAAACACACGATTACATGACCTTTACCTTCCCCGCGGACCCCGCCACCAACCGCACCCCAGGCGCGACCGTCCCCATCTCTCACCCTCCCTCGAAAAAGCCCCAACCCCAACCCAGGGACCTCACCGTCGATACCAACGGCCAACGCACCCCGGTTCAAGATGGCTCCAGTCGCACCCGCTATCGCGAACACGCCAACTCCATCTCCTCCATCTCCAGCGCCACTTCCAACCCCGGCGCAGCGGGCTTCGCGTTCACACCCATCACACCCGCGTCCACCAACTCGAGCGTCATGTCCATCAAGTTCCCCAACGTCTTTGACCAGGGCGGGTTCGGCCCCACCGCCTTGTTATGCACCCAACCTTCCACCACCCCAGCGCGCTCATTCGGCGAGGGTGTAGGCTCGCAATCCCATGACTTGGGCGTCATGCGACCGACTTTTGAAGTCGGGCTGGACGAACTCATGTCCAGTGGTGGGGACGGCGACGGTGCGTCCTCCGAGGGGGCCCTGTCCTCGTTCGGCGTCCCCAACACTCCCTTTGGCGAACTCAACCTCATGCAAGGCGTTGTGATGCAACCCAACGGCACCAGTCATCCCGACCTCGATCTCGATGGCGACGAACTCGTCTCAGCCGTCGGGAGGAGGAGCGCCCCCGCTTCACCCGCACTGTTCCCCTTATCCGTCACCCCGACCCCGACCACCACGTTCCTTCACAATCACCTCGCGATGCCCAACCTTCCCGGTCCCACTCCTCATCGGATATCCCGTCGCTATTCCACCACGAACGCCCCGAGGGGGAGAGAGGGACATTCGGCTACCGCTGCTCCACGCGCCGTTCGAGCGCAGTACTCCAATAATACCGCTCCGGGAGGCGTGAAGAGCGAATGCGCCAACTGCGGTGCCAATTCCACCCCGCTCTGGAGGAGAGGTTTGAACGACGAACTCAACTGCAACGCCTGTGGACTGTTTGCAAAGGTGCCGTTTTCTTGGACTTGACTTGAAGCCTGTAACTAACGAGTGATCTGTAGCTGCATAAAAGACCGCGCCCAAAGAGCTTGAGGAACTCTACTGGTGGAGAGAGCGGAACGAGGAACCCCGGTTGGGCGAGCAGTCGGACCGGGGATGAGACCGGTGAACCAGGTGAGCGTTGTATCGTTTTGACATAAACCACGGCTAATGAAACCGCTCAGTTTCATGTTTCAATTGCAGTACCATAGCGACTCCTTTGTGGCGCAAGGACGAAGAAGGTCGAACACTATGCAACGCGTGAGTTCAAACGCTCTTCGACTTTTATGCGACCTAACGCACAAGACAGATGCGGGCTCTACCTAAAATTGCATGGCGAGAAACGTCCCTCTTCGATGAAATCCGATGTCATTCGTAAACGCTCCCGACATGATGCTCGTCGCGGCACTTCTTCCTCCGAAACTCCCTCCGCCTCTCCTGGTGCCTCTCGTCGTACCTCCCCAACACCCCCAACTACGTCCCCTACGCTCCCCGTCTCCGTTTCCGTCCCGGCGGACTTTGCTTCGCCCGCATCCTGGGCCGACTTCTCCGCCAGTCCGGTAGAGACGATGACCATGGACCCGATGACGTTCAGTCCTGGCTTGACCTACACCGAGACCCTCCACTACCCCGGTCCCTTCAGCCTCAGTTACTACCTCAGTCAATACGGCTTACCCCCCGCCGATGCGCCTCAGCAACAACGCCAGTACTCGAACGGAGCGCAGGAACACCAACAACCTCAGCAGCCTCAACAGCAGCAACAGTGGGATCATCAAGGCTTCTCCACGGGCTTCAGTAACAACTTTGGGTTCACCGGATCGTCGAGTGGTTATCAACAGGACTCCGGGCTGGGAGTCGTCCACCCGCCGATGATGCCATATTGGAGCGCCGACATCGCTAACGGGAATGTCGCCAAGACCGAAGCCGTCGATCACGACATGTCCTTTGGCAGACATTGAAACTCTCCCCGTGGAAAAAAAATGAAGTGAAGGAAGAGGACCATCGCCTCCCCCGTTGAAAAGGGGCAAAAAGCATACCAAAGATGGAAGAAAACGAAATCGCAATTGGCTGGTACTTATTCTCTCGCTCTCTTTTCCTTCCTCGGAATGAACGCTCGTTCTATCTCTTTGTTGTATTTTTGTACTGTGTACCTTTGTGATTGAATGCTCTTTTTTTCTCCATCCGCTCGGGATGATCGGATCAAGGGACCATCGATACCGCCGGTCCGTGATCTTCATCTTTCACCTCCACCGCGATTTTGAGCAATGCCCCCTAAGCGAGGCGCAAAGTCTAAGCCCACCCCAGCGATCAAACCTCTGGCAGAGGCGGTGAAGGAGTGTGCCGACTACTCCGAGATTGCGAATCTCATCTCTGCGAGGCAGACGTTGCCAGGTCGGGAATGATCAATCCCTCCGATGCCGAGCACTTGACGACATGAAGACTACAGATTTGAATACCATTGAAGGGTTGCAAGCTTGCAATGCGTCCTTGGATAAGATTTGGGCCCAGTTGAGAGAGCTCTGGGCAAAGAAAAACGAGGATATTTGGGGTGGCTTGTGGTATGTGTCAAATCAAAGAGACCGAGACGAATGGTAACACTATTGGCCGCTAGCATCATAATCGGCAAAATGTCAAAGGACGTCGTCATTCGATCCAAGCTTGATCGATTGGGTCAGTCGTCATGATCCAGAGCCGCGTCTTTCCATCTGATCCACAAGATAGGTGCGACCAGCCTTGTTACTGATGCTTTGGATTGCCCAGCCACTCGACTCGTTTCCTTGAGATGCCTTTCCATTATGACCTCCCACGGCGGACATCACTCGCGAATCAACGTTGCCGAGCGGGCCGCACAAAAGATTATCGGCATCGCGTCCGAGCTTCCTTCGGAAGACCCGCTCTTTGTGCTGTGCGTCACGGTCCTTTGCCACACGTGTAAGTTGGCTATTTGTTCGGCTCAGACCAGTGACGTGGCTCTCATACAGCCTTTGCCGTGCATTCGCTGGATCCTGACAATCCCGACAAGCCGACAAAAGCAAAGGTTGCGGGCAAAATCGACACGACCGCCCTTATAGATTTGATGGCTCGAGCTTCGAGGTTGCCCGACGAGCACATATCGGGGCATGCGTTTGAGACGTTGGCGACTATGGCGGAGACGAAGGAAAGAGAGATTCTCCAGAACACCAACGCCGTACGATGTCTCATTGGGCACCTTCGCGACTCGGAGCTTGTCACTCGAATGGATGCGTGTCGAGCGCTACAATTGTGAGTATTGTTGTAGTTAAAGTGGTAGATATGGCGCCTACTGATCACCGAGTAGTCTCTATAGGAGTTGCCCGCCAGAGGAAGTCATGGTGGACCCTCGCCGATTGATGGCTGCCGTTTCGAAACTTAAGGGTGATAAGGAATATGAAGACGAGATCGTCAACACTTGTGGGATACAAGGATCTCTCCTTGCAATATACCTCATATCTACTCGTAACTTCCAAGCCGCGATGACGCAGAATGTACAGGATCGGGATATGCTGAGCGTAAGCGTTTCATTTATTACCGGATTGGCTTTGACTCGAAGTACCTCAGTTGGGCATCAAGATGTACTCTTTTCTGATGAATTCGGAATGGGGTATCGGCGATGGCGGATTCGCAGACGAAAACGGCCGGACAATGACTGATCTTGGCGTGCCCTACACGACTTGGTTCGAAGCGATACCTTTCTGCGTAAAGGCCCTCAGGAAGAAGGACCCTAGAAACGAGGCAGCAACGATGCTGGAGATCAAGTACAATATACGGCACAGGCGATGGGACATAGTGCAGAAAATCTCCCAAGACTGGATCCGGAACGTAAACTCGGAATGTACATATTGCTACTACGCGCTTACGATGAATCCGGACACGGCAGAAGAGGGCCTGAGCTGGGCGAAGAAGGGCTTGAGGACGAAAGCAACAGGGTATATGCAACTTGGTTTACTGAATAACGCCATGGTCAGTCAAATGCTCCTCTGGCATGCGCGCTCAGTAAAACTAAACCTCCACCCAGGTCTCCGCTGCAAGATTGGGATTCGACCTCATGAGTGCGTTGTCTATATCAGATAGTCCAACACTAACTCCTTCCGAAGTCGACTCCTCAGCAATGTCTCAGAATCCCGAAAGGTCCATGACTACCGCTATCGCGTACCTTCAGAGTGCTCTCAATGACGGAGAGAGGTACATCGAACTGGCTCCAATTGACGACAGAATCCTTCGTGCCGTCCTGGTCAAGTACCTTGTCCTCTTCATCGCGATCAAAGGTCCTGCGAAGGTGGATACCGATCTGGACATCTTACGTCCCTACGTCAAAAAGTTGCAGTTCACGGAACGCATTTCGGAGATTTGTTGGTCCAACGTCGTCATGACGCAATGGAAGTCAACATGGGAGTTGGTACGGACGCACTATAGTAACGCCGCAGCCGAATGGGATCCAATTCTCAATCGACCAGGGAAGGCGACGAGGTTGGGAAAGGCATCCGAACGAGATGCTCCTGACGGGCTCGAAGATCTGGTTGAGGCACTATCCCTCGGACCTGGCCGGCATGAACTAAACACGAACGAAGAATCTTGGCATCAACATGCGATGCCACTGCATCTCGACGAGAAGATGCTTCTAATGTATGAGCCGGGTCGAGGTCATACGTTTTGCGCTCACTCCATTCATCAATTTAGGGTGACATGCACCTACTGTGGAAGTCCGAGCGCCCAAGTGATTTCATTCTCTACCCCGTCACATCCTATGCTGACTTTTTGGGACCGATAGGCCAAGAAGTGTGCGCGTTGTGGCGGTAAGTCTTGGTTCCCTTCTTGGAATCTTGGATCCCATCCACATTTTAAGGCGTACGCTACTGCGATGCGGAATGCCAGAAGAAAGACTGGAAGGCTCACAAGCCCCATTGTCACGCTGCGGCCACTTTGGTCAGGGTTTCAACATGATGCATGCCTATTACGCCGTCATCGACTCCGTCAAGAGCACTTGTTTGTGTACGAGAAAACGTATTGCTACCGCTAACACTGAGGCTCTCAGGAGCGTTTGGCAAAGCCTAGGTTCAGCGGGAGAGGCGCTGAGATGTACAGAGAAGGTTTTAAATGCCGATTTTGAGTCCGAATTACACTTGATAAACATGTTTG
>FSVU01000852.1_pt1 | contig 11117 bp, 13 predicted proteins | sample 1637581 | NCBI WGS metagenome assembly FSVU01 (sample SAMEA3914814, study PRJEB12502) | metagenome | biome: forest; material: soil | place: USA | collected 2011-09-16 | depth 0.1 m | reverse complement strand
TCAAAGTTCCAGTCAAAGACGCCAAAGGGAAGGGGAGGGACGACCTACGGACCGGAAACCACTTTATGGATGGGCAATTGATGCCTTGAAGCAGCCAACAAACGACGGAGTCTAATGCATTCGAATTCATCTTCGTTCAAGAGTTCAGTCTTGGATAACTTTTTACATCCAAGCTCAACGCTTTCTATATATGCTGCTACTAACGCGTCCTATTTCCTTCGTGATAATTAGGATGATTCTCGTAAAATCGTTACTATAAAGGTTACATAGCTTTGCAAGTCGGTCGAGTGTGCATAAGGGCAGTGGATGCTTTCGTCATCGTTCCGGCCCATCCAGGGCGATGCACCATCTTCCATGAAATGCAATTTTCATAATTCCTTCTTTCGAACGTGCTCCTCATAATCTTGTTTCGCTGCCTCGTTGCGGGCGCACGTCAAGGGAGCGCCTGTGGTATTTGTTTACGTGGTATTTGTGTTGATGGCGAAGTGGATGATCCAGGGTTTCCCACACGCGTGACACGACAACAGAGAGCGAAAAGAGAGAGGTGTGGAGACGGGACAATTGGCACCCTGCGATCATCCCTCCCTCGTCTCTCCACTCGCTCCTCCCATTCTTCCACCACCACCGCCGTCCTCCTCGATCCCATCCAGCATGTTCAGACGACTCAGCGGTCTTGTCTCCTCGGGGCTCACTCGTGCAGGTTCCTTCTCCAAGTCGTTTTCGCGGGGCACTCCAGACGCGACCGTCCTCCCCCAAAATTCTAATACGAACCAGTCGCCCGCCCCATTCACCATCGACGACGAAAAGGCGGCGTTCGATGCATCGCTCGAGATCATCAGGGACTCGGAGGAACCGCTCGTTAGCTTGCCTTACGCGCTCGCTGAGGGATACGTCGTGGACGAATCGGGCCATCTAAAGGCCTACGTGAACGCTGGACTCGTTGGAGCCGAGGCTTCGTTCCACGCGACGTTGAGGACCAACCCGTCTGTTGCTGGTGCTATCACTAGTCTGCATCTCGTGTTGCAAGGTCCGGCGGAGATCGACCTTACACGGAGGGATTGGACGTTGGCGACACAGAGGAAGGGCTTGAACGAATGGGCAAGAACTATCCCTGCGTTGGCCAATTGCGTCAAGGTCAAGGTCTCTCACTTGTCGGCAGATGAGAGCAAGGGGATCTACATCCCTGGGGAGGATGAGCTCGAAAATGGCGCTAGCGAGGACGAAAAGGGCCATATCGACGCGAGTATTTTGTTCAAAGGTGCGGGACATTAGTGGGTAAGGCAAGAAATTTGCTAATTCCTCCTACTCGCGTAGCGCTCGCATGGTACGGCTCCAAAGTCACCCTCCTCGAACTCGAAGGAATCGACATTTCAGAGGACGCCGCGAAATGCTTCAACGCGTCCGCCCTCAAGAGCTTGCGACTCGACGCGTGCTCCGCCCGGACATCGACTCTGATCCCCAGACTATCTCACCTCTCTGAGATCATCGTCGTCGAACGCGGTCGCCTGAGCATCGGTTGCGATTATGTCGCCCTCCTTAGCCACGTCAAGGTAGATGAGCCGGACTCGGAGATTGCAATCAACTGACCCTCATTGGCTTTGTCTAGTCCACCCTGACATGCATCTCGTTGACACTCCAGGACCGCCAGATCGACCTTGAGGAATTCTGTACAAGCCTTGCAGGGGCACCCCTTCGCCTCGTCGAAGCTCCATTCGCTTCCCCCTCCGAAACAGTGGAGACAAAGCTCAAGGAGTGTTTCCCCAACTTTGGACTCGCCGCGGATGCCGTCACCCTACCGGAATCCAATGCTGGGACTCTTCGATCCACCCCTCCTCCTGTCCTTCGCAAGGATATGGATCTCGATTCCAACGCCGCTTCCACCGACGTCGAGATGGGGGTCCGTGCCTCACCCAGACGGACCGTCAAGCGGAGCGCCATCGTCGAGAGGCGAAAGGAGGAGCTCAAGACCGCTGAGACGGCCAAGGAGAAGGAGAAGAAGGTCGGTGGCGCACGCAAGGCCCGGTCCACTGCAGTGAAGAAGTGATACACGCATCCTCGCATTTATCTCTATCTTTTTCCATTCATCCTCATCTTATTTTGTTGTCTGTTGCCTCCCTGATATCTAACCCTATGCTCTCGCCTCCCACTTCGTTTCCATACCCTCTCCTTCATTCATTCCCTACCCTCGCTTTTATTCGGATGTATCGACTGGACCGGAAAGCTATCTAATCCCGAGTTCTCGCCGTGTGGGATGGCTCAAAGTTCAAGGTGCCCGAGGATGGTCCATGGAGGACGCGGACCCGGGATAATGGGACTGGGCGATGGGCTCGGGTTGTGGGATGCACCCCCATCGCATCTGCGGGGTTCGAAGATCTGATCTTGGGGGGACTTTGGGTTGGTGAAGCCTGATCCGGAATACTCTCGATTGTGACGTCGACGGCCATAAGTGATCGAGCTAGCGTGCCAAGTGCGCTCTCGGGGACGGGTGCTGATGGGATTGAGATATCGGACGAAAGGTGCTGTGCTGGATGCCACCGGGGTGCAAGCGGATGCTTCGTCGTTAATGAGCGCATCTCGGACGTGCCTCTTTTCGAAGGCGGATTGACCTTCGTTCAAGGGCCCGGATTCAGCGTCTAGCTCCATATTGTTATGATTATCATGTGAGGGGATGGATTATTGGGAGGACTAGTGCCAAGTATATGCTCCGACTGCAGCGCAAGACGTGGAAGAGAAGCATCGACGTACAACCCAAGGAATGCGGCCGCGGTGGGTAGCGTGCTCACGGGCTGATTTTCCCGGCTGGTCCGGATTCGTACGTCCAAAGGGGAGATTCGCCTCCTACTGCCTCCTTGAGATCTTGACGACCATCCCCCGCCTCCAACGCCCCACCAAGTTAGTAGTCAAGCGTTACGTTTCAGAAATAAGGAAGAGGCATAAGAACTTGCCAGTGGCCTTTACCGATCCCCCAGATTTAGAAGCGGCGTCGATTCAGGGCTGCGTCACCCGGTCCCTTACCTCTTGCTTTACCTGTTCGCTCTCAACCACCACCGGCTGGCCTTTGGAGGATCAAACGCGTCATTCATTACAAAGTAATCTGCACCGCCTACGTGGAGGAATCTATTACATCCGGTAAGCGGAATCCAGTCTCGAGCGAAAAAGCCAAAACACTCGCGGCGGGCCTCATTGCGTCCTGTCTGTCCACTCGTCCGTCCGTCTGCCTGCACCGTCTCTTCACCACGAGGTCGACCGAAATCTGACACGCTCTTGCTTTTCGCTTTCCCCCTCTCTTTGCTCTCTCACAGCGGACTTTGGATTTCAATCTGGCTCAGGGTTCTCTTGTTCTATCTGCCTTGAAGTGTTGTGGGCCCACCTTTGCACGCTCGTCCAAACTCCTCCACCCACTCGTCCGACCTCCCCTCACCCGTTCACGATCTCGACATCCAGCTTCTTCGATCGAGCAATAGACTCGTATCTCGCTTTTCACGGCCGACACTCTCCACCTCGACGCGGCCGATCAACGACTCTCTCCTCCCTTCACCCAGCTTTTCCTCCGCCTCGCCTCATCCGGACCTTGCCGGCAAGACGCACCGTTCCTTTTGCTCCCTAGTCCTTTTGCGCGCTGGTTACAGGTTTGTTCCACGTCGTTTCCTGGGCGATGTCCATTTGCTCATCGACCTTGCCCTTTGTGACAGGGGACTCCATACACCGAACCCCTGAACGCGTATCGAAACCGACGGGTACCTTTCTAATCGTCAATTTCAGTGCACAAGAGGTAAGGTTCAACGGTTAAGCTCCGTTTGGGGGCGCCCATCGCAACTCCGACTAACTCACGCTATCTTTCACATTTACGGTCCTTCTCAGCCTACTATTGCCATTACTCGACGAACGGGTCAGCTGCAACGGAGCACCGCGAGACTGCGTACGGTGGCATCTCACCTACTATCAATCACCCTTCCAATCGACAGACCCCAACTCTGGGCCCTCAAGATCATTTTCCTCTCGTCGCTCTATCCGACCACACCTCTCCCCACACACTCACACAATTTGCTTCACGCGATTCGCACACCTGAATGGCGACTACTTCAAACTCTTCAGCAGAGGGTTCCTCAGCAGCAGCCCGGAATCACCTTAAACGATACGCCCGACTCGCCTCACCACCCAGCGACCTGGACCTTCGCTCACTACCACCAACGCCCCAAGACCAGAACCCGTACCCTCTCGGTGGACCTCTCGAGTCAGTCGTAGAGGATCCATCATCATCATTATCAGTCATTCCGCCACCACCACTCCCCAAGTCCCCGATTCACCAGAACGGGCAGACGCTCCCCTTCCCGAAACATCATCGACGGAAGGGATCCACAAATTCGAACAATAGAGCTTCCATAGCGTCTACTGCGAGCAACTATAGCGTCCCAGATCCGAATTCCCCAGGCCCTTTGACGGCCGGTATGCCTCCAGTTCCCGTACGATCACCCCTTCGGCGACCACAAGCGACTAGCGGAGCATCTTATACCGGCATATTACGGGAATTTTCTCTCGCACCCGACTCCCCATTACCTATGAACTCCACTCCCGCCCGTCCGGATCCCAGAAACCTTCCTCCGGCTGTGAATAAGCCAATACCCCGAAGACCTTCAGACCCGTTATCCAGATTGATAAATGAAGAGACAGGGGGAGTGGCGATGATGAATCCAAATCCATCCTTAACCTCGTTCGCACCGACGCTCACACAAGAAAACGTCGCCGCATCCACCTCGAAACGGAAGCACGCTCTCCTGGAGCTCCTTTCGACGGAGCGAGCGTATGCGGCAGACTTGGCGCTGGTCAAGGATATCCATATTCCACTTTCCCGAGGTCAGCCGCCGGCTTTCGAACCCCCTCCACCGCAACATCAAGGTGTGTCAGGCACGATCTCGAGGTCCAGCCCGCATTCGTCCAGCCCGCGGTCGTCGACGCACACGAACTCGTCTGCACAGACGACTTCGTCGGCTTCCACTGCCGCTAGTTCGGTGAATCCGGCAGATCTACCCATGACGCCCGAGGCCTCCAAGATCATCTTCCAGAACATCGAGGAGCTCGCAATATTCGCGGACGAGTTTAGTAATCGGCTGGAGATGGCGCTGGGTGATCTTTTACCGGAAGGACATGGAGAGGACTGTGTTGGGGAACTGTTTATAGAAAAGGTATGGATTTGTCGTGTTGGTGAAATCTGAGGTCTGATGACCGGTTGATCCATAGATCCCAATAATGAGTACCATTTTCAAGAACTACATTACTCGCCACCCTACTGCACTCGCTCAATTCCAGTCACTCCCTCCAAATCCCGCACTCACAGCCTACCTCTCTCAAACTCGCACTTTAGTCGCATCCCACAGTAACGCATGGGATGTTCCCTCCTTCCTCATCAAGCCCGTGCAGCGTCTTCTCAAGTACCCTCTCCTTCTCTCCGCAATCTACAACGACACCCCTGAGTCACATGGGGATAAAGCCAAGCTTCTCGAAGCCAAGGAACGGATCGAGGAGGTCGCAAGAATGGTCAATGAAGGAAGACGAAGATGGGAGGTCGTGAAAGGGATCTTGAACAAGGGCACCACCAACAGTGCGGCGAATGGTCCACCTACGACTGGTGGGTCGATGCCGCCGAAAGTCAACCGAATGAGAAGCTTCCGAAGCAAGATCAAAGCTGGGATTCTTGATACAACCGCAGATTTGGACCAAGGGAAGGTCGAGTTAGAACAGTGGGAACGGCGCATCAAGGAATGCGAGGGCATCGTCAAGGATTTAGCTAAAGGTCGGACTTACGTGCAGGAGAAGCTGAAACGCAACTAACTTCGATGTTTCATCTGATAGAAACTCTCGAATGGGCTGGCGAACTCGAAGCTTCCTTTAGGCGGCTCAAGGCATGGAACGCCGCCTTTGGACGCGTCCTTGGACTCGGAGACGAAGGACTTGAAGCCGTCGGCGCATTCGGCAAAGTCGTCACGGGGATGCAACAACTGAGCGCCGAGTTTGTAAGCGCTCATGGACTTGAAGCGTAACATTTGCTGATGAGATCTAACTGAATAGATGAATCTACTTCGCACCTCGTTCCTCCCTCAACTTTCCGCCTTGCTACGAACCCTTGCCTCCCCCCGAACCCTCTTGACACATATGCACACACTCCGGCACTCCCACGTCACGTTGATGAATTTGCCTTACAACAAGTCTCGACCGCACAGCTCCTTGATTGAAGCTTCGAACGACTACACCGCTCTCCGTGCAACCCTTCGCGATGAACTTCCCGTCTATATCGCCCTCTTCGAGAAAGGTGTTGCATCCTGCATCATGGATCTCTCCAACTGGCAGGAGATCCTCTGGCAGGAAGTCACCAAACGATGGATCATCTTCTGGACAGCTCTCGCTTCGGAAGGCGAGGGTGAGGTGGAGAGCATCGCAGCCCTCTCTGCTGGTGCGGATGAGACCAAGAAAGTCTGGATGGAGCGCTTTGAAGTCGTCGAGAGCGCCATGACTCAGCTTCAAATTCTCATCAAACCACCAAAGGGGTACTATCGCAATCGAGCGCAGACGGCCGAGTCTATCAAGGGTCGACCCCAGACGGACGAATCGCTCTTCCGACGATCGAACAGTTCTAGCCTCAGTGTCGGAGATGTGTACCAGCAGGCGGGCAGGGCACGTTCAGCGTATGACCTCCAAGATCAAACGAAGAGGAGTGACCAAACTCGTTCCTGGGGCGCAGTGGACCAAGAACTCGAGAGGCACTCCGCCGGTTCCACAGCGTCGCTGCGAAGCAGACACAAGAGGAACGGGTCGGCACAGGAATCTATAGACCGCTCTAGACAAGATATGGCGTTCGCCAGTCTCGTTCCGGGAGGAATGATGACCGGGACGGTCCTGCAACCCGCCGCCTCGAAATCGAAGCCCAAGACCAAAAAGGAGAAGAAAAAGTCGGATAGCGCTCCTGTACCTCGGCTTGCAGAACCCTTTGGCCAGGGCGTAGGTGTTGGTGGACCCTTCGCGCCATCACTGCGAACTGTCCCAAGTTCACCAGACGCCAAACGGAAGGAGAAGGGCAAATCTCGAGATGACGAAGACACACTCTCGGTTCGGGCCACCAGCCCTCGGCCCTTCAGACGGATCACGGACACCCTCTTCGGTAACCCGAGGAATGGCGGACATGGTCGCTCCAAATCCCGAGGCTCCGAAAAGGATTTCGACATAAGCGGGCGAAGTTCCTCTAGCTCCCAGCAGAACTCAAGGAGACAGTCCGAAGCCGAGACACGCAAATCTATCTCCTCCGCTATTCTGACGGCTTCGGCCAGTTCTCAAGAGATCTTGATTCCCGGCTCGGGGTATCCACCGCTTGAACCCCCTCCGTCACCATTATACACATGCACCACTATCGTTCCCTTCATACCTCCTTTGGGCGCCAAGTATATGAATCGCCCATTACTTCACCTCCGCGTTGGCGACACTGTCCAAGTCCTCTACGAAGCGGGTCATCCTAGCGAGCACAATCTGCCCATCGCTTACGACGACGCCCCCGATTGTGTCCTCCTTGCCCGCGACGAGTTTGATCGCGTTGGATGGGTCCTCGCCTCATACCTTCTTCCACTCGTATGAGGAATCTTCTCTTCACTTTAGCATGCATTAGGGACACGATAAGCTCATGGACCTTTCTGTATCTCCGGGTCACGTTCAATGTTGTTTTTTTTGGATGTCTTCGTACTGTAAACCATCTCTGTAATGCAAACTGATTTTACATCCTGAGGGAGGGCTCGGCGCATCTAGTGAATGGCCCGCCGAATTGAATGCATAAAATGAGATGGGAATGATAAATATGTAGTGGGACAAGTCTGGGGCATCCTTCGCAGAAGGTCTAGTCATTCTCCGTAGACTCGGATCTAGTTATGCCTAATTCAGTATAAGTGCAACACAACCACATGCGAACTCACTCGTCATCACTTCGGGAGTCCTCTGCTGGCGCCCCCATCATTACTTTTACTGCCACCCGGATGATCATGAACAACCAGATGAGGAAGAGAACTTCGAGGCCGCTGAGTAATATCGAGTATGTCATCCATGCTCGTCGGGTGAGTACGGCACCTGGCACCCCATCATCCACGAATGGCATGATTCGAGGGGCGTCCCGTATAACAGACACTACGATTGCGGTGAAAAAGCCTGTACGTGTCACCAACCACCCGACGAGGAAGGCTACAAAGGCAATGTCGGGTAGTGGCTCGAGGCCCATGTACTTGAGAGTCTTGGCCAACTGTTGATAGAGATTTCAGCGGTAGTTTCGATAATGAGGCGTGAAAGACTCACTGGAAGGATGATGTCGCAAAAGTCGATGAGGACCAATATTAGGCATCCGACGCGGTGATAGTCCATCACGTAGCTCCCCACTATGAGAGTAATGGTGATAATATGGTGAGCCAGCATCTGCCAGTGGTCCTTGCGGCGTGCTTCAATGTTGATCACGAATAGCTGGTTGATCCAGAACGCCAATTGAGTGAGGTAGTACAATTTGACCGGCCCCGGGAGTGATAGATGCTTCTCGGGAAAACCAAGCCATAAATGATCGAGGTTGAATGGATAAACTGGAGAGTTGTAGTGTATGTACTGCAATCAACATCAGTTTTGGGAACCCGGTTGGCAGCGTTATCGTAGTGCAAACTCACAAGACCATAGGCCCAGTAAATAGAATAATATGCCACGTTCCAACCTTGTTCAGCGAAGCGAGTGGCCTTTGCTTCTTTATTTCGCTCTCGCCGCGCCCGTATTTCGACGTTGGTCAATTTCGCTGATGCCATCGTTTCCGCAGTCGGTTTGCCATTTGAGGCAATCCCGTTCCCGTTTACATCCTGCTTTCCTCGCTGTTTGACTTCAGAGGGTGCATATTCGCCATTTGACCTCGATACGCCACTACTGTGACTGACGAACCCGCTGGGAGACACAGGCTCGGGGCTAGGCTTTCGCCGCGTTCCAGAGCCGATCCAGTATCGAATGAAAGGCGCGAAGACGCCACGCATGAGTACTTCTCGAAGTAATGCGAAGATGATAGCCCATCCGATGACGAATCGGATGTCGGCGGGGCCCTTGACATAGTGCTGGGTATGGGGGAAAAAGTCGTCGGAAGCGGGAGTTGGGATCGGGTAGGAAAGCGCGATAAAGCACGCCAGGCGCGTCCACATATTCGAAAGGAGATGCTGCAATATGTGAGGGTAGCTGTAGGGCGTTGATTCCGCTGTCGTTGTGACGAATAGAGCTGTTGGGGAAGTATGGTCAGACTTTTCCGGGAGCAGGCATGACGCGGAGACGAGCCTGGAACGAAAAAGCAGCCTATACAATGAAGGTAGACTGGGACAGATCAATTAAGAGCCAGCCGGATTTTGTGAATTCTGTTGGTGAAAAGGGTTGATTGGGGGAGCCGAGGAAGGAAGCTGAGGGGGGTCGGTCGGTGGTAAAACCTGGAAAACGGATCGGCCGGCCCTGACCCTGACTGGAAATGTTCACGTCCGTCCCAAATCTGAAACCCAATCACGTCGGGAGCATTTTGCAAGGTTTCACGAGATATTATATGTAAACAAAAAGGTGAAGACGTAGGTCAAGGAGGGATGAGGATAATGGGAGGTGTCGAACTCGCAGAACTACTGGGCGCAGAATCCGCCTTGGGGACGAAAGGGCAACGTTCGTAAACTATTCATATAAGAGAGAAAGGGAGATGATCACGCACACGGCCTACATGGCCAGTGATGCTTGGAGCTCTCTCAGCTCCCGATCCTCCTCGCTTTCTCGCTCGTACTGTTTCTGGGCTGTAACCGAATGGTGCTTTGTTTAGACTCTAGATATGTCACAGAAGAATTAACTCACACTCTGAAGCCATGTTCGCGGCTGAAGGGATATGTTGCGGAACGCCTTGGGCACGGATCAGCACCTCGTCTAACTTCTCAGCTTCAAGCTCCTCGAGCTCCCGTTTGAGCTCTTCTTCGTCGTTATCGATGCCGACGTTCAGCGGATTTGATATGACGTCGGATATCTCATTCGTAAGTTCCATCTGTTCTCTTATGGAGTCCATGGTCTGGTCGACCTTGTCGATGTTCCTATACATAATCTGTCAGAAGTGCATAATCCGTGAGGACAGAGGTTTCTTACAAGCCAGCGTGTATCGTCTTGAGAGCTTCGGCACCCTTCTTCATGGCCTCCATGGTTGTTGCATTTATGTTCGCACTTTCAATGGCGTTAACCTGGGAGGGCTAATGTTAGCCATGTCGTTGATTGGAAGAAATATCTGACCTGAGTTTCTAAAGTCAAACGAGTCCCAGAAAGTCGATCAAGCTCCTGTTCAAACTGCTTCTTCCGCCGGAGGGCTGCTGTTGCGGCTGGGAAAGACAAGCAAGGCGGTGAGACCCCTGAGCGCGATGACGCAGACGACTGATATGAACCACGCCCAGGAACAAGCTCCTTGAGAGCAAAGTTTATCACCTCACACAAAAGCCCGGTCATTGTGAGGCTTAGAGGAAACTTCTACGCTTGAAATAGCTCTCCGATGCGCAGGTCCCAGCGCAGTCGGTCCAACCACAGCAAGACTCACCAGTCTTATTGCTAATAGCGTTGGCCTTTGCCTTTCGTAGCTCTTCTTCGATCTTCTTGTTTAAATACTCGTCCTTCTTCTCCAGCATTTGAAGCTGCTGCCGTAGGGTGACGATCGCATCCCGGGTGGTGGCCTTTGGGTCTTTGCGACCGCCAAAGTATCCCATCCATCCTGACATTGTGAGATGACGAATTCAGTGGTCGTTCGGATGTTTAGGGTTTGTCTTATAAGTGATTATAGGACTTGCCGAATGGAGAGGAGAGAGGGGATGGTGGTGGTATCAGACGGGACTAGGACGCGGAGATTCGGGATTTCCTCTTCGGGCGCGCCCATAAACCGAAACTTCCACAGTAGGACCCGATATTTGTATTAGGTCTAAGGTAGATATTTTTCACGCGTAGTACACCTTCATTATCCAACCTTTCTTGAGTGCAAACCCATCCAACGCATCTTTTGCGACAGTGGCTTGCTCTACTTGGTCGTATCGCACATGAGCAGTTTTGGACTTGTTAGCATCCAACAC
>FSVU01000466.1_pt1 | contig 11129 bp, 13 predicted proteins | sample 1637581 | NCBI WGS metagenome assembly FSVU01 (sample SAMEA3914814, study PRJEB12502) | metagenome | biome: forest; material: soil | place: USA | collected 2011-09-16 | depth 0.1 m | reverse complement strand
GGGCAGAAGCCGAGATCACACGGCGTAACCGAACTGGCGGAAGGCGCCGCGGAGGTCGACTTGCTGCCCGGACAAACGCCCCAGGGTTGTTCGACAGTGACGATGTAGAAGACGATATCGCAGACGGCTTCCTTTCTGGGATCAAACTAAGGACGAGAAAGGATTGGGACGAAAGACGAGATATAGACGATGCGGCTGGCATTGAGGAAGATGTGGGTTTCGCCCTCAATGTGTCGCTGCACTTAACGGGATCGTCTTTGTCTAGGAACTTCCCCTTGAAGACTTGACAGATATAAAAGCACCTTCCATCGCCGAATGGATTGCGACTGATTCCGTACGCCGGACCATTGCGAAATACTTCCGCGATTTCCTAATGACCTTCACCGATCAAGACGGTGCAAGTGTGTACGGCACGAGAATCGACAATCTGGGAAATCGTATGTGTATGAGTCGATTCAATGGTTCTGCGATTCTCACTGTATCTCCTTATAGGCAATGCTGAATCCCTGGAGGTATCTTTCCTTCACCTGGCCACAGCGAATCCAACTTTAGCATATTTCCTCGCCAATTGCCCAGCTTCCATGCTAGCAATCTTCGACACGGTCGCCCTGGACGTTATCACGCTCTACTACCCTTCATACGACAGCATCCATTCCGAAGTCCATGTGCGAATCACCGAGCTTCCCACCTTGTCCGACTTACGAGACCTACGTCGCTCGAACCTCAATAAACTTGTGCGGGTCAAAGGAGTGGTCACACGTCGAACTGGCGTCTTCCCACAACTTAAATATGTTAAGTTCAATTGTGTCAAATGCAATGGCCTTCTAGGGCCGTTTTATCAAGACACTGGTCGGGAACTAAAAGTCAGCTTCTGCCCAAACTGCGAGAGCAAAGGTCCCTTCGTTGTCAACTCCGAGCAGGTGGGCCTCCCGATGCGAAGCAGAGTAAATTAAGAGAGAAACTAAACCCCCTAATCAGACGATATACAGAAATTATCAGAAGATGACCTTGCAGGAGTCTCCTGGATCAGTCCCTGCTGGTCGCCTGCCCCGTCACAGAGAAGTCATCCTGTTGTGGGATCTTATCGACATGGCCAAACCGGGCGAAGAAGTTGTGAGTCAACTTCAAGTTGGTATCGAGATAGGCCGTTGACTTGCTTTCAGGAAATTACCGGAATCTATCGAAACAATTTTGACGCCGCTCTCAACTCTAAGAATGGGTTCCCAGTATTCTCTACCGTCATCGAGGCCAACCATATCAATAAAAAGGAAGACTCCTTTGCCGCCTTCAGGCTTACTCCCGAGGACGAGAAGATGATCCGGCAGCTTTCTAGGGACGACAGGATCCGGAAACGGATCATCAAGTCCATAGCACCTTCGATCTACGGGCACGAGGATATCAAGACTGCTCTGGCACTCTCGCTCTTCGGAGGGGTTCCAAAAGACATCAATGCCAAGCACAACATTCGCGGAGATATCAATGTTCTCATGCTGGGAGATCCTGGCACCGCCAAGTCTCAATTCCTCAAATATGTGGAGAAAACCGCTCATCGCGCCGTATTTACCACGGGTCAGGGTGCATCCGCTGTTGGTCTCACAGCCAGTGTCCGTAAGGATCCCGTCACGAGAGAGTGGACCTTAGAGGGCGGGGCGCTAGTCCTTGCAGATCGTGGCACATGCCTCATTGACGAATTCGACAAGATGAATGACCACGACCGGACTTCGATTCACGAAGCGATGGAACAGCAGACAATTTCTATCTCTAAAGCAGGTATCGTTACGACTCTCAAGGCTCGGTGCTCTATCCTCGCCGCAGCCAATCCCATCAGGGGCAGATACAATCCCACTATACCCTTCCAGCAGAACGTCGAACTCACAGAGCCTATCTTGTCCCGTTTTGACATCCTTTGTGTCGTTAAAGACACGGTGGACCCTGTCAAGGACGAACTCCTTGCCAAATTCGTGACTGGAAGTCATTTCCGCAGCCATCCTTCGTTTGACAAAGAAAATGATGAGTATCAAGTCGCTGTCGCTATCGACGAAGACGTAAGCGACCGCTCTTCCGAATAGACCGTGAATTTTACTCATGTTTCTCTAGCTGATACCGCAGGACGTTTTACGCAAGTACATTATGTACGCTCGGGACCGGGTCCACCCTAAACTACATCACCTCGACGAAGACAAACTTTCCCGCCTCTTCGCCGATCTCCGACGCGAGTCGATGAGTACAGGTTCTTTCCCCATCACCGTTCGCCATCTTGAAAGTATGATTCGCATGGCAGAGGCCAGCGCGAAGATGCACCTTCGGGAATTCGTCCGGGCGGACGATATTGATCTAGCAATATCCGTCACTGTCGGTAGCTTTGTTAGTGCCCAGAAGCTATCTATCAAGAAGACGCTTGAGAGGGTTAGTCTTCTCTCCTACGGCTTGAATTCTGGCTTACCAACCGATCAATCAACAGGGATTCCGCAAATATCTGGTCTCGGCGAAGGATCACGAAGAAGTTCTTTCTTTTGTCTTGGGTCAACTAATTAAAGAGAAAGTTCACATTCATCAACTACGCAATCACGAAATTCCGGAGAAAGTTGCTGTACCCATCGCGGATCTCGAGGAACGAGTAAGTGCTAGCCCGCTGAATCGTTCTCCCTTGTTGACTGCGGATGTTAGGCCAAGGACCACGAAATATACAGCGTGAAAGATTTCGTCAAATCCAAACTGTTTTCTAAGAATGGTTACCGCGTTCGAGACGGGGAAGGGAATAAGAGATATATTGAAAAGGTCTTTGGGCCCAGTAGTGATTAGTCTCCTACTCGTTACGCATCTGTTAAATGTATTGCGTGCAAGCTTTGTTTATACTGTTTCGACAACTCTATAAGCTATCAAATGAGCTGACTAGGGGAGTTGAGCCAAAGGTTGTCTAATAAAAGAGAAATCAAATCCCGTGTCGTCCACGTCAGGACTGTGCAATCTAGACGTCGCGGCAGAATCGGAGACGGTAGAAGTTGCTCCAGGTGATAGTATATCCTCCATAGTGGACTTCGATGCATCAACATCAAACCCACCTCTTGCAACCACACAGCTACAGCCACACCCTGCCGCGCATAAGGCATCTTTGCTCTGGAGTGCCCAATTCTTCCAACAGCGGTAGTGACTGATATGGCAACACCGCAAACAAGAATGTGCCAATCCTGTGGACATCTTTTGTAAGCGAGCTGTCTTCGAAAGGCCAACGATGCGACTGACCTAGAACCGGTAGACGGCAGACTGTGCAAAAGGGTTCTCGTTTGCTCTTCTGACATCCGTCACAGTTTGAAGTGCCCGAGATGAGAGACCCACACTTAGAGCACGTTTGCCGTATATCTGCATGGCTGTCATTTAGTGACATTCTGAAAGGCGTGAAACAGTTCGACCTAGTTGATCCTGTGGTTGAAGACCGTTCATCTCGTGCAAAGCCAGGGCGGTATGCTGTAAGTTGGAATGGTGGCCCAATGCCTTCAGTAGCTCCGCCCGTCGATGGATATACCCCCATCGAAAAAGTATCTCCGCATACGCAACAATATGAGTTTCGCAAGCATACTGTTCCGATGCTCTGTCACTGTAAGGAGGGATGGTAGGACTTCCACCCACATAAGTCCCTACGGATGTACACTGTCAACGACGTACGGTGGCTTCTCTTCCACCATCTGGAAGGAGACTGTTATAGCCCTTTTCTTCTCTCTAACTGGAGTTAAAACGCCGCTAGTGGAGGCTCGAGTAACGCTAGCAGATGGTGTTCCTCCACTCAAAGCTGACCACCGTTTTCCATATCCGCCAGAAGAAAATACGGCATTCATCCTAGAGTTCGGAGCAGGAGCGAGCTCTGACCAGGTTTTTTGACCTCCAGTATTTGAATCAGTCCCTCGTCCTGTGGAGGGAGGGATGAAACTGCGCCTTCTTGGCGAGACATCCATCACTGGAGTCGTAGGTGCAGGCTTTATTGGGACGGGTATTGAATTAGAGCGACCTGTGATTGCCTCCGCCAGTGAGGTCGGAGTCAGGGCCGTGTAAAACGATGTTCGTGGACTATCTGCAGTAGTGGTACTTGACATTGTGGACGTAGTTCTTTCTCGTCGCTTTCCTGTCCCGAGTGATTGAGGAGGGCTGTCCCCGTGTGACGCACCCAGAAATCTGTTCGTCCAGGAGCTCCGAGAGGGTGATGGTAATGAATAGTTGCTTGAAAAAGACGGAGCTTTGTGGTGAGCCGACGGCGAAGGAGTCGTGGGGCTTGGTGACGGAGCGTCTCGAGGTCGCAGGCTGAAGTAATCGATGTTGACCCGTGGACTGATTGGAAGAGCAGCAATGGCCGGTGTACTTGGAAGGACCGTTCTAAGTCCCGTTAGCGGACTCTCTTGTTCTTCTAAGGGAAAAATTATGACTAACTTGGTTAGTATGACAAGACCGTGCACACCTTTGGCTGGGTTGAAATGGCCCGCTCGGAGAAGTATCACAGATAACATTGCGAGCATCTGCAAGTCCTTCTTGGCAGCAAAGAATTGGTAGCTATTCAAGTGTTATAGCCTACGAGTTGATAGGGAGTTGATGGTACTTACAAGCCCTGAATCGCTTGCCTTGCGAGGGGCTGGACGCCCCACCGAAGATCCTCACTTTCGTCCCACGCCTTAGGCATCCCTTCCCTAGACTGAACCTTTTCAGTTTTAGAAATATCCACAGTTTTAGGCAAGAAAAGTCGGTAGAGAGTGTTCCAAACTCGTTGATGGTCGTAACGACCGTGTGCTTTGGCGATTTCTGCATTTGTTTCACAAAGTGTTGCGGGTTGATCCGCCAGTACTTCATAGTCTCTGGCTAGGTCTTGCTTAAGGTCATCGAGAGCCGCGAAGCGTTTAATAGAGACAGAGGACGGAGATCGCTGAGATGGATTGCTGGACGCTCGTGTCTCTCTCGAACCTTCCGTATTGGATCGAAGCTAGTCGTAAGGGCGGTTAAAATACAATGCACTCGGTAGAATTGCATGGAGCTCACAACTGGGCCAATGAAGAGATTGTCCATTTGCAGAGGATCGTTCCAAGGATTACGAGGCCTTAGCTCAGGTTCTGGAGGCATACCAGATTTGTCATTTGTCAATCGGTAGAGACCACGCATGGCATGCGAGATTGTCCCAGCAGAAGATACAAAGGGTCTAGCCGCAAAGTTGCCAGCCATCGAACCCGACACAATTGATGGGGATGGGGAAGCGTTTCGCCTTCCATGGTTGACACTTGAGAAAACCCTTGTTGACGAACTATTTAGGAAGAAGCATACGAGTTCGCCTGTAAGGAGGATAAATACCCTCTCACACAAGCTAAATGACGCGCACCATTCGGACCGAAGACGGCACCGCATCTCCTCGGACGGATCGAATTCTCAAGAGTATTTTTCAGTTTGATAACGGTGGGTTTATCCTGTCGGCCCCGGGGTTCGTCCGGAGGAGGAAAAGGAGTTGCCAAGCCGTCTGGAAGGTCGTCATCAACTCCCCCATCGTCTTCCTCCTCACCATCGGATCTCGACCCTTCGCTCAGCCCAAAAGCACCGCGGAAGGCCAATCCGAAGGTATCTTCCTCTCCCAAGAGGAAGAGTAAACAGGGTTCCAAACACGGTCGACGGATGTACCGGATGTTTCGCAATTTCTTTAGAAGGAAAGCGCGCGTTTTGAGCGTGATACCGGGAATCTTGTCCAGATAAAACGTTGGGATGGAACCCGTCCCGTTCGGGTCCCCCGGCCCATATTTCCAGTAGTCCTTCGGGAAAGAGAAGGATATCCTGATGAAAACAAGACCGTTGTCTCCCCGCCAAGGGCCTAGCAGTGTAAAGGTGCAAATCCGTTTGCGGGTTACGTCGGCCTACGATACCCCGATCATGGCGTCAGTGACTTGAAAAGCGGAAATCTGGACCCACTCTTTCGCAAGTGACCCGTGTTCCGAAGCGTCGGCCTATTGACGTAAGCCTATAATCCGCGGGTCAATCAAATCGCCCTAAATCGCAATTAATTACCACTCACTCATCTCCGAGACTCTCTGGCATGTCCCGTGTGCCAAAACCAATCTCTGTTCCTTCAGCAGTTCTCATGCGGCTATCGCTTCTTCCGCGCTTTCGACCCCGGCCTTCTTCCCTCAAGTTTCTAAGGTCCCGCAACCCGATAGCTCCACCTTCCAGACCCAGTCCCAAGCGTGCATCCGCACTGCCCGTCCGAGATTTGGAGGCTATGCGCGACGCAGGGCCAGAGCTATCAAACCCTCCACTCCCATTTCGGCGTTCAACGGTTACGCTGGTAAACCGAGAGATGGTAGGTTCACCGAAGCCTCCGGCGCCAGCAGCTGAAGTGCCCAGTCGCCCCCCTGGCCCAAGGCCACGGGTCATCCACCCACTTGTCATTGTAGGCCGACCATGCGCGTCGCTGTTTTCTTTGTCAGGAGGTGTATGGCGCTGCCTCGCGGCAATTGTACCAACAGAGCTTGGTGTGCCCTTTGAAACAGTGTGTGCGTTGGTCGAGGATCGGCGGGTTGGCATTCCTATGGCTTTTGAACCCGCTTGTACACCAGCGAGTATACTCCTGTTACCAATCGGCGCCGATACTTGTGGCTCGGGACCACCACTACCGGACTCTTGCGACGGAGGTAAGCGAAACGTATCATGATCGGCAGGAGAATCATGCTCAGTGGCCGCTCGTGCGATATGGATCTTGATTCTGGCACCGGGGACGTGCCCAGCCGCCTTCATTACTGAGCTGTCGATTGGCCACAAGCGTAGCGTCCGGTCTTTGGACCAAGTCACGAGTTGGAATTCCCGATCGTCGTGCTCGGGATCCCCACCACCCCTCCATCGCCAAACATACTCCTTTACTACGTCCGTATGACCTTCTACCGTGTATATAGGCTCTTCGATGGTGGCCGAGGCGTCCGGTTTCCACATCTCCAACTCGGTCTCCCCTCGCTGTGGTAGACTGAGTACGCCATACCCAAATGGAAGGTGTCTGGCCCTCCACACCGGATATCGCGTGTGGATGATATGTCTCGGTTTGATCGTTTCCTCGTTTCCTAGCCGATTCATTCCTCCATCGGGAAAATATTCGTGTTGAGGGTAAAGTCGCGATGGATCCCATTGAGCCGGTCCTAGCGTATCATGCGTGGTACCGTCGCAACGGGCACCCAGAGCGTCAATGGTCCAGAATTTGATCGTCTTGTCGAGGGAGCACGTTACGATCTCATTTCGGTATTTCAGGGACCAATCGATACCGTAGATTCTCGTACCCTGATGTGCTGGGATGGTAAGAAGAGGTAGAGATCCTTTCTGCATGGTACTGTCGTTAGTAAATATCCGGAAGAACGCAAGAAAGCCTTACGCGATGATCCCATATGAGAACTTTGTCATCGTGAGATGAGGCGACAATGTACTCGTCCTGGCCTAACAGGGTGCATTAAAATTGGTATGAGAATCAGCAGAAATCGCGACGAACGGTTCCATTTCACTTGGGTTGCAGGCGCTAAATGTTGTTTCTAGTCTTAACCCATTGAATCTAGTTTCAGGCGGAGACGTACCATCCCAAGCGCACATTCCAAATATGGGACGAGTCCCTTGCCTCATGTCCCAAGCCCAAATCCAAGAGTCGATACCAGAACTCGCGATAACCTGTGTTCCGCGAGCCTACAATAAGTGCTTGTTCTGGCCACCACGCTTCGTCACTCACATCTGGGTTGAAAGGACTCCAGTTGATATCTGTGATGGCCCGGAAGTGTTTGTTGAGAATGTACTCGATCGAGGTCTGGCCAGTCTTGTAGAGATTCCAGATCAGTAGTTTCTGAGATGATGTAGAAACGATGTACTCTTGTCGGCTCGGATGTGGGTTCCATTGCACGTCTGCGACTTCCCAAGTTCCGCCCTGAGGAAGGAATCGTGGAGCTGCATATGGATTGTCAAGGTCGATTATGAACAAGCCCTTTCGACTATTTAAGTCGATTAATATACGATGTTAGGGGTTACGATTCAATCATAGGCTCACGCAGCGAGTACAACATCACGGCACGATGGGCTGATGCTCAGCTACCTCAGCATCAGTGGAGGTTGGCCTGACTCGTTTCTAGAACCTCTCACATTGCCAACGGGTTGGTGCACGTCGATCTTCATACGCTTGTAGAAAGTGCCATCCTCACTGCTGCCAGTGGCGAGTGTATCTAACGACAGACCAGCCTGGACGCGGTGCAAGGCTTCCGCATCGGATGACGGGACGATGGCTCCCAAGGGCAAGGAAGATCTTCGTTCTCCGTATAAGTCTAAACTGGGTCGACTAAGAAGGGCCGACGAAAGAGGGACTGATTGCGGAGTGAAACCTGCCGAACTCAGGACCGAGGCGAACGCTGGCCCATAGGGTAACCCTGCCGGTGATAGCAGCGGCGCTGATAATTTTTTGTCCTCCATGGTATCGAGAGATAAAGCCAGATGGGTTTAAATTTGACTGTTCTAGATTTAATTCTGGTCTAGTCGGAGGAGACCATCGCCCACGGATGGTGGTCAGGAATGCGACAGTCGTGAACAAGGTTCCCCTGAACATGCGCTTGTTCCTGCTGTTCGACGGGACTCTACCAGATCCAATTCAGACCGACGACCACTTGCATTATGGACGACTTTGTCAGCTACGCGGTTGCGTTCGCGGTCCTTTACGGAGGCTACAGGTGGCTCACGTCGTCCAGTGTGTAGCCGCTCCACTCAAAGCTCAACGAAGCTGACATTCATCATCCCTCAGAAACACCACGAGCACCTCCTGGCCCTAGTCTTGGTTTTACCCCCAAACGAGTCACTCAGGATATGGTATGTGTTCTTCCCTTCTCCCAAGCCTTATGGGCTTATAATTTGTGAACCATAGGTCACACAGGTACAGACTATGTTTCCCGATCAGCTGTAGTAAGTCCCATAACGGCCCGCCAGACTTATGCCGACCACGTTTACAGCGACAACATCCAATTTGACCTGCTCCGCACTGGGTCCGTACAAACCACTTGTAACAACATAATTGAGAAGGGCTTCTTACCACCGGTAAGGTCACGCCCGTTCATCAGACATTATACTGAACTTGCCTCTGGTGTAGCCTCCGCAGGCATACTTCACTCTTTATCCGACGCAAGCACCTACCTCTCCCGTAAGATCGACAGTCCCTACCCCTGCCCCAGCGGCATCAAGCTCCAAACCACAAACACCGAGTCTCATCAAGAGGTACGGATTGGAGGAGCGAGTGGCCGATGCCTCCGCTGTCGAATCGAACCCTTCAACAGTTTCATCTTGGGAGACAAGTGCGGAGAAACGCGAAGCTAAACTGCGCGAGCGCAAGGCGCAGATGGTTCTTGCGGCGCGGCAGTGCGTACAGCGTGTCAGTCGCGTGGCGAGATGCTTACCACTATTTACTAGGCGATTATTGGAGAAGGAAAAAGCGACCTCATCGTGATCTGTCTCACTCTCATATTGACTCTCAGTATCTCCGGTCATCCGATTTAGCGACGGACGCATTTTACAGTGCTTTATGCCAACGTGAGATTGGGCTGCCTCCTGATTGCTTGTTTTACGACAAACGACTCTACGCTGAGGATCCTTGCTCGTAGAATGCCATAACGTTTTCCTTGATCACCTGCCTCGGCGCCCGGCGTCCGGTCCAAAGCTCAAACTGCCGATAGCCTTGTTCCAACAGTATCTCCACGCCTCGCACTTGCCTCCACCTTTCCCCTGCTTCCTTGGAAGCCAGACTGAGGAGCGGGGTCTCCGCAGGCTTATATGCCAGGTCAATAACGACTCCGTTTTCCTTCGCGAAAATTGAGGCAGGCAGGTGCAGTCCCTCAACGCCCGGTTCTAGTGTGGTTGCATTGGCGGGAACTGTACCAATAACGATGGAAGGTTGTTCTGGAAGAGTTTCTAGAGAATTGACGACTTGTACTCCAAAGGACTTGGCCAACGCCATTGCTTTGTCCGTTGTCCGGTTGAATAGCATAATCTTGCCGACTTCGAGTTTCTGCATCGCATATATCGCCGCCCTCGCAGTGCCCCCCGCGCCGATCACCAGTGCCGCCGTATCCTTAGTGATCCGCTCCATGAGGTTAAGGGACGTTAGGAAACGAATAGCTTGCCAGTCCGTGTTGTCTCCGTAAAGCTGCATGCATCCACCTTCTCCAGCGATTGGAATAACGGTATTCATTGCTCCAATCACTTTTGCGTCTTCGCTGACCCCTCCGTTCATGAGCGCCATAATATCGATTTTACACGGGATCGTCACGGCCGCTCCTCCGAAATCCTCTGCGAGTAGCGCAGCGCGGACGTCTTCGCAATCCGCCTTGGGACTCTCTAGAAGCCCGAAGATATGTGGTAGGCCGAGGACCTTGAAACCCGAGTTGTGAAGCGTCGGAGAGGGCGAGTGGGCAATTGGGGTTCCGAGGAGGAAGAATTTTTTCAGAGGAAGTTGACCGGCTAGGTTCAGCCCTTGTTGAATTTGAGCGAAGGACAGTTGGCCAGGAGCGGCTTTCATCGGGAGGAGGGGATGTGAAACAGGGCTGAACGTGGTATTGAGGATACGACTGAGTTGACCTTGCGAGCCCATGTTGATTGCTATGATTGGCTTGGCGTCGCCAACGGACTCGACGAAGGTGAATAAGTCAATATTATCAGTCATGGAAGATGCTTTGCCCACGATCTTGACGATGTCGCCAAACCTGGACGCCGTGTCGTATTTCTCCCGGGCTTGGGATGAACTCCACTTGAACTGACCCGACCAATCGTGCCAAGACGCGATCAATTGTGAGTACCCTTTCTTAGCGATTAGATTTTGTATCCTGCGCTCAGACCAAGTGATTTCGACGTCCACATATTCGACTCCGGCGCGTAACGCGTATTCCATGAGCGCGAAGGCATCATCCTCTGCTTCATCTGGGAACGCACCGCCTTGCGAACGAGTGCGGACTGTGAATATGATGGGTAGGTTGGTGGCGCGCCGAAGAGTTGCAAGCTGATACTTTACATAAGCCAGAGGTGGGACATGGCCAACATTTGTGTCAACTAGGCCGGAGGGGGAGAGCAAGTCTACTCGAAGTTCGATCGCGTCGACTCCGGTTGTAAGATCT
>FSVU01001119.1_pt1 | contig 11149 bp, 19 predicted proteins | sample 1637581 | NCBI WGS metagenome assembly FSVU01 (sample SAMEA3914814, study PRJEB12502) | metagenome | biome: forest; material: soil | place: USA | collected 2011-09-16 | depth 0.1 m | reverse complement strand
GAGAGAATGGGTGTCCAAGATTCCAAGGAGGTATGTGGTATGCTCTCGGGGGTAATTCGTAGGAGTTTTGCGCTGGTCGCAGTGGAGGGAGAGGCTGGTCACGATTGGGAGATAATGAGCGTCCGAACTAAAAGGGGCTCATGATCAGGGGCAAACTTGGCTCAGGGATCATCGACGGCGCCTCCGCCACAGCGCGGCGTGACTCTTCACCAATCTCCCGGGAAACGTTATCTTTGGACTATTCTAGTGACTACAGGGTTGGATACTCTTTAAAGCCAGGCGTAGCAATTTAGTGTGAAGAAGAGAAAACAAGAGAGGGAAAGCGAAGGGCATTGGGAAGAGAAACGGCAAACCTTTGGAGCAGAGAGTGGTCGCAAGAGCGTGTCGTTCGTAAAGTCCATTATATGTCCTCGTCCTCGTCCTTGAGTTGCGACGGCTTGAGCATCCCGGGCACCCTGGCTGCGGTCTCGCGCTCCTCTTGTGCTCGTCGCTGAGCTTCCAGCTCCTTCTCCTCCAAAAACAAGTCCGCGTTGTCTCCCGAGAACTCTTTCAGCTGGATCAGGAAGTCACGAGTCGCTGCCTTAAACTTATTGATATCCGCGTGGTGTTCACACAGCTGCAGGATGAAGGACTCGATCGAGATGCTGTGAAGGTTTGGATTAGCGTTGACATGACACAGCCTATGGTGACACTCACGGCGTCAGGTGTGGGAATGCATTCTTGAGTAGGGTTGCGCAATATTCGCGAAGGAAGCGTTGATTCGTCATACTCGGATCAACGACTGTCGGATCGAATAAGGGAGCTTGAATCTGATTGATCTCAATGAGGTTAAATAACCGTGCAAGCATCATGGTCTGTAGTTTGAAACCTGCGAGATGGGATAGTAAGAGGTATAATTCGCCTAGAAGTTTGTGATGCTTACCACTCTTGTGATCCGTGTCTGTTAGGACGAAGAAAGTGTCCTGGAGGATGCTAAGGTAGTAGTTTTGGAAGAAGATATTTGCGATCGACGGGTCGGCGTTGGCGAAATTGTTGATGACCTCGACGCAGACTACATGATATTATTCAGAACGAGGAAGACGAGATACAGGCAGCCAACTTACGATTCAGACCGGTATCCGCGATATCTCTTAGGGTGTGTTTGATGGCCCACATCACCGCATCCTACAGTGCTGTTAGCGCCATCACCGCGGATTGCACAACGACAACGTACCATGAATAATTTGAACTGATCGGGCGGAAGTGTTAAGAGAGCTTAACGCAAAATGGTCAATTGATGATACACTCGAATCCATCACTTCAGCATACCAGAGAAGCAGTTCAAGTTGATCGCTCGAAGCAGCTTGAATAATCCAACCCGATGTTCGGGGAACTCGGCGAAATCCTGATTGATCATACTCAATGTTGGCCCAAAAACGGCTTCCATGATTGGAGGAACTTGAGGGGTCAAGATTGGCTAACCGACAGGTCAGCCTCTAATTGAGCCTTACTTCATTCATGTTACTTACTCCTAGCTTGTTCATGATGGTCGCCATGACGTTCAACACCTCTGCATCTCTCGCTGCCGGGACATTCCGGGCATAATCGCCAAGCACGGCTTCCAAGAGATTGGGGATGAGCGTTGTGTTGACTCCCTCGAGATCCTCGGCTTTCTTGATATACATCTCGACAAGCTTCAAAATCTCCCGCTTGACGGTACGCAGACCGCGAATCTTCGGAGTCTTGGTGACGATATTGGGGTTACTACCTGGTTCCTATTCTCAGCAAGATTTTTAATTCTGATGTTATCACACCCACCTGGGGCCGCGATATCGTTGTTGATGATATTTGAAACTTCTCGGTACAGGCTAAGGATGTCCAAGAATATCCTCGCCAACTGTGGATAGAAAAACGATCCAATGCTGCTACATGCAGAGACGTTCGTCTTCAGAACGTTGCTGATGAGCTTGATATTGTCGGGCTTGGTCAAGACCCTCTCGGTGTCGGCTTCATTCTTGGCTTCGTTCATGATCCCATCCCACTATAACGTGAATCAGCCGCGACATCGAGCTAGAAACGGCGGCCACTCACAGCGGTATTTGGCAAGTCCATAAGCTTCACTAGTAACCGTTCCTGCGTTGGCTTGTTGGGTTGGGCCGCGACCATGTAACCCATCGCCTCGTAGAAGGTATGGACCTGCTGTGGCATGAGGTCGATCGTGATACGATGAAGATTACGGAGGATATCGTCAATGAAAGGCTCGGTCTCGCCCGCTTGCTGCATGACAAAGTGTCGTCGGCACTTCTGGGCTATCTTGATGAAAGTGTCGCAAGCCATGTCCTGGACGCCTACGGATATCCAGTTGGGCGTCAGCACTTAGCCTCACGGATATGACCTACACCCGCACCTTCGTGAGTCTCGTGCATGAACTCGAACAGCTTGTTGACGACGGTCTTCAAGAACTTCCAATGCGCCTTGAGGAATCGAGGGTATTGGCCGACGATATACCTAAAGTAGATCATCGAAGTTAAACGTGTTCCTTCACGCTCAAAATATCCTACATGATGTTGGAGGCAACGATCGCCTTGTTATCCTTCCCGCGCTTCATCTCTGTCAGTCCGAGGAGATCCTTAATGACGGAAACAAGGAAGCGTTTCTCAGTCTCCTCATCTACGTACCGAGTTGTCAGCTCTGGGTAAGAAGACGCTAGGGCATTACGCACTCATTGCTCCCGAAATGGAACCGATGGCCCAACACAGGGTGTTAATGTTGTTCCAAGACCACTCAGAGCCGTCAATCTAACAATATCTCCACTTAGGTCGCTGGTATGCGAGAGAACCAAAGGATATACCTGTTTCGCCAGTTTCTCCGTCAGAATGTTCTCCGTATCCGTCACGTCCAAATGTGTGAGGTAGACGAGGACCTCCCGCATCTGCTTGTACAGAACGATAGTATCGCTCTCTTTCAAGAACTCTCTGACAACCTCGCCCTCGTCATTCTCCACGATCAAGACCTAGGGGAAGAGGTCAGCATTTTCTTTCGAATTTTCTTGGGTTCCACATACCTCTTCAGGTTTGACCATCCTCCCGACCATCACCAACCGCAGATTACTCAACACCTCGGAGTAGTATATGTTCTTCCTTAGTTTGGCCCCATTGTCCAGCCCCAACCCTCCAAACCCACCTACGCCACTCAACCCGCCGAGGCCTCCTCCGATGTTTAGCCCCACAAGGTCGGCGACTGGTAGCGCCTGGATCTCCTCATACAAATCCGCGACGAGCTTTGCCCAGTATTCCAGACAGATCTTGAACACTTCCCGATCGTCTACTTGAGAAATCTTGACCATGTACAAGTGCGCGTTGACGAGGAGGTCCTTGGACTGCTCAGTCTCGATTATCTTGAGGTGATTAGAGAGGAAGTTGGCCAAGAAGAGTGCTAGGTTTAAGACAAGTTCTTGGTCCGAGTCTGAGGAGGTGTTGTAGGCTTCGGCGATATCTAAACGGAGAATCGATTGGCGACTCAGACGATTGAATGGATGAAGACATACTAGTGGAGGGAGGTATCATCTTGTTGACGGCAACCATGACATTTTGGAAGAGGATGGCGAATTTAGGGTCGTACTCGGCACCCACGACGAGCGCGCCGACTTCAGAGAGGCATTTGAGAGTGACGTTTCGGAACTCGGGCACTTCCAAGAACTTAAGGCCCATCGATAAGTCGAATGACGGTTTATAAATCGTGCACTGACCCTCTCAGTAAGTGTGTCCGTCAACTTGGTCTCGAAAATGTATCCCAGAGGAATCCAGTTGAGGAACCTCAACATCGTCTCCAAAGTCGCCCTGATCAGACTCGGCTTCTGGGCCTTCTCTAACACTTCGAGGCACAACTGGAAGATTTCCGAGAACTCGCCACACATCTGGTTCTTCAAGTTCTTGATCTTAGCCTGTGTCATCTGTTCGGCGGAGAAGTCGAAGATCTCTTCGGAGAGGAGTTTGAGGATGACCATGTTGTTCTCGCATAGAAAGAGGGAAGTCTTGGAGGATGCGACAATCTCGGGAATGAAGGTTGGCCAGTTGTGTGGCCATTCTTGTTTGAGGATCTGCGATAGAGGGTTAGGAAAGGAGAAGGGAAGTAACTTTCGCGCGGTGCACCTGAACAAGGACGAGATTGAGCTTCTGGAGGTAGACTTTATCGAGCTTGTCCCTCCGCGGCGCGTCGTCCCCAGATTGCTTGATGATAGTAGTAATGACAAAGTTCCGAATACCTAGCCAGAGTCGGGATAATTCGTCAAATCGGGGACCCCTAGAACTAGTAACACCAACTCACCACCCCGCTGATCCTCCGGTAGAGCCTTCCACCGAGTCGCAATCAACTTGTCGAGTATTTGTAGCGCGATGATCTGCGTGTCGAAGAGATCGTCATCGTAGGTCTCTGCGGTGATCAGGGTCTAACGAACCTTGGATTGGGTATTGGACGAGGTCTCCATGATGGCCGGCACGCGCTGCCACGCGTCCGGGTGCTCCTGGAACTGAGTGAGGATCGTCTGGGCGGCGGATTGCTATTAGAGATCATCATCCCAGAGTCAGGCTCCAGCGGTTCTTTGTCCCCGTCTTCTACACGTATTCACCTGAGGTCCGCCGCCAGAGAACAAGGTCGAGACGACCTGGTCTAGGAGCGCGACATTGAGGTCTTGGTTGAAATCGAGGAGGGCCTGGAGATGTGTGTAAGCGTCATCGGACCGAGCCCAACCCTGAGCGAAGGGGTGAACTTGCCTCCATGACTTGTGGGATTGTCTTGGGGTTTCCTCTACTGCTTTAACGGTTATCTGCAGCACTTGGCTCTGCGAAAGTTGAATCTGAAGGATCGCCTCCTGGAGTGAAGTCGAGTGGGAGTTTAGGGCGTGTGTTCTGCGGTTGAAGATGGAGAACTTGGACGCGTTTGTCACCCACGAAACCCGAGCAAAGCAAACTAGCTCGGTCCACACTACAACCACCAATAGAAACCGTTGTTCAACAGTCACACAGTTGGCAATCATTGGAATCATAAATATAATCATACACAATGTTCAAGAAGTAATAAACGACATCAACCCCGCTTATGCTAATGAGTCGCGCTAAATGAGTGCATCACCCTCAGGTTCAGCCCATCCTCAGACATTTCGGGTCAGAACCTGCTCAAATCTTCCGCACAACGTGACGTCCGCAACAAAATCCTAGCCCAATATCCACTACTCGCCGCCAACGAGAGTCAACTGATGGATATCATCTGGCCAAAGAAGGGCTCCGCGAGTCTGGTTAAATGGTCCGTCCAGCCTGCTTCCCATCCAGTCGATCACTCAATCCACACGTGCGCAGTAGAGATCACATATCAATATATACCCTCCAAGGCGAGCCACTATTCTTCCAACAGTACGACGGTCCGTTCTTCCCGACACTCCGGCTCCTGCACAAATGCAAGTCTCCTCTCTGCACCATTTCCACATGTAGTACTGACGGCGCGTAGACCCGGACCTCCTTCCACACGTCCAAGTTGATAGGGGTGCAATTCGATTCCTCCTTAGCGGGGCGCACATGATGTGCCCAGGCTTTACATCCGCGGGCGGACGACTGCCTCCACCAGAAGAGGAAATTCCAGAGGGGAAGCCTGTGGCGATCCATTGCGAAGGGAAAGAGCATGCCGCGGCAGTAGGGTTGACCAAGATGTCGACGGAGCAAATTAAGAAGGTGAACAAGAACGTCGGGGTTGAGGTCGCGGCGTATCTGGGGGACGATTTGTGGCAGATTGCAAAGTTCTGAACACTGAAAAAGGTATCTTGGTAGTTGTTGAAATGGGACGATTATTCGGCGTTGAGGTCCCAGAGGTGATTCTTGAGTTCGAACTCAGAGAGCGTGCCATCGAGTTTGGCAAGGTGGACAGCGTCCGACTCGGATTCTACGTGAAGAAGTCTCGTTATCGCCCGATCGCGACGTCTAGGTCATTACCCACTAATGATGATCTTGGGACCGTCCTCAGATTGCTTGTCCTCCACCCATCTGAACCCAAGTTCCTCGTATGTATGCAGCCGAACGCTACGATCCTCAACGCGGTAAGTTCACTTCGATAAACCAGATCCCGAGCCAACACTCACGCAGTCCCATCCAAATCCGCTTCCTCCCCCACGTCCCTCTCATTGAGTTCCTTCAACTCCTGCTTGAGCCTCGCGTACTCGGCATCCCTATCGTTTGCTAGACTCTCGACTTCCTCGATTGCTTTGACCAACTGGTGTCGCTGATTATCCAATTCGTCCAACCTCTGAGCGTGTTCAGCCCTGGTGGGAACATTGGGAGGTCTCTGAGAGGAGAGCTTCGCGGCCTGAACCTTTTTCTCCAACGCTATGCGTCCCTCCCCAAATCAGTCTACAATGCGACACTTGGATGGGATTCATACGTTTAAGTTCTGCCTTCATTTGCTCCTCCAGGTCATCTCGCTGTTGAGCCTTCTCATTGAGGAACTCGGAGACCTGCTTGACAAGGTTGATGTCCTCCACTGCGACATGCATCGCTCGGATCTCCTGGATAACCGGACTGTACATAGAATCAGTATCACACCCCTTCGCATACTTCATAATGCATACACCATGCTTTCTAGATCTGCGCCTGTCATGGTCGATGTCGGGCGTCGGTGCGTGTGTGGTCGTGGTTGAACTCCAAACAATGAATTCAGGGTCCGGACGCGCTTTTCCACGGGGCCACGCTAATGTTTGAGTTGAAGTCTCGACAACACCCCTCTTCAAGGGCACAAGCGAGGAACCTCAATACACTCCAAACAACAACGACGAGATGACGAGGGTATATGTGGGTGATGGAGGTGAGCTGACTCTGCTTCATGCTTTTACGATGCTCATGATGCTCCTCAGTTTTGGGCTCCTGCTCGCTGTGGTGGACGCAATACCAGTTTCGAACACTTACTACGAAAATGGAATACTAGCTCAGCAACTGAATACCAACTTTACACACATGAAGCCAAGTGATCCTTGTAAAGGTGCGCTCGCCTGTTTTTCCGCCGTCTGGATCGGGCGATCTAACGACCTGTGATAGTGATCTCGTACGCTTGCATCACCTCCAAATTTGCGCAATGCGTACAGGGACAGTGGCATCTTACTCAATGCCCCGGAGAAGAGGTTTGCGTCGCCTTACCAGATGTCGAAACGGAGCCAGGGACCGTAAGTCGGTCATTTACATCCTTACTCATCACCTTGATGGCGGCCGTCAGTCACTCAAATGCGCCTTGATGTCTGATGCATTGTCTCTCATTGCTGATACCGGTGCCACGGGCGGGTTGACTGGACGCGACACCTCAGCGGCACCTGCGACAGCCACCATACCTGACCCAAGCCCCTCCTCAACATACGACCCTGAGGCATACGCGCGCGGCGTAGCTGCTCAAGCGCAGAATCGTAAATTTGCTTCTCTCAGCATCATGGACTATTGTGAACCAAGTAGGAATCTGTCATGGCCTGACGATAACGAAACTGAGATCATTCTTGGATTCCTAGGCGGCTCGTCAGGTTGTGTGCACGAGGTTCGGACAAGTTGTTACAACGGATTTTGGTCCCTCGAACCTGCCTGTGATGAGCCTTGGACTCAATGCTTCTCCGTACCGGCGGGGTCGGGTAACTCTACGGTAGATCTACGGTACCTTCAATGATCCAAACGTGATCGCTGATACAAGGAGTCTAGATCGTTGGATGCTATACTTCGGGCGAGGCGGCGGTCATGATCTCAAGCACCGGCGCTCCTGGTGGGATATATGGTTCGCCATCGTCGTCTTCGGCTGCGCCGTGTCACCCTGGCGTGGTCGGCCTGTGCAGTTCGTTGATAACTGGACTTAGTCTGTGGGGCTTCCTGTGACCTTTCTCCGTCGTTCACTTTCGTTTCCATTCCCTGGCGGATGCGCCTGTTTATCTCTCATTGCACGCAACCAATCCTATTCTACCTCATGTTATCTCTTGCGTTCATTGCGTATTCTTCGAAACATTACTTGGCGGCCTCCCCTTTCTGGTAGCCCTGCTGCATTACGGGTGCTCCAAGGAACGCCTTACTGTGGATCCCCAGCGCACTTCTTCGGCTTGTCTCAACCTCATCTGCTCCTCTCTTCACGAGTTCGGCGTCATACGCTTCAATAGCAGCTTGAATAGTGGTCTCTCCAACATGGACGGATTTCAGGCCGCCGACGAGCTTCGATGCGTCCGCGATACAATGATTCAGACCCTGTCCACGGTCTACAACATACCTTGTCAGCTCACATAATAACATCACAGTGAATCAATGATTACGTGGTGGCAAAGGATGCGCGGCATCTCCGGCTAGAGTTATCCTTCCGCCTTGACTATCCCAATTCGAGGTGACCCAACACGACACCGCATTATCAGCTACTGGCGTACCCTCCGGTATCCATTTCAAAGCATTTGACCATGGCTCTGCTAGCCCTATGGCCAATTCTTTAAGCTTTGCCAGCCTGTCTGCGTCTGTGAGGCCAGGGTCTCGATCGCCAAGCCAAGATGGCATGACCTGGAACTCCCAACTCTCAGGCTTACTCGAGTCTGGGACATCTTGAATAGACACCCAAACTGATAGCCCTCCGACCCGATCGGGGTCCAGTGCGACATGGTTTATTGGATGGGGAGCACGCACAGCCTCCGCTTGTGAGGCGGTAGGGTACCGGACGTTGACGTTGTAGAGGACGATCCCGACGGGTGTGACTGAGCCTTTCTCTTCCCCTAATAGAAGCTCCCGGACTTTTGACTTGGCCCCGTCAGCGCCTATAAGGATACTTCCCTTGTGACTTGTCCCGTCCGCGAACGTGGCCGTAACACCATCGTGAGAGATATCAATCGAAGTAAGAGTCTTGCCATACTACTCATTATAATATCAGGCGATTGCTACATATGATGGCTTGTACCTACTTGAATATCGATTCCTTGTGCACAGAACGACCGCATCTTCCTTCGGCTAACGCGGATGGCGTTGGGCATTGGCAAATCTTTGATATGTTGACCTGTCCGCCCATCGTATATAGGGACGACATATCCCCCGGCCGGGTCCGAGTTGAATGATGGATCACATAAGGGCTCATGGAGGCGAGCTTGGACGTCTTCGGGGAGTAATGTAGCCAGTAAAGGGCGGGACCAATGAATGGACATTCCCCATTCGCGTGGGCGATAATGGGAGGCCGAGGGCTCATGTTCGAATATTGTATATGCTATGCCAGACTTGGATTGCGTCAAATCGGCCACAAGATCAGAAAATACTAGCTCTACCTTTTTCAAGCCTTGGGCGATAAGGAGCCCTGTAATGCCTGAAAGAAACTGAAGGATCGACAACGCCCTCTGGGACAGTCCTTGATGACGAAACTCTCACCTGCGCCGACTATGAGCACGCTCAGATTCTGTGGACCTGCGCTGGCCATCTTGAAGTCTTGAGCACCCGGCGGTCGAAGGACTGGATCACGCCACGCAGGCACACGCGACAAGGAGAACGAGAAGCGAAGAAGCGAGATAGCGTAATCGAAAAGCTAAGGCTACATCTGGTATCGATTGAGTCTAGGCACACATATAAGTTGGTCCGAAAGAGTCGTATCCACCGTGATCATCGAGAGCCATTCTTCAAGGAACCCATGAAGTTCGAGAAGCTGAGAGAGTCGTATTCATCCTCGGGCGGGAGGTCCTCTAGGCCCTCCAGAACGTTCTTCTGGGTGACGCTTCCACCTGCCTCCTTTTTCTTTGTGGCATCCTTCTTCGCTGCGTCCTCGGCGTCAGTAGTGCGCCTGAACAGATCGAGGACAAGGTCGGTATCCATGGAAGATAGACTGGCATTTTGTTGTGTCACCACGGAATTAGCAATATTGAGCTTGAAGCGTTGCAATCTGGAGTCACTATGATTAGTCACTATCAGTAAAAGCAGACTTGTCACACACCCCATGATCTTTTCTTCAAGAGTACCCTTCGTTATCAACCGATAGACGTTAACAACTTTCTTCTGGCCCAGTCGATGAGCTCGGTCCATGGCTTGTAAGTCCTTCATCGGGTTCCAATCGTGCTCCACGAAAATGACGGTGTCCGCCCCGGTCAAAGTCAAGCCAAGGCCACCGACTTGTGTCGTGAGGAGCAAACAATTGATGCTTGGGTCGGCGTTGAAGGTCTGGACGATTGCATGCCGTTTGGATGGGTCAACGGTACCGTCCAACCGCATATAGGTAACTTCGGGCATGAGTTGCTGAAAGAGATCCGTTTCGATCATTTCAATCATCTGCTTCATCTGGCAGAAGATAAGAACGCGGTGTCGGGTGAATTGAGCATGTTCGGAGGTGACATCCATGTTTTTGGTATCTTCTTCCTCCTTGGGACAGCCGATACCGCAGTCGTTGAGAAGTTGCCTATAAAATGGAGATAAGTTTGGACTCAATGAATCGAGTTGAATGGGACCACGAACCGGAGGGCTTGCAACTTGGGAGCATGGATGATGTCTCTCAACCCAAGGGGCCCGAGTGTTATCTTGTACTTCTGAGCCATCATGTTGCTCTCCTCGGGCTTAATGACGAGTGCTGGGTGGTTGCAAAGCTTTCGTAGATACTGAAGTGATTGGAAAACATGCGTCTGTCCAGCCCCCTTCGCTCCGTCTGTCTTCACACTCTCGGCAACGCTTTGCTGTGCTTGAGACGTTGTGAACTCGTCGTACATGGCCTTTTGAAGGTCGGATAACTCGCAAACATAATCCGAGATAATCTTTGGTGGTAAATCTGAAAGCACATCTTCTTTGAGTCGACGAAGTAGGAACGGTAAAACTTGTTTGTGAAGTGCTTCCAAAGCCGCTGCGGCTATATAAACTAGGTCAGTAGAAAGCCCAGAGAGTCGCAATAGCCACTCTCACCCGCTTCTGCATTTCTCGAGTTCTTGTCGTCCCTACCAGCTTCGATGGGTTTACTAAACCGTTGGTTAAACGTTTGCTCCGTTCCAAGGAAGCCAGGCATCAAGAAGTCGAACAGGCTCCAAAGTTCAAGAACGTTGTTCTGGATGGGCGTGCCAGATAAGATAAGGCGGTGATGAGCTCGCATGCATTTGACAGCCTTTGTCAGCATTGTCTTCGCGTTCTTGATGACGTGCCCTTCGTCCAAGATACAATAAAGCCAGTTC
>FSVU01000803.1_pt1 | contig 11291 bp, 18 predicted proteins | sample 1637581 | NCBI WGS metagenome assembly FSVU01 (sample SAMEA3914814, study PRJEB12502) | metagenome | biome: forest; material: soil | place: USA | collected 2011-09-16 | depth 0.1 m | reverse complement strand
CGACCTGGGGTTCATTATGCCGACCTCGCCTAACACCCCTGGTCTGACACCCGAGGACACAAGAACACTACGGCAGAGATCTGCCTTCACTAATAGAGACGACGACTACGGTTACTGGCAATGTCCCAACCCTGCATACAGCCTGTGCCCGAGCAGGTTGAAGTGCTGTCCGACAGGTGAGAAGCCTCCGGATAATCAACGACTCAACGTACTGAATCCTAACACACTACCGTAAGGTGGACTTTGCTGCGCTGCAGGGGATTGCTGCGTCAAGGGTTATAGCTGTTGTTCTGGTGGAGGTTGCTGTCCTCCTTAGTACGTGGAAAGTATTAAGACGTCGCGCATCATACTGAACTCTTCACCTTTTGATAATCAGTTACAACTGCGTGAATATTGGAGACAACATCTCAGGTTGTTGTCCAGTTGGAGTGCTGTGCAGCGTTACTGGGGTAAAATGTGCCGATCCAGGATATGTTCATTGCCCGAATGAACCATTTTGCTGTTGTACGTGTTCTACTGCATCGGGGTCGTCCATTAGACTCATCAAATCGATTAGTGCCTGGTGCTAAATGTTCTAGAGATAGCACGGGCAAACCAACATGCGGACCTGGGCTGGGCTCGACTACGACGACACAGGCCACCGTAGTCACTCTCACGACTACGACGACCCCCTCCCAAACCACAACCACAACCACGACACCCGTACCCCTCACAACGACGACCACGCCTTCACCTACCAGCGTCCTTTCAACCTCCAACACTATAGACAGTGACACAGCAGTCTTGACCACGGTGGCGGCATTAACCGCCGCAGATCTTACCAGTGCTCAGATCGATCCGAGTGCGGGTGCCATACCCTCCACCATGTCAGGGGGCAAGGCTGCATCTGTTGGGGTTCAGACTGGGTTACCGGGAGTCATACCGAATTCGGATTCGGGGGATTCGACTACGAGCGAGGCTCAGAGACCTCGATCCTGGTTTATGCTGACTCCTTGGGTTATCTCCGTTATTTTCGCTTGCCTTGGTGAGTCAAATCGGCCCTTGTTATTAGTATATGACTAATTGAACGTTGACAGGTCCGACGTTTGTCAGACTTTGAGCTATTTACGGCAATTGCTCTCGTTTTTCGTGCATAATCCTCTTTGTTTGTATTTTATGATTATTACATTTGCATTTGACTTCTCTGATCGCCTGAGAAGCTTGTTTAAGGTTTAATGGGGACCTCATTGGCCCTCCTCTTTCTAAGCACGATCCTCCTAGTAGATTGTATCTAGTCAGGCTTGAGACTCTGGTGACCTTGTTGCTCGTGAAAAGACGTCTGTCGTGCTGAGCCAACAGTCTAACGGCTTTCGGACACTCTTATGTCCGGGAGAGTTGCACACCGCCAGTCCATTACCACCACAACCAAGCCCTGCTCGAGGCATGGCAGACTACGACATATCTTCGTTAATCCCAACTTGGGATAAGGGAGGATCAAATTCATGGCAAGTACTTGTCGTTCTCCTATCAAGAATTTCATGCCTGACCGTGGTCCTTCCCCACTTGCTCGAAAACCAGTCTTTTGATCCTAAAGCCAGTCCTGGAGAACTACGACCGCCAAGAGTCCCAGAACGTCTTAGCTGACGCTCTCTATACGCTCATGCGGGAGCTGACGCATCTGGACGGACAACAGCGACGCATTTCACCCTCCTCCATCGCCACTTTTATCCGGGGTCTAGGCGCTAGCGTGCCATCCACGTCCTCAGGAAGCCTGTCAGATGCCTCAACCACCTTATATCTCTCAGATATTATCTTGGATACCATTTGGACTTTGGACACCGAATTAGAGGACTCAACACAGGACGCACATGCTTTGATGACCACAGACCGGAGAGCTCTTGCTGAGCTTGTCAGATCGCTCCTTGTACGTTCAATTGTCTGATGTGATACGTGAAAATCTGAAAGATTGCTTCAAGTCTTTCAATCTACTTTCTGCTGACATCTGTCGAGAACGCCTGGAGTATCCGATTCTCCATCAAGCCGATCTCCTTGACGAGCTGTCCTTGAAGTCGAAGGCCCCACGTGTACGGACCGCAAACCTCTTCAAGCAACGAAAGTTCAACCTTCTCCGCGAAACAAACGAAGGGTATTCGAAACTGATCGTAGAGATCACTTCTCTCATCGGTCCACCACACTCGCCAAACAACGCAAGGCCGGTCGAACCGCTGCAGACCATCCAAAAACGAGCCTACCTCGCGTGGCAGAAGGTTGTCGGTTTCATCGGATACTTCGACCTCGATCCTAATCGAGTGCTCGACGTGATCATTGACCTTTTCTCCGCGAACGTCGTTAGCCACTACGTGTTTTTCCTGGAGTTACTGCGATGTTCAGGGTGGAGTCGAATGCCAGTAAGAATATCCACGAACGGGAGCTCTGAATCGATGGACGAACGTCTTGCACAACAACCCGCCTCTTTCGCCGAAATGGCCTTCGAAGATATTCTTTCCGCCTGCGAGACCAAGCCGCCCGCCAACGCGAACCTAGAGGGTGATGCTCCGATCCTTAGCGATATCTTGGGCTTCAAGTTCGCGCATTATCAGGTGAATCTCAAGCTCAAGAGGCAACAACACGGGGCTCATGTAGAGAACTTATGATCAGCACTCGGATATGGAGGAACAGTATGGGAAGCAGCTTTACGTCCTGACGGCCTTACTTATCCGAGAGGGATTCGTCAAGTTGACCGACATCTACGATCATGTGCGCGCCTTCCTCCGATCCAATCGGTGATACGTTGCCCAGCCCAAATAGACCTAACGTATCATCAATCACCAGCTATCACCTTTGGATTCGAAGCTCGAGGAGATGAAGAAGGAAGAGCTAGAGAAGGCCAGGAATCGACTCAAGCTGCCACCAAAAGTCAACGCTCTCGCCTCCGCATCGGCTCTCGAAACCAATCCATACCGCGCTCGGGCGATGGACAACACGAAACCAGAGACAAAAGGTAGCCCTCCTCCTGAGGAGTTAAAGGTGGTCCCAAATCAGAAACTGGAGGTGCTCGAGGCTTTGCTATCTGTGGGAGCTCTGCATGCTGGATTCAGCATCCTCGCCAAGTTCCCTTGGATGGGACAAGCGTTCCCCGCCATCGCCGACCTCGTCCTCAACATCATGAGGATCTCATTCAGACCAGTACTGGATCGTACGAGAGTATCAAGCCCTTGGGTCAAGTACAGCAATTCGAATGGCGCCCGCAAATCTCGCTTCCCCACCAAATCTCCAGCATCGACCGTCAAACACTCCACCCTTACGCTTCGGTCTCCAGTTCCCCTGGCAAGCATCGATAGGCAACATACGTACTTTTATGCCGATTCAGATGCATGGATACCTCGCTGCTCTTCCTTTATAGATCTTCTAGCCGTAGGGTCGCCTCTTATGGAAATTTGCGGGACCCAGTTATCTCGAGACGCGGAGCTCGTCGCTCGGCTCTGCGTCTTTGGTCGCCGTTGCATTAGCCAGGTCAGAGGGACGATCACTTTAATATATATATATTGCTAAATGTACATTCTAGGGGGCTGCAGTACTGGACGTGAACGAAGCTGCCGAAATTGACGAGCAACAGATGCGATTATATTGGGTTGATATTCTTCGCCTTTATCTCATCCCCTCGCTTTCGGTTATTCCTGCCAATGCTGTCCTCACCATGGACATTTGGAATCTTGTGGAACTGTTCAAGGTCGACACTCGCTGGGCCTTGTACAGTGAATGGCAGAAGCTATGCAATGGTAAAGTCCCTCAGCGGCCCCACCTCGAGTTGATCGTCCAAGCCAAGGAGACTTCTCGGGAGACCAAAGACATCCTACGCCGTATCAATAGCACTACTGGCGGCAGGGTTTTCTCCCAACCAATGTCCAGGATGTCACTCTCAAATCCTATCGTCGTCTTCCCCATCGCTCTCTTCCAGGTCCTGAGCTATCCCAACTTTCCGGCTCACATCGCCGACACATTGGAATACCTTACTCCTTTGGGATTCGACGTGCTGACGAATTCAGTACTCGGCATCTTGGCAGACCCCAATCGGTCTAAAATAAAGGACGACGGTACGAGTCTTCAGGACTGGATTCAAAGTAAGCGGACAGGCTCGGCGTCTCGAATCTGCATCTGATATGCATCAGATCTTGCATCCTTTGTTGGGAAAATGCTGAGCCGTCATCGCGAGATGAATCCTGAGCTTTATCTCCAATACGTGGTACATCGACTTCACGCCAATTCGTCCAAAGAAGTCCTCGTGCTTCGGGAGATCATTTTGGCCATGACCTCGATCGATGTACCGGTGGATCTTAACAAAGACCAAGTCGAAGCGTACGCGGGAGGACCCCTCCTTCGGCTGGAGCTAGTTTGTCAGTCGACAAGAGGTAGTCGGTCAAGTGCTTCGAAGCGAGCCAACTCCAGCGGGCAGAGGCGACTCATCCGTTCGCTCACCTCTGGCCAGCACTTGGCGCTTCCTCTATTGATTGCTCTTGCGCAATATCGTTCTCTATGCAGCTATCGAGTCCAAGAAGGGGAGTGGCACCCAAAGTACTTGAGTAGCGTATTCGACGACGTAAGAAAATTTGCTTTCGCATTGTTCTCCTCATTCACACCTCCATTCATCTCTCATAGGCCCACGCGGGTTTATTCCAATACGTGGAATTGCTATCGTCGGCACTCTCCCCCGAGGACTACGCCGCGTTGGTTCCTTCTTTGGGCGATCTCTGCACCGTGTTCGGCTTGGAACCCCCAGTCGCTTTTCTCATTCTTCGACCTGCCTTTGACAAGCCTGTGCTGGTAAGCGACCAACCAATGAAGCGTCATTGAACGCTCAAGTCTATCATAGGAATGGAATTCTACGATGCATGCCCGCGGGAAAGAGGCAGAAGCGAAGGAAAAGGCCCGTGCATCTAGGGCAAAGCTAGATGCGACTCCGCCTATTACCGTTGACGCAACTCTCGCACCAAGCTCAAGCTCACCCTCGCCCGAGGTAACGAACCGTTTGATGCTAAACGAATCTCGCTAATGAACACTGATATCGAAGATCTGGACACCTTGTCTACTCCAAATGATCGAGGACGCATCGCAGATTCTCCCACCCAGGACGGCCGACATTATGGGGCAAGTTTGAACGTTACTCGTTTGGTGGCTTTTCATAATTTGTTTCTCATTTGCGCAGGCCTCAATTCTTCGTCACCTTCTGGCAACTGAGCCTTGGTGATATCTCACATCCAATGGTCCTATATGAGTCTACGATCAAATCGTTGGACAGCTACATCAAAGAACGTACCGACGAGGCGACGTATGCCGAGCGCAACCTGCGAGCTGATAACCGGCGCTTGTCGGAAGACATCAAATCCAAGTTATTGAGTGAAGTTCGGCAATCTCTCAGCGCCTACGAGGCCGGTCGATCTCGCCTGCAAAGAGAGAAAGGAGAATGGTTTAAACACGCGATGGGTAAGCATTAGAGTTGTCCATCACCAGAGAAAATGACGATCTCTGTCAACAGCGTCAGGATCTTTCTCGTCAGGCACCTTAATGACCGAGATGGTTCAGCACTGCTTCCACCCTCGCCTGCTTCTTAGTCCCATGGATGCAGAGTTCTGTGCTAGGATGATCAAGATTCTCCACCACCTTGGAACGCCAGGCTTCTCGACAGCAAGTTGTTACGACAAAGTAATTGGCGATCATCTCAGTGCGGTGATTCTTGCGTGTTCAGATAGCGAAATCGGGAACTATGGTATGGGTAATGTTACGGTGACGCTCGTCGATTTTGATGATTCTCGTTGGCTGCAGGTCGCTTCTTGCGACTCATCCTCACAGATCTTGACGAGTGGCATGGCAGCGAGGAGCGCTATAGGCGTTCGATGCGCAGCGGAGCTGTGATCTTGCCCGGGTTCATCAAGAAAACCGGGTTAATCGGGAAAGCACCGGTACTCGTGGAGGATGACATCCTCACGCATTCAGAGTTTACGTCGTTCGTCAGTAAATTGCATAGGAAGATTCTCAAGGTACGTCTACACGTTGTAGACCTTATGGGTGTTGATGTGACTCGTTTATTTAGGCTGTCGTATTCTGCTTAGCCACCAACGAGTATCGCCCTGTTAAAAACGCATTCCTCGTTTTAAATGATATCCTCGTCCAATTCCCCCTGAAAAAAATGAACTCTCACCTAGGTCAATTCTTGGAGTCTGCAGTGAAAGGATTTGCCGGAGACGACCGCAGCGATATCAAAGTTCTCGCTATTGGGTGAGTGTTGCCCGTTGTGCCACAGTGCCGTAACTTATGAATGTCTAGTTATCTAAACAAACTGGAAGCGCGAAGAAACCTCTGGGCCCGAGAAACGAAAATAGAGAATGATCTCAAGCCCGAAGAGGCCACTATGGAGGTAGCGGCGGGAAGCGTCGGGCTCCCTCCCCGTCCAGCTTCCATCAATAGAGTATGTGCTAACCACCTGCCGACATTCACTATCTGACTTCAGTTTAATTTTCATCTTCCTAGGCTAATTCCAGTTCGAGACTTCCGCCGGCTGTTAATGGAGCTGCGGTGTTGAGCCACCTTCAGAGCAACGCCCCCCTCTCCCGACCGAGGGATCTTCCACCAAACCCTTCGACAATGAACGGCCAGTCGACACCACCCGCCGCCCCTGTTCGTACAATCGAAAGGTATAGTTATTATTTCCAAATCTTAGCAACGTTCGTAACAGTTTGCCAAAAGTATCCCTCGCCCCGAATTCATTAAACGCACCAACCGCGATACTCCTCCGAAAGCTTCAAATGGCGATGTAATGACGCGCCTGCCTCCGTCAGCGGACGAAATGTCAAGACCCGGAGCTGATGATCCCTCCAATCTGGCTTCTCGTGGTTTATCCAACGCACCCAATCTAGCACTGCCTGAGCGGCCACGAGACGGGCCCATTTCTGGCGTCCCGTCGCGACTTCAAGATTCGCGAAGGGATCACCCGACATCTCCTCGAATGAGACGAGGCGAGGACGATCCTGGGCGCCCGACGTCAGCCATGCCACCCCCCGCCGGCCCAAGCACAAAACCTCTTGCACAGGACCTCCGTGTTGCCGCGAGAACGGGCCCAGACACTGAAGACGCAGATAGTCGTTCTTCCCGCAGGCGACGCTCACATTCCCCGGTTCGGAAAGATGGCAGAAGTCAGAGTACAGACAGCAGAGACAGCACCTTAGGAAAGGCAGATGATCGTGACGATCGCAAGTCTCGCGATCACGACGGCCGTGACAAGACTGAAGGACGCCGCAACGATAGGACCCGCACTCGCGACGACGAACCGAGGCGCAGTGATCGAGACCGAGACCGAGAACGGGACAAGGATCACGATCGCGAGCGCGATACTTCCAGGACGGGAAGCGGTCGCGATAGAGATCGTGAGCGTGGCGATCGACACCGCCGGGACAGAGACGCTGGCCCGTCACGCAAGGAACGCGACAGAGGAACGCCTACCGAGCCTGCTGCTTCACGTGGTCGGAGAGAGGAGGAAGCCCCCTCGGGTCGAGAAGACGGATCCAGAGCCCGCCCAACTATGGAAGATAATCTACACAAGCGAAGGAGAGAAGAAGAGGTAATTTGTTCGAGTCTGTCGACATTCTCTGGTCTAATTTCATCCCAGGAGAATCTTCCATCCAAACGTGCTCGCGACAATGGATTGGAGCCTCGCACAGTTCCCACCGAGCCGGCCAGAGATCGGCCCCCTCCACTCGACACTCGCGACGGCGATCGGACTGATCTCCGGCGCTATTCTCCCAACGGTCGAGATCGCTATCGCGAAGAGAGTGACCGGGAAGCGTCGCGCCGAACTCGGGAGAGCGCTCGAGATGGCGCCCGCATGCCCCCTAGAGACGATCTCAATCGTGGGAATCGCGAAATTCGGAGGTCTTCCATGGTTCAGACCGGCACGGAAGGGCGAAATCGCGATATGAAGGAGCTAGATGCCCCACTAGAAAAAGAAAAACTCGGCCGAGGAGATCGTGCGGACGACGGACGTAGAGAAGAGAGGACGCGTCGGGACTTGGATCGGGATCCCGACAGAAACCGAATAGATGGGACAACCAACCGCCTTCTCGACATGCGCGATGATCGCCGAGAACGTGACGAAGCTGACTTTCCAACCGATGATAGATCCTCTGAACTCAAGGTACATTTAATGCTCTATTTCATAAATTGTGGCTTACCATATCACTAGATTGCGTCGATTTCTAACGGTCGAGGGCCCGAATCCACCCCAGCAACCGGAGCTGCGCCAACTGGGCCTCGGGCCTTAGCTAAGCCGATGATCGACCCTCCTGCCCGGCTCGGAATGCGCAGTGATATGATCAATACATCAAATAATAATGGATCTAGGCCTCCTCGCGGACCTTCTCTTTTCAACCGCATGAACCGTCCACCAAACGAGCCGCCTGCACCTTTGGCAACAAGGCTTGGGTCCGCCGCCTCCGGTGCTAACGCTCTACCTGCGACCAGAGGCGACAATCAAGGACCTCTACAGCCTGCTGTACCAACCAAGCGGAACCCAGGAGAGTCTTCGACGGATCCAGTGAGTGTTTCGGTTCACGCTCTTGGAGTGCGTGCTCACGCTTTGTCGCCAGACTTCCCGGGGGCAGAAACGCGTAAAGATCAACCGCAACTTCTCTGATACTACTGCACGATGATCTATTCCCTTCCAATTTATCTATCTCGCTGTAATTCATGCGTCTTATTCAACACTGTTTGATGTGCCTGATTCACGTGATGAGTATTTTGGAGCCGCGAGACAACATGTTTGAACTTCCACCACCCAACCAAGGATCGACATCATTTCACTTGCTTTTGACGCCTATACGCCCAAGTCATTGATAAGATGCGAACACGCTCTGGCGCGACTCTAAATGATATTGACCTGTCAAAAAGGTCAAGCAATGCCGTTCCAAATCCTCCACCGAACATTCGAAAACCCACACAACCAAAACGCCTGAAGAAAGGAGTCACTTCAAACGTCGTCGTTACACATGAGATACCTTCTGGACAGGAGACGGGGATAGTGTCTCCGGCATCACATGCTCCTGCGCCCGCCGAGCTTTTTGATTCTCAAGGACCCAATAATGAAACCTCTCTACCCCCTTCCTCCTTGATTCCTGAGTCTCTCACGCCCTCCAACCAACCGGAGGCCCAAGAGAAAAAAACCAATGCGACCTCCAATCCAAACGATCTCTGGGAGACGTTTAGTTCAGACGGGGAAGAGTTTGAAGGGAACGACAGATATGTGCCGTTTGCAGACGACCCATTTGGATTTGCGGCCGCTGAGAGGAAACTAAAGCATCGTCGGGAAGCCCTGGGCTTGGTTCCAACTTTCGAAGACGACTTCACTTCCCAGGATCGCGGAGATTACGAAGGAGATTATGAGCCAAGATCGGAGGGTCCGGAATCGCCGTGGAAAGGGCACCGACGAAAGAGTTCTCGGTCAAACAGATCTTTGCGGTACTCATCCCTCAACTCCGACGCTTTGGATAGGGATGACAACCGCTTGACTGCCGCAACACGGAAGACCGAAGTCCGCCATTCAGAACAACCAAAAGTGATGAAAACCCACGACTTGGAGCGACTGCTACCTCGGAAGGGGCCTGCGAAGGGCAGGGTGAAGCGTCTTGGGGTGAAGCGGCAGGATGCGAAAGAGAACAAGGATGCCCGAGGTCGAACGACTCTAAGCAAGAAGAAAACAAAGATAGTCGATCCGGAGATTTCGGAGGGCGAGGTCATAGATTCTGACAGACTGATCTTGAAGGTGAGACTCCAACGCAGCTCCGTGGCAATATCTCATATCCCCCTCAAGATCAACGGAGAACAGAAAAGAAACTTATTCGGTGTTGAGAACTATTCGCTAGAGACGGAAACCGTTATATGGTTGTGATCAGAGCGCTCGTCTCCCATGTCTATGTCCGTATGTCGCCGAAGGTAATATTGCCTCTTTTTTCTCGCCTCTTTATCCTACCCTACGAGTTCAATACAACTTGCGATGAGCTCAGAGCAGCTCGCGCAGATGGAAAGCACGAGACGTTCAAGCCTAGAGTCTCTTCGCTCCCAGTTACTTTTCAATGCTTGGCCGATTGATAAACCGCCAGGAAACAAGCGAGTAGTGATACCCTCCGTCGGTGCAAGTAAGAAACGAAAGCTTTGTCTTCCAAGAGGATACAGGTAGAAAGTCGAATTCTCAAGTCGCCCTAGTTGTCTTACCCCGATCCGACAATAGGAGCAAGGAGTATGACATGATTGACGTTTGGGTGGGGAATGATCTTAACGCTTTGGTCTATAAGTATTACAACGGCCATATGGATTTGGCCGTTCGGGAAGCTGCGTTGCACAAAGACCAAGTGCAGCGGGGACGACTGGCCAAGGGGGCGCGTGGTCCCGACGAAATTTCGACAGAAATGGACAGATGGACAGACGGAGGAGGCTTTGGGATAAATTACGTGGCCGGTCTCGATATTATGGAAAGGAGGTGGGTTTGGGTATTGCACTTCTAGACCCCGATCGAGTTCTCACTCATGGATAGACACGAGTACCTCGGACCCGCTCCGATGATCGCTGGGTTCCGCAACTTACGGAATCCTAGAGAAGAGATAAGGTTGTTATTCTTTGATATATTCCTGGAAGATCGATGGTGTGAAGGAGAGACATGGGATGTCGATGTAGAGATTTCCAGCAACACGAAGGGAGACTTGGAATGGACACTAGCCGAGATTTAAATGTATTCGGGAACGAGCAGAGCCAATGGTGATAATCAATGTGAATAAAGACGTAGAGTGAAGAGAGATATGAAAGGCATAAGTAGTCAATCCAAAGTGAAGGTGGAAAATCCATGCATCTAGGACATTGTGATACCTTTGGAGGTACCGACTCGCACGAAAACCTTCCGGACGGCCTCACGGACATCTGGTGCGAGGTCCCTAGTGAGGAGTTCGGTAACCAAAGGATAGATAGCAGGAAGGTAGTTGGCGAACTGAGAAACAGTCAGAGGGGACATGGCGTGCCGTTAGCTAGACCTACCGACTGATCATCAAACTGAGAAAAGCCATTTAAGACTTCAGCAACAACAGGAGTCCATGCGGCAATGTTCTTCGCTTGAGTATCCGCACGCAAAGTGTTAAAGTCCTCCACTACCCCGAGTCCAAGCCTAGTGGATGATGAGCCGGTATCGGGCGTCAGACGAGACGTTCAACTTACGGGAGAAGTCGCTCGCCAATCTGGGCGTGCAATGGACCATACACCGGGCGTCTGTCGTAGTACAT
>FSVU01000744.1_pt1 | contig 11370 bp, 19 predicted proteins | sample 1637581 | NCBI WGS metagenome assembly FSVU01 (sample SAMEA3914814, study PRJEB12502) | metagenome | biome: forest; material: soil | place: USA | collected 2011-09-16 | depth 0.1 m | reverse complement strand
GGGTACGTCTCGTTGACGGCCGAGACGCATTTGGCTTACATATGAACATTCACTAGTATGAATACCTACTGAAACAATATCTCCTCAGTGGCAAGACGGAGATAAAGGCCTTGGAAATGTGTGCGAACCACACTCCGCACTTTGAAAGTCCGGTCGACTGACAACTGATTATTTTGCAGATATGAAGACGGCGCAAGGGATCATCGAAAATCTCATTTACATCTCGCCCAAGCGTCACCTCATGTACGCCACGGACATCAAATACGGCCAGCCAAGTCACATCTATGAGGTCTATCGGCTTTCTACCTCATGGATCCTCTTTTTGACCGGGACCTCCTTATAGCATCTCTCGTGCTTCCTCCCCGGCCTTTTCGCTCTAGGAGCCCATACGCTCAATTTATCCAAGGAGAAGAAGCAGCTCCATATGTATGTTGCTGAAGGTCTGGCGCAGACGTGTTATTTGGGCTATCGCGACATGCCCAGCGGGCTCGGACCAGAAGAAATGCGATTCCCCTCGCAAGGCGCCCAAAAATGGTATCCCATCTACACGGACTGGATAAGTTCTCATTCACGGGGCGTTCCTCCTGGCGTTTTCAAGGAACCAAAAGTCCAACCAGACGAGAATAAGCGTGACTACAGGAACCAGAGGAACAGTTACTTACTTCGACCCGAGGTATTTGTCCCATTGACTAAGGTACATATAGCACTGACGCTTCGTTGCGCCATTTAGACGGTCGAGACGCTGTTCATCATGTGGAAAGTCACTGGAGACCCCGTGTGGAGGACCCGAGGTTACGAAATCTTCCAGGGTATCGAGCGATCCACGAAGACTGCCATCGGCTACGCCAGTGTTGATGGTGTTGATTTGGACAAACCGAATAAAAAGGATGCAATGCCCAGGCGAGTCTCCGACCGCGTCTGTTATTTGCATGAGATTGACCAGTCTCCCATCAAATCAGCTACTTCCTCGCAGAAACACTTAAATACCTTTGGTTACTATTCAAGGACGACGAACACCGGTACGATCTGGAAAAGGTGGTCTACAACACGGAAGCGCATCCATTACCTATCTTCACTTGGAGCGAGGATGAGATCAAGAACTTCGGTATTCCAGTGTAGGCTGCGTAATTTATCATTTCACTATGCGATCGTTCTCTATGCGAGATTGAGGTCATTGATATTTCATTCATCATGCAAGTAAGTATTCAATCACAGGTAGTAGCGCGCTCCTTCGCTCAAGATAACCTAGCGACCGTAAACAGTCTGGGCGTTTCCTCCGAAGATCGCGTCCATTCCCTCCTGCTCTACGCCAAGTTCAGCTACGACCTCTCGTACGAGAGCATACCAGTCATGTGCCGTTGAGGATGAAGAGGAGGACGGTGAGGGTGATGTCCCGAAGATCAATCGCGAATATCCGAACGCATCAAGCGCGGGTCCAACTGGAGAGGTTCCAGTATGAGAACCACACTTAAAGGGTGGCAGACTCACTTACGGTACATTTTTGCCCTTCTCTTCCATTCCTCCTTCGCCGCTTGATTCGTTTCGGGAGCTGGCTGTCGCTGCGACACTACTGGGTTCGGGGTTTGAGGTGTAGGGTCGTCCCAGGAGGGGGGGAGGAGTTTTAGGTACACATTGCTAACAAGCGAAAGCTGAGAGAGGCCAGTTTGGTATGCCAGATAGGTGGGGTGGCTAATGAGGTGTACAATGGGGATAAGGAGTGAATGAGGAGGCGGTAGCAAGTTCGCTAGAGAGAATGTCCGGTTAATTATGACCCTCATATGCTCGAAATGCTTACAGATGACGATAGCTTTTGCCTTGTCCGCTTCTCCAGCGCCTATCGCTCCTGCCGCGACATCTTGAAGACTGTCCCATTCGAGCTCCGCCTCGGCTTGTGACTTATCCCAAGGAACGTCCAAGTCAACGACATGCCCGGCACTCAGAATAAGCTTGAGGTCTTGAGCCGTCGTGGATCCTTTCTTGAACGACATGCCGATTGCGATGGGTACGGGAGATTCGGCGATGTGCGGTGGAATCTTGCTCAAAGCTTGATCCGAGTGATGTGTCGGGGCGATGACGGCCGTGATCGTCCTCTGCGTAGGCTGTTCGAGGCTAGATCGAGACATTCAATGCTGGGTTTGCTCGTTGGATAGCATCGTTCCTTACACTTCTTTCAGACGCTGCTCCGACAGCTCACTTCCATCTCTCAACGAAATGACGATGCCATTAATGGGGACTTTGAGCATGTCCCCAGCTTGATTCTCCCATTCATCGACTTGCAGGGCTACGTTGGCGTCTAAGACCGAACTGGGGAAGACTGACGACGGATCTGGTAGGTTAGCCGCTGACTCCGCAGCTTTGGCAAAGACCGCGCGATCCAACTTTGGGAGGCCTTTGCCATCTTTCCGACGTGCAGCAAGGCCAGGGATTTGCGTTGGAACTGTCGCAGACGTCGACATTGGTGGTGTTGGGTCCTTAGATTAGCGGGCGGCGCGAGGGCAATTAGGAATGCGCCTCCTTTCCCACGACATGGGCCAATTTCGAGCAGCGATATGATAGTCAACTTGTACATTGAAACCCAAAAACGAAGGCTCCCTGACGAAGGCCGAGTCGTGTATAGATTGAAGATGCGCTAAGGCTATGATCTTCCGAGCCAGGGCTAGGAGACTCCTTTCGTTGTCCCATCTCCCACATGTCTAGGACGTGCTCGGCTCCCCACTTTTGATTTGGTAACCCGGCGAATTGAAGATTCGTGGGGGTTGTCGTCGTTGCTGGCGATGACGTCGTGGTGTTGCGATACCCGGCTTGCGAACTTTCTTCGGCATGTGTTGGAACCTCCTTCCTCATATTCCGCTTTGGTAACGACACGCTGCATGTACTCAGTAGAGCGTGATAGGCACAATGCAGCCCGGTAAACTTCTGTGATGGGCCTGAGGAATTTCTATCAATGACGTTAATGTAGAAAGCCGGCCGCCGGTAAACTAACTCTGAAGTATTCCAAACTCGAATCTTGCAGTCGCTCGGGGCTAAGGGTTCGAGCTCGGCCAGCCTGGAATGATCAACTCGACAAGTAGTCCAGAATTTCCGGGTGCTCACTCACAACCTGTCTTTGAACCCTGTAAACTCGACATTCCCTCCTATTAGACCAATATTAGCCCAGAAGAGGCCTTGCATGTTCTCTGGTAGCTGGGCAATAGACTCTGCGATAGACTCGGCTATACCTGCTTGAGCCAGTCCTATGCAACCCGCCATTCATTCTCTGATCCAACGGATCGTTCCTCATGCGAACTTGCCTACGTAGGAAGGGTTGAACAATAGCTCCGGTATAGTGAAACGTTCGTTTTCCATGACAAGAACCGGAAGATTGGCGCTAGTAGGGGCCAAGTTCTCCTCTTTTGAGCGGACATACCCATGACGATTGGCAGAAACGTCGGGAAGCACGTATTCTTGCACAATCGGATTGCGAAGATGCCTTGCTCTGTGGGGTTTAAGGGAATTATTGATCATAGTAAGCTGTCGACGCTTGGATGGCTTACCTACACAGTTCTAGGTCGGACGCAAATGATCGGGATACGAAGCAGCAGGCCTCCTTGATCTCATTCACAATAAATGTCTCGCTCATCATATTATAATGCCGGTAGGATATGACCTCTTTGAGGTGGTTGGTTAGCAACTTACCCCCAATGTCGATCCTGGGGAACCTGGGCTTCAGTGTATAAGCGCCGTAACTAGCCAAGGCCCGCTTGCCTCCTCACTGCACTCCAAACCACAGACCCCGAAATCAGCGGGATCACATGGGTGAAGCTGTAACCGGAATCCACGATAAGGATGCACTCCGGTGATTGTTCCTGACCGTAGAGCGTTCCCGACGGGATCAGGCAGGCGCCTTCAGTCGTTTTTATTTGATAAATCGACCCGAGCAAGACGTGCAACTTACTTGGGGCCCGATAGCATGAACTGAATTCATATTCTTCGAATATGAGCTGATCGTAAGTATCTTGGATCTTTGGAAGGTTGAAATACGGCTCCGTAATGAGACAGGAAGAAGCGCCGAAGTTCGTCTAGACGCTAGGTCGGCAGCAGGAAATGAGTGTCCTCGGAAACCCGAAAGGTCAGCAGAATGCGTCTCACTTCGAGAGATTTGATCCGAAACAAGGTGTCCCAGACGGCCTTTTCAGCGTCCCAATCGTTGAGATAGCCCTACCAAATGTATGATATCTGATCTCAAGGAGCTGTGCATCAAGGAATATCCGAAGTCTCACCTTGTCGAAAGGTAACCGGTAATGCAGAGAGACATAGTCACGGCACTCAAGAATTTCTGGGCCGATGTACAAGCGTTTGTCCCCCTTGGAGCGCACGATCGCATTTGGAACAACCCTATTGAATATCGAGGCACATACAGCTGTCAGCCATGAGGGGTGATGCGTGGGGGATGATGGGACCCACTTTGCCTCATTGGTACTAGACGTGGACAGTCCCGATTTAATCGAGTATGCACCGTTATCAAGTATGACGACTGGTCCATCCATTAGGGTAAGGCCCGGCTACTAGTACAGGCGTGGTGGTGTTACGATGGGAGATCAGCTGACAGTCTAGTGTTAGGAGTATCCGTGCGTCTTAGATTGGCCTGAGTTCAACTACTTATAAAGCTTCTCAGATTTCCTGAATGATCGAAAATCGCGCACTCACTCTTCCTCTGATGGTGTGGTTCGTCTTCGTCGCCTCGGGCCCACGTGACGTGGGATTGCACGCGCCTTGGTGCCGAGGGTCCGAACAGGCCTTGGGCCCTTTTAGCTTTTTGGATGGGAACATGGCTTCGGGAGATTTTCGAAAGGTGCCACAACGAGTGGGGATTGATCGAGTTTTATCCGGGCAGCGAGGTACCTCCGTGATCAGTCAACTCGCCAGACCAATCTGTCAGCGTGTTGTCTGATAATCATGGAAGGATACTCTTGCGCTCGGATACCTAGCCGATGCAGTCAACTCATTGGGGACATGTCTCGGCCTCAGTGATCGCCACGAGGTGCCGCGGGACGCATCTGAGACTGAGCAATCGACGCTCGTTATCAATCCAAACCCCGACGACGTACCCCGCGCCTCAGCCCTGGATCGAGGGCCTATCCAACTTGGGTCATGCGACATTGTGACACACCGACTGGCTAACGACTGGAATGGTTTTGTCTTTTTTGGGTTACTCGACGCCTCGCCCTCATCAACCTGAAACCAGCGTCCAATTTTCTAAACGATCGAAAGCGCCGTGTTGGAATGAGAAAACAAACATCGCACTAGTCAATGGAGCGGATGGCCCTCGAAATGTTGCGGGCTAGAATGCCCGTTTATCTCGCATGCAGGAAGTGTGTTTGCGGTGAGGGCGATGCCCGGCTCAAAGAATAGGGGAACGAACTGACAGGATGGTTGGGTTCCTTGCAGGTCTCGACAAGGTGCAAAAGCAGGAGTTTACGTGGAGTGGCGTCGTGCTCACTCCCAGCGAGGAGACGGGGAGAACTGCGGATGAGGGAGTTCCCGAGCTGTAGGACCTGGCGAGCTGTAGGACCCGGCGAACCTCACGGTAGCAACATCGAGTAAACGTAGAGGGTGTCTTGGCGTGGATATATGCTTGGGCACCAAAATCATGATTTGAACTGGTCGGAGCGTGGTCAGGAGTCAGGACTGTGTGTTTTCCTTGGGTATAAGGCGCTGGTCATCTATCGCCCGATAGCGGTATTTATGGACGAGCGCTCTAGACGCCAGCAAAATTTATAATGGCGTTAAGATCAGGAGTTTCCCCGCTAGAGTGGTAGGTGGACAAAGTAGAGGATGGCTAGGTGCGACCAGGGCGACCAAACTTCCAGCGTGTCGTGCTAAGTATCACGGGTAGTCTATGAATGCACTGGTTGTGGTTGAGCGGCTTACATCAAGAGATCTCGTGTCGCTTGGGGGATTGGGAGTCCACGATGTTCTTTAGGGCGCTGCTGATGGCACCCGCGGTGACTCGAAGACTCCACAGGCTGACTGTAGTCAGTCTGCGATGATTCGCACTACCGACGTGATGCGCCAACGCTTCGTACGTCTAAAGATTGAGGTGAGTGAGACGCGGTAGGCGGGAGGGGCCGTCTATCAAACCTTTTCGGCGACGTCGTCGCTTAGCCCCGCTAGGAGGTTGCCGGCAGTTTGTTAGGAGGCGCTGTTCATTTAAGAGAGACATACGTACTTTGCCAGATCTGGGGAAAAAGGTCCGGTAATTAGATAGGCGTTCGTTAGGCAATCGGTAATCGAGCCTACTCACGGTCCATGACCCGTCGAACTCTCCGGATTTCTTGACTATTCGGCAATGAATCGGGACTAGCGTTCGATTTGCACTACGCGATGTGTAGGCTTAGAAGCGGTAGAGCCAAGTGGTCTGGCAGGTCAGCTCACTTGATGAATGCCACGATCGGCCGAATCAAGGCGTTGCGAGTGTAGGACAGATCCCTTGTAAATAATGGGACAGCTGCCTTCAAATCACGGAATCGGAAGTCGATGTCGATAACCACGTCATTAGGCTCCTGCTCGAGTTCAGACTCCGCCGTTGGAGCGGTTAGGGCTGGTCGAACTAGCGCGCGCTGTCCGGGGATCCTTTCCGGCAACAGACGCTGAGACAGGGCTGAGACACCCTTGTGAGCTTCGGTACCCCCGGCTTCAGGCCCGGAGGACCCTTTTGCTGCGGCAGATAAATTCGCCGCAATCTCCCCCAGGAGCGCTTGGATGTCTGGTTCCTCGGCTGGATCCCTTCCAAAGCAAATGTCCAGGACTGCATCCACTTTGCCTGATGTTATCCATGCGATCGGACCGTCCCTCTCAGTCAGGTATTGCATATGATCGACATTGACGCCATCGATCCGAAAACGAGACTGGTCGGATGCAAGTCCAGGGTTGAGCCAAAGACGCACTTGACTGCAAGGCACTTACCATGCGTCTCCACGAGGCATCCTTAATATCGCCGCCCATAGTGCGGTCTATGCTCTGGGGCCGATGGACACTGAAAAGACAATTATCAAATTGCCCTACCATATTCTCCGCAGACATTAGGTCGTAAAACATCCACTGCTTTCGGAAGTGAGCCAAGTTAGCGCTGAATATTGATGCCGTGTATGGGCGAAAGTCAGGCTGATAGATCGTAAGGAGCACATCCTCCAGCCGTAGCGACTCAAGTTGGAAATCCCCAGTTTGAGCCACATGCCGAGTGGAGGCAGGGTCAAGACTCGTTCCACCGTTTACTGGTAGATGCCTTCGGTCTATCCAGGGTTTAGCGATGCACCGTCCCATTTAGATTTGGAAATAGCCTTACCGATGACACCCCTAACGCCCTTCACTTCGGCGTCGGTTAATATTCCTTTGCCGTTCCACCATCTCCATAGGGACAATGTCACGAAGACATTATCTATGTTAATGTCAAAGTAGGTAACGTCGGTGGGTGGGTCTTCCGGCTCATTGGAGCGGGCGACGTCATTGGAATGTTCCTCCGGTCCATGATCCTGATGATGATACGCAGGGTCGCCCGCGCTTAAGAGTCTCGCGGCTTCAGTGTGCCCCTCATGATTCCAGTCCGTCTTCCGTCTTCTATTTCCTGGGCGACGCGATATGAACACGTTTTCGAAGCAGATTCGAGAGTCCTTCCATTTTGGGACGATTGCCGATTCGAAGACAATATGAATTCCAGTTTCTGCCGTGAGGTAGTCACTGAGGAGATGCGCGATCGACTCTACGGAGATGTTTGAGTGTATGGTATGTTCACAGAAACTTTCTCTTACCTTGCATTCGCAAACTGTTTGCAATTGCAAAAATTACGGACACGAATGTCGTTCTTCAGAATCAACAATTGATTCAATGACGTGACATTGTAATAGATTATCGCGAACGTACGTCCCAATGAAGATCCACAGTGCTTGTCCCACGAGAAACCAGCTGAAAAAAGCCGAGAGGTCTGGACGATCAAAGATAAGTCCAGGATTCAATGTTTCACTTATAACGGGATATTACCATCTGCGTTAAACTTGCGGAAGCCACGGATAGTGAGCCATTTGAATCGTATACGTGTTCGGTCCCACATAGAGTTAGCAACGTTCAAAAAATCGTCGCGTGTTGGCCGGTGCAGATGTGGCGGTTTGGGTAAAGTAGCAGCAAGGCGACGCAGAAAGCGAGGGTAGCTTTGAAGGTGCTTTGATGCATCGTCTTGATCGTATCTCGGACCCTGGTTTGATGCGTCTTGTGAGCGGCTAGAGGGCGTGGGCGAGTCTGAGTCCGAAGGGCCTGTATTCCTTCCGGAGTTGGAAGACATATGCTTAACGTTCATACTGAAGGCGCCTAGTGTAGCGGTCCGTGTGCTGTATGGGGCAAGTATGGCGGATGCATTTGGCTGGAACGGAGGGTCGCTCCGAGGCCGGTCCTTCCTTGAAGAAGTAGCCATGTGTCGAAAAATCAGCTGCCTAGAAGTTGTTTGAGACACCTTTAGTAGCGGTGAAGTTCTGTAAAATAGAAAGCCAAGCATTTGAGCACCGATGTGCAGTAGACAATCGACGTCATCGAAAGCCCGGCACCCACATTATGCGGTAAGGAGACATTGACTGAAAGAATGCCCGTAGATTATGTGACATCCTTAATATTTTGTAGAGGGCTTGACTGATCGAGAAGCTGAGCCGATACTGCCTATACAAGCCTCTCAAGAAATGTAGAATATCAGGGCCCAAAACGCCAAGCTAGGTTCAACAAAGCAGCAACAAGCAAAATACCCTGGCCTCCATCCCTCCAGTTCCCAGCCGGGAATAGTCAGCATCACTAATATTAATGGCCCTGATAATCCTATCAGGTTATCCATGCTCTGGAAAATCTACACGAGCAGAGGAACTTTGCCTGGCCCTTGAGGCGCGGCTCGCCGAACCTCAGTACGATGGGCCTGCGTTGCGAGTCAAGGTAATATCGGACGACAGCTGCAACGTGCAACGGGATTCATACGATGGTTAGAATTATTTTGGATGTCCTTTGGGTAGAGTCCAAACCTTCTTTCCATCTACAGAGAGCCGCAGTGAAAAAGTGTCCCGCGGTATTGTATTCGCAATAATGACACGAGAGCTAAGCAAGAACCACTTGGTTATCATGGATGGCATGAACTATGTCAAGGGTTATCGCTATCAAATGTACTGCGCCGCCAGGGAGGCTGAGGTTCGGACGTGCACAGTGAGTCTGCCGGGGACTCATCGTCGTTTGACAGCCAAAAGTGTCCTTTAGTAGATTTACGTTGCGGAAACTACAGAGGCATGTCAAACAAGACATAATGAACGAGATCCACAATATCGCTATGCGTCCCACACGTAGGTCTGGCTCGTAAGAGCTTGAAGCCTTATGACTAACCCTCTTGATAGTTTCGAGAACCTCATCACCAGGTTCGAAGAACCCAACTCGATGGCCCGCTGGGATTCACCTCTGTTTACCGTTTCAAGCCTGGATCCACTTCCGGCCGACGCAATCTGGCAGAGTGTTACGTCCGGAGCCAAAGCACCGCTGAACGTGGCTGTTCTTCAGGTAAGGAAACACTTCGCTTTTGTCTACCAGACTAAAGTCCCTCGGATATCCGTAGAGCACCAAACCACCCACGGACGCCTTGCAGATCCTAGAAACTACCTGTGCCATGGTGGTGAATGCACTCATATCATCACCTGCCATGACGTCTGGCTCTGGGGGCGCCGCCCCCTTGATCATATCGCAAGAGACGAGAGTGGCCATCAACCTGCCCGCCCGCAATATCTCAGTGGCTGAACTTCAGAGGCACAAACGCCAATTTATTTCGGCACACAAGAAGGCTGTCACGCAGGGCACCAAAGGCTCGTTCGATTGGAGCGAGAGTATCGTTACTAGCAAGTTTGTAGAATACCTTGAGAGCCATTTGAGTATATGATAGCTATGGTGTGCACTACGCCCAATCCGAGACGCCGATTTGTTGCGTGACAATCAGGCTGGATGCCGTTTGAATCCGGTCCACGGCATTTGTCCTTGACAACTCCCACCAGTCGGCCACAGACCCGCGCCGGCAAAGGCACAACGCTACTCCGACCGCCCGGATCTATCGCCTCCGTTAGTTTTGACTGGAACTTGCCAACGTCTCGAGCTCAGACGGATCGGTCCATCGTCTACAACATCCTTCGGCGGCGTAGAGACGTCTCCCGGTCTCTAATCCAGGTTGATAGGCAACCCCGCGACCATCGAACGAAATATGCCCCTTTCTGTTGGCCCAGTATCTGTCAATCCACAGCTACATCCCAAGTCTGAAGCCCAGAGGGAAGGTCGGAAGCATGCTTTCCAACTCAAGCTTTCTCAGGAGACCGTCAGGGCCTTCAAATCTTCCGGTCTCGGTAGCAAGGGAGGGCAGCCACCCTCAGATTCCGTAGTACAAATCAGATTGGATGGTGATAAGCCTGTCAGTGGACATTTGCTGGAGGCTCTGTGTAGCTCCGTTGAGAGTCTGGAGGCTAAATGATATTCTGCCCATCTCAGGGAATCTTCGTCGCCGGCCAATTCTTTCCTCTCTCCCTTCAATCCTCAACGCCTAACACCACCGAACTGTATGTCCGGAAGAGGATCCGTAACCCAACTAGGCCGAGTGAACACCGCCCACCCCTCGACTTCGTGGCTCCCATTGTCGGTCGAGCAATCGTGCAGCGGGTCCTCGATGACGACGTTACCCAAAGAGTGCGAGAGCGAACTGCCCAAGTCCAGCAAGAACGGAAAGACCGTCACATCCAAGTTCTTGATACACCTCTTACGACTAGTAAGAGCGGTAAAGTTGGGACTGGTATGAAGAAAAAGAAGTTCAGTGGTGTGGGGACTGCCTCAACTCTAGCCCGAAACGCCATGCAGAAAGCGAACGTTCCAAAACTCACCTCACTCCGAGCCAAAATAATTCATCAGCTTGCCTTGACTCCCTCGACATACAATGATCTCCGAGCTCTGATGGGCCCTAACGATACTGAAAGCCTGTCTGATATTCTCAGATCTGTATGTCTCCAGCCGCATCTTAAAGTGGGCCACGTTTTAACGACTTACTTACAGTGTGCTACCAGTCAAGAACCAGCGGTACCCAAGAGTTCCCAATCACACTGGTCGACAGCGTACTCATCTCCTTCTCAACAGAATGGGCAATGGACTCTTCGCGACGAAATATTCGCTACTTCTGTGCAACCATATTCGTGGCAAACGTACGAGGACACCGATCGACATCGTGTGGCCCAGCGAATGCGGAAGGCATTCAACAGACTGGGCTATGCAGAAAATGCACGCGAACGAATTGATCTAGAAAACGCCGAGGCCGTTTGGGATAGTAAAGGCGAACCATCATCTGGG
>FSVU01002189.1_pt1 | contig 11388 bp, 12 predicted proteins | sample 1637581 | NCBI WGS metagenome assembly FSVU01 (sample SAMEA3914814, study PRJEB12502) | metagenome | biome: forest; material: soil | place: USA | collected 2011-09-16 | depth 0.1 m | reverse complement strand
CTTATGGCCAGTGGATGCCATTTAAATGAGCGCTTACCAAGTATTTTTCAAACCGTTTGCCGCATAATAGGTTCCTGCTGACCGCCCGAAAGCAAAGAGCATAATCAAAAGAAGCTTTCCCCGGTGTGGCTTTAAAGGGTAAGGCGGGAACCCAAAAGACGCTTCTAAGGAGCTATATCTGCCAAATATAGCCAATGGGAACTGTTTAAAGGGCTTAGTACGCAATTGAAGGACTAAGGGGGGGGAGGAGGTTATGGGAGAGCACCGTTACAAGTGTTTGGACGCGTGACCGTAACTCCCCAGTCACGACCGAGATTCAATCTGTCTTTGTATACACTGAAGGGCCACCCGAATGGAAAAACTTCCCCTTCAACGTGACTGAAGCCATAGCTAGGCAATCAATGTAGCTCTTGAGCTGCGATCTCAATTCTCGAGAAGGCTACTAGATGCCATCGAGCTCAATATCGCAAAGAAAGTCTTACATTTAAAACAAGACTTTGCAACGGACTCAAACAGTTTGGCGTTGTACTCGGAACACGGATTATCCTCTGTAATATTCCTTGTGTAAGTAACCTTCTCGGCAAATCCCGACTTCGGCCACCCGCAGTACCCCTAGCTGAACGTCCACGACACGTAGATCGATAAGAGAAGTAAATGAGAGCCGGTTGGCGGTAGCTTTAAACCGCTAGCTACATGAAAGGCGTCGCCAACGTGCAATAATCACATCCCTCAGGACAAGGGCTGTATGCATCTGCCAGAGGTAATATTTATCGCATCAACAATCCTGCTTTCTTGCAATGGTCTTTGACGGCCATGATTTCAACCTCGCCTCTATGAAAGATTCCTGCAGCTAGAGCGGCTTCCACTCCTGATCCTTCGAATACATCCGCAAAATGCTGTGCGTTGCCGGCACCACTGGAGGCAACCACCGGGATTTGGACGCTAGCTTTTACCAGACGAATGAGATCCAGGTCGAAACCGAGACCGCTCCCGTCCCTATCAATGCTGTTCACCAATATCTCCCCGGCACCCAGTATCTCAGCTCCACGCGCCAATTCTACCACGGAAAGCGGTCGGAGGGTTCGTCCTCCGCTGATAGTGCATTGGTACCACCAAGCCACGGCTTTCTCGGTTTCAAGGGCAAATGGAGACGACTCGCCGAAGATCATTTCGCCTTTGTAATGCCCTTGATAACTCGCGGCCTCTTCGGCGCAGCGATAAACTCTTTTGGGATCGATTGAGACTACAACGGCCTGTCGACCATATCCTCGAGCAATCTGTTCGATTGCACTGTTTCCCTTTCCGACCCAATGTTTAGGGTCCGGACCGCAGGCGGTAATCATGTTTTCCACCGCGATGACGGCTTCACTGCCAATGCTGACTTTGTCCGCGCCAGCTCTGAAATATGCCCCGGCCACTTCTAAAGCACTTCGTGGTGTCCCATCAGGATCGCAAGAGTCTTTTATACCCCCGCCAATTGTTAAGGGGACGTAGACCTGTTTGGCAGCTTCTCTGACGACTTCCAGCATTGGCTGGTCTTGCAAGGGTGAATTCCGGAAGGACGTGATATTAAGCAAACAAATCTCGTCTGCGCCTTGCAGGTAGTATCGCTCCGTGAGGATGACAGGCTTTCCCAAATTTCGTACGCCCCTCGAATCATCTTTCTCCCTGACGTCGTACTGGTCTCCTTTCGTTACAACAAGATCCCCTTGATCGTTCGAGCGGACATCAAGACAAGCAATAATGCGTTTCCGAAAACCATCTTTGGGCTGCCGTAGTACCGCCAGGGACTTCTTGGGAGAAGGCGTCCACCCCTTCGTGGATGTTGACTTAAGCCAATCTCGGAGGACGTCAAGACCCGATTCGCCACTCTTTTCAGGGTGAAACTGGGTAGCGAAGATATTGTCCCGCCTGATGCTGGACACGAAAACTTCATCGCCGTATTGCGTAGTAGTATGCGTCCACGATGAGATTCGCTCGTCGTCGTCAAAGGAGGCTCGGTAGGAATGAACGAAGTAGTACGATCGGTCTTCTGCCATACCCGCGGACTTCGAAACGTCATTCTCGTCCACCAGCGTCACTGAGTTCCAACCCATGTGGGGTACAGATTTGTTACCACTAGAGTTAAACTTTCGTATCTCCCAGTCAATTATGCCCAGGCCGTTGCCGTTGGGCGCGTCTGCCACTGCGTCTTCAGGGTTGATTAAAGCACTGAGCTCCCTAACTTCAAGGGAATCGCGAAAGAGAATTTGCATCCCGATACAAATTCCGAAATATGGTCTTCCAGAAGACAGATAGTCCTTGAGAGGTTCGAATAGCCCTTTCTTCTTGAGACTTTCGACGGCCTGTGGGAAAGAGCCGACGCCTGGAAAGATAATTCTCTGCATTATCCAAACTCAGTTCCTTGTATAGGAACAGTGAGAATATTAAGGCACGTACGTCAGCGTACTGGAAGTCGTCCGGATTGCGTATCCAGCTAAATTCGTATCCGAGCTTCGTCAAGGTATTTGCAAGACTTTGAACGTTGCCGGCGCCATAGTCCAGAAGGTAAAGCCTGCTTGCTCCATCTTTGGTGGCCTCGGCGGAAGGCATGGTCGAGGTACGAGGCGGAGGTGGAGGCGCGCGGGAGTCAAGAAAATAGAATTGCGAATCTTGACGCGCCCAACGCACTAGTGGTATCGGAGAGATCGACGAGCCACTCGATAGGCGAAGCGCGTATTACTAGTTTTCTTCCCTCTGCTTTATCAAGCATTAGCGGACCTGCTTTAGCGATTGGGTCATTGTGTCAATTTGGTGAAGCGGTAGTCAGGAGCTCAGGAGGTGTCCCGAGAAGCCAATCAGCATGATCACGAAGCATATCGACAGTGCAGCTGATATACTGACTAAAATAGAGGAGATTCGTCTTTGTCTGAGTTACATGCTCGAGCAGAAGCTTTCAACAAGATCGGACCCGAAACGCAGATGATATGATTATACGTGTAGAAGGTCTAGTTATAGATGTAAATCCACAAGCATCTCCAAAGGATACGCTGCTGGTTTAAAACCAGTCACTTTGCTATATCGTTCCTCCAACCACTCGACGGCTGCCACATCAAGCACTAACCGCTTGGCAAGGACGACGTCGTAGACGTTGAGATCCTCTACTGAAACGCAGTCGATGCCCTGCAAGTTCCCGCACGATCTTTGCAGAGTCTCTGGGACCGGGCCACCTGAGACGAAGAGTGTCCTGGTATTCCACGATAAGGCATCAAGGCGTTCAGAAAAGCCTGCGGTCTTGGCACCATCCCATTCCAAGGTCTCCACAACGCATAGAGAACGCTCCTTCAACTTGGCGCTAAGGGCTACTCTCATTCCCAACTCTTGGACCTTTCGAGGTAACTTTGTTGAGAAGTCTCGAGGTTTAGGCCCAAATGCGCGTCCTCCACCTCGGAGCATGGGGGATCCACGATCACCCAAACGCGCTCGGCCACTCCCTTTCTGAGGTCGTATTTTCCGCCCAGAACCATTGACCTCACCCCGAGTCTTCGTACTTGCTGATCCTTGCCGCAGTCCATCTCGGTAGTGCACAACGCATAGGTGGAGTATATCCCGTCTCAGTGGATGAGAAAACACGGTTCGATCCAAGGCAATGACATGGTTGCTGGAGCGTGATTGATTGATCTGTCTTGGGAGAAGCGAGGACAGGGGGAGGTAAAGGGAAGAGGCTGGATGTTCGTGTTATTGAATGAGAATTTATTCAGACGGTCATGCTTACGAGGTGGTGTGATCGATGATGACGGAAGAGTGGACGAATTGATCCGTGCAGCTACAGCGGGAGTGGAACCAAAGTATCGGCGAGAAAATGTCAAAGGAACCTGCGTAGGATACGACTTGTGAGATATCTGGCACGACGTATCGCCATACGGTGGGTTACTCACCGCCTGCGTTAATTTGAGTACCGGCATGATCGTCGGTGGATTTTTTGGCGCCGCGGTGTTGGGATTACGTGAGTGAGTGCGCTTGGGCCGCACCAAACCGTGCGAGAATCACCGAATTTCAATCCCGCCTCCCTTCAACGGCTGCACTCATCAGCTTGTAAGCTCTTCAGTTTCCTTGTAACTCTACAAGAAACTTATCCAGCGACTGGAACTCTCTTGGCTCCCTCAGACATATCCTAATATGTCCGATCATAACAAAGTTTACCGAAGAATTAAGTCCGATTTTGGGCGTTTCGGAAAACCCATGTCGGCGGATCAGGCTCGAAAAAGCGTGACGCTTGCCAAAGCTAGCTCAGCCAAGTCAGGAGCCTCGCGAGGCGGTGGACGTGCCGCAGATGGCAGCAAAAACCGAGCATCGCTAAAGAAAGAGGCGTCCGTCCGCGTGCAGAGCTTTGGCAAGAAGAAGGTATAGAGAAGTTCTGAGACCCTGGGCACAATCAAATGATGGCCCTAATCCCTTTAGACTGCTACAGCTGTTGCTTTCATCCGAAATGGACGTGGTGCAATCAAAATCAACAGCCAGCCTATTAAGCTCATCCGACCGGAATTGCTACGCTATAAAATCTACGAGCCGGTTCTAGTTGTTGGAGAGCACCACTTCCGGGATATCAACATGAGATGCCGCGTTACTGGAGGTGGTCAGACGTCCCAGATCTACGCCATCCGCCAAGCGATGGCCAAAGCCCTCGTCGCATACTATGCAAAGTATAAGGATGCCGCAAGCGCACTCGAGCTCAAAAAGCTATACACAGCGTATGACAGGTCCCTCCTCATTGCCGATCCCCGACGATCCGAAGCGAAGAAGTTCGGTGGTCGCGGTGCCCGTGCTCGTCGGCAGAAATCGTACGTCGGCCGCGGTCCACAGGGAGAAGTAGCACGAACTGACCATGGTTTACCATCACAGCTACCGGTAGAACCAACAGCCTGTACGACTTCCTATTTTCAACGTGGGCTCATTTTGGCCTGCCGTGCTGTCCTTTTGTCGCATTTGTATACGAATCGATCTCATTCATCATCAGATACCAGAGTGGCGACGATGAGCCACTGTGTGTCATGATTGAGTAAATTTTTCATATCGCTGGCAAACGTCTTCCATTCATATGCAAGATCCGAGCCGTTGACGGATACGGACAGGATTAAACGCAACCGGAGGCCTTCGTTGGGGACGAGTGCTCCCTGTTCAACTACCTCCAGAACCCGATGCCCCACCGGTAGTAGCAGCGGCGGCAGCCTTCTCCTCTTCCTTCTTCTATAAGAGGAAGTGAGTTAACATGGTTGTTCTTCATATCAGACGTTCCGTCACCTTCTGCTTGGCCCTCAGCGCATCTGCGTCACTGATATGTAATGAGGGACTCTAAATCAGAGGTTCGTGGATCATATATAAACGGCGTACGCTTCTTTTCTTTTTGCTAAATTGGCGCCACTCTCCTTCGGCTTGTTTGCCTGTTGCTTCTTCTGCGCCTTGAGACGATCTTGTTCTCTCTGGTTTCCACCTGGAAGCAAGAGGATCTAAGCCGAGCAATTCAGTAGTAATTAGTAAAGCTGAGTTTACGGGTCATTAATTCTCAAAGCCGGAATCGATGGTAGATGTGGTGGTGGAGGTGGTGGAAGGACGGTGGGAGTTTACTGAACCGGCGTTCTTCGGAACAGCACCCGAAAAGGAAAGGGAAGGGTATTCGCTTTGCTATCGTGACACCAGACCCCTGTGTCTCCACGACAGGAAAGTCGCGGGTAGCGCGCCTCGAGGCCGAGGGTTTGTACGTCTTATCGTTGACTCGTCTGACTCTTGCCACGCATCGCCGTTCGCCGCACCGCACCGAGTCCCCGCGGCTGTGAACCTTGTCTCGCGACCACGATTTGGACCCATATCTTGACGTTCACCCGTTCGTCCTGCCTTGGCGATCATACTGAAACCTAGAACATGGCTACACCTACTACTCAAGAAGCCCTTGACAATCTTTGGAAGATTATCGATGACGATTGGGAACAGTAAGAATTCTCCGCAGCTAAGATGAATAATACGCTCATTGGGGCAACTTATCCATAGTACACTCGGTGCCTCGTGCTCTTTGGAGGACCTCGATGCTAAGATGAAGGCGCTCGAAGAACTTCAAACTAGTATCACTGAGGGCATCACAACACGCACCACTCGAATGAGACACTTACGGAATGGGTCAACGCCCTTCCATAGCCTACCAGCGGAGCTCTTCGTTGATGTTCTCTCCTGGTCGATCGACGTTGCAAACTGGGAGATCAAACAAGTGCACGAACTCGCCCAAGTATCAAAGCACTGGAGAGATGCTGTGCTGTCATCTCCAGTCTTCTGGCCTTGCATAAGCCTTCGGCAAAGCGCAGATATAAACAAAATCGTCCTCCAGAGAAATAAAACGGCTTCTATAGCTGTATGGTGCAATGCAGAAGGGTATTCGACGGACGACGTGCGAGCTTTCTTCAATATTGCAGAAGGACTTCCCGACCGGTGGCGAGCGATGACGTACGCAGGAGGATGTGATGAAGCGGCTATTAAACATGTCTCTCTCACTACACCCAATCTCTGTGACCTATTTCTTCGACAAGCTGGAGATCCCGGCTCTAGCAAACCACATGTGCCGCTAGAAGCTGGGATATCACTTCGCCACGTCTCGCTGGAGGGTTTCAGTGTTCCATGGGAATCGTCTCGTCTCACCGGACTTCAGTCCTTCAATATCATTGACCTTTCATGGAATCTACCTACCCCAGTTCAGCTATTCAACATCCTCGCGCTCTCGCCTCGGTTGCGGCGTCTCGTCATCTGGAAGCTGTACCCCGAAGACCCCAGCGATGTTAACAACCTCGAAGAGTTATGCTCACTAGAGTCCGTAAACCTCCCTGTGTTATCCACGTTGGTCCTCTCCGCCATGCCCAAGCTCTGGGTTCGACACCTCCTTCGGAAACTCAAGACCAAAGTCTGCAAATGCATCATCATGGACCACGCACACGTTTCTCATCTTGACGATAGCAGTTTCCAAGAACTCATCTCACCGTCCATCGCTGCCGCTCCAGGAATGGAAATCAAATTCAGCACCACTCACCAAGGTATCTACGTACTCTCGAGCAAAAAACCGAACATGTCCAGGGAATGGTATCATTGGGCGCAAGACGAGCCAGGTATCAACATATTCTTGTCAATGTGGAACTGCCCACGAGAAGCATGGAACGCGCTAGGGCCGCTCGTTCGCCTGAACGAATCGGCTGAAGGCGTTTGCCTCAAAATATCTGGTGACGAGTCCGGAGACAACCCATCTCTATTCCCCAGTACCGCCTTCATGGAGTTCCCCAACGTTCATTCCATCGAGATGAAGCTCCCGTACGACGAAGTCCTTGCAAACTTGCGATACCTCGCAAGTCCGGTGGCCTCTTCATCGTCTGGAGGTGGGCTGAAGTGGCCTTGTCCAAAGTTAAGTAGTATTCAAGTCAAAGTGCATGGCCTCCACGGAAGGAAGACGATCGTTTCGGATCTGCTCCTAACGCTTGTCCGACGAAGACACGGTTCGGATGGCAATGGAGGAATCCTCACTGTCGTGGACCCTCCAAAACCGTTACAGAAGATCATCATCGACTCCTCCATTCTATCAGAGCTTCCAGAAGGCGGACCTTTCGAGGCTGTTCATCTCTCATCCCCATGATCTTATCACTCCAATCATATATAACCACTGCCAGCTGTCGAATCTACATTGGTGCCGCACGATATATATATCTTCTTGCATTAAATTTCACTGTTCTCGATGAATCGAATTCTCCACGGCGACTTCCGCTCCACTGGACGTATGGCTTACGAATCGGCTGAGATCGAAGTCCAGCGTTGACTCCAACGTATCGTCGTGGCGCTGCGGCTTTCCACCACCTTGGATTCATGGGGATGCTACCGATAAAGGGTAAGGAAGGGTTGTCATGTTGATATCTGACCCACTGACGTCCATGCTATTGCGATTCTAAAGATCTTGCTACAATCCAACTTCGTCCCTTTGAGGTCAATCCACCATCGGAGAGCGACCTAGCCGATCTCAGAGCACAGCGTATTGCCTGTGGTTGGAAGGTTGAGGCAATACCGCAATGGGTCAAAGAAGTTCAAGACGGCCATCGTCTGATGTGGTTTATTCGCGACAAGTCTCAAGAGTCCTTACATGCAATGGAGTCCATTGGCATGATCTCCCTCAACCTATATGACCCAGAGGACCTTTCGATTGCCAACCTCCGTGCTCCAGACGCGCAAAAGGGAGACAAGGTTGAGATTTCGCTACTGTTTATATATCCAAAACAGTCTGGAAAAGGAGTTGGTGGTCAAGCTATTCGGTATCTCGAAGAACTCGGGAGGGAGCTGGGGGCCCGTGTCGTCACCATGAACACGGCAATAGGAACCCATATCTTGGAATGGTACAAAGGTAAACTAGGATATAAAGAATGCAGGCCGAGAGAGAAGAGATATCTCATAGAGGTTGTCCGAGCTCTTGGGATGCCAGACGAGTGTGTATACGCGGCATTTCTGGAGAAGAGCTTGGACGCTGGTGACGAGTAGGTAGAAAGAAACTTCCACGTCTCGGAGTTTACAATGATTTGGATCATCTAAACCCAAAGTACAACAGATATTAGGAAGCCCAAGCAGAACCCAATTTGAGGAGGCACAATCGGCCCTAATCGGCGTTGGAGCGTCGCTTGGAGCTGCTGGCGGCATAGCAAACCCGAGACCGCCCAGCGTTCAGCAACTTTTACTCCCATCTCTGCCTGAGTCTCGATCATGCAGCCAACAGTAGGTAAGGATAATATTTCGTCATCTATATTGTCGTTACAATCATTTCTGCACCTCAAGACCTAGACACCATCCAGCTTCGTCCTTTCGATGTTGACCCACCCTCTGATACGGATCTTGCGGATCTCAAGGCCCAACGGATTGCATGTGGTTGGAAAGCAGACGATATACCGACATGGGTGAACGAGATTCGAGATGGTCATCGACTCATATGGTTTATCGAGGGCAAAGGTCCAACAGTGGCGGCAGCTGAGGAGTCCCGTGGTACAAAATCTATAGGCATGGTATCACTGCACCTGCACGATCCGAAAGATCCGTCTTTGGCCAACTTTAGAGCCCCCGAGGCAGAAGCTGGAGACAGGGTGGAGATTGAGGGGATATTTGTCTATCCTGAGTTTCGTCGAAAGGGCGCTGCCGAACAGACGATCGATTACATGGAAAAGTTGGCAAAAGAGATGGGTGCCAAGGTCATTACCATGAACGCAGTCCAGAAAAGTGCGATCTTGGAGCGCTACTTGAAAATAGGATATCGGGAGTACAAACCGTTGGAGAAGAGATACTTGCTGCGGGATGTCCTTGCACTGGGGTGGCCAGAGGAGAGCGTCTACGCGGCATTTGTAGAGAAGCGGCTAGACGTGGTCGAAGACCAGATATGACCCATGATGCAAGATTGCCGAATTTCGAAATGACAACAAACGAAGAGAGTCAGAAAGAAGAAAGCCGAAAGAAGAGTCTTCGGGACCAGCGTTGCGTAAGGAGTGAGACAAGAATGATTCAGAGATCGTCGAAGGCGAAGGGAGCATGGCTTTCGACGAGCTCGAGAGCGCTTTTGCCACTAGTCATGATTGGAACTTCGGTTCGGGCCACTATTACCCTATTGGTCGTCATTCACATGTCGTTGAGAGAAACCTGTAGATCCCGTCCCTCCGGTGTGCCTCGTGCCTGACGATGTACCTCTTTTCTGGACCCTGTCCGGTCACCAGATACCGCACACAATGATTCTCGCCGAGAACTCGCGGTTATAACCACGACCGCACCCTCGCTGGGACATTCACCACCGCACTCTTTTCGGAGAGAGCCATGCATTATGCCTTGCTCTTGCCTTTGCTCACTCGTTTGGCATGCGTAGTAACAGCTGTCGACTATCGGGTCCTCCCGCGGAGGTCCCTGTCGTTCGGTCCCACCCTTCCACACGCTTATTTTGACGCGTCCCCAGCTCCGGGTCCTTCACACCCCAAGTCCTCAAAGTACGACCTCAAGTCTATCACGACTCTAGCAAACGGGTACATCAAAAAGATCTTAGGTTATCCCAAGAATACCTTCTGGGTCAGAGAAGATTCGTATCTCGACAAGACTTCCGGCATCTGGCATATCTATGCCTCACAGTTCGTCCCCGAAAGCGGCGTAGAGATCGCAAATGCGAGGATACAATTGAGCATCTTAGATGGAGAAGTCATCGCCATCTCCGATTCGGTGAGTGAAGAGCTGTCCAAATCGCTCTGGCCTTTCTGATAGATCCTGCACCCAGGCTTACCGAGGGCCGACCCCCGGCAACTGGTGGTTCAATACGACGAACTCGCCTGAAGCGTTTGATCAGACGCACTACTGTTTTCAGTTACAGGAGGCTATGTTATCACACCCAGATGCGGACTCGCTGAAGACCCTCCATCAGTTCAACTGTGGTGCTCTTCCCAGGAACGCATCCGATGGCTTCCTCAACTCTAAACTGACTCAAATTGCAAGCCCAGTCGACGCCGTCATTTCTTTCCTTGTTGCCTCACACGGAAATCAGAGTTTCGTCGACTGGGCGCTCGGAAACCTGGCCTCCATCAAGGAAATCATCGAACCAGATGTGGACGAAGAATTTCCCATCTTTCGCGCCAACTATCTTAACTACGACGACCCCTGGCCCTGGGCACATCCGATACCGGAGACATACTTCCTCCCCGGCCACTTGGCAGAACGTCAGAAGCTGATAGCGGAGAACCTGGAGAACTTGGCAAATCATTCAGCCCCCAAACCGCCTTTGCCAGGGTGTCCAGATGTGGACTATGATTGGGACCCCAAGATGGAGGACTATGAGCGGTTCTCCCCTCGACATATCCTCCCCAACCTTCGGATCTGGTCGGTCCCAGGCGCTTTCGAAGACGTCAAAATGAATCTCGTCTATCTTCAAAGCCCATGTACAACCAAGACCAACTGCGAAGACGACCAGACTTCTATACTCAGTCTAGTTTGGCGAATCGAGTTCGAGATGCAGGACAACTGGTACGAAGCCTACGTGGACGCTTTCAATCCTGCCCGAATCCATTCTGTGGTGGACTGGGTGACCGATTACGCACCACATCAAGCGGCGTTATTCCCAGACGCTAAGCTAGTCAATCCTGTACTTCCAGAACCAATACCGGACCCGTCTTATACTCATCCCTTGGAAGGCGAACTTCCTATATTCATTGGCTTCTCGAACGGACATACTCTTCAAGAGGTCCCGAACCTTGGTATTTTCTGGCACATCAGACGCATAATCAACGAATGGATAGCCTATTTGATGGATCCCTCACAATGGCTATACTGGCGCCTCTATTTGTGGTATTACGAACATTTCGAAATGGAACCCCAATGTAG
>FSVU01000983.1_pt1 | contig 11484 bp, 12 predicted proteins | sample 1637581 | NCBI WGS metagenome assembly FSVU01 (sample SAMEA3914814, study PRJEB12502) | metagenome | biome: forest; material: soil | place: USA | collected 2011-09-16 | depth 0.1 m | reverse complement strand
GAGAACGGTTTCATAAACAATATGTCGATATGTCGATATGTCACCTGTTGATCCATTAAAAGTCGCGCGTCAAGGTGTCGATAGCAAGGAGATGACCTAAGACGGCCAAGAGCATTTCGCACGGCAAGGGCCCCGGAGGCTCTTACGCAGCTCCACCCCTAACCCAGGAGCTACTGATCGGAACGACACAACCACCCTTTACATTAACTCTGCAAACATCATGAGCGCCTCCCCAACTCTTGAAATGTTCCCAACCGATGGGCAGAATGTCGCGGCGGTGATCCAGAAGCAACCTACTAGCTCTTCAACAATGTCACTGACTCCAGACGCCTCTACCGGCGATGGATGGCAGGCCTTGAGACTTAGAGGAGGAGTGAGGCCCTGTATCGCTCACCATAATACAGTCCTAACATTTAATTAGTGCACAGACGATTGTCGGTGCTGTTGCTGCGATATCGGATGTTCGTGGTGCGATGGATACAGGGACTGCTGCTGGTGTAAATGCTGCTGAACGTGTCGAGTATGTACGTAAGATGCATATGTTCGCTGTATCCTCGCCGTTCTTCTGGAGCGCAATCGCACCACGAACCATCACAATTACGATCATCTATGAATTAATCTGTACCTCTCTTGATATTAGTCAACGTGGATTCCATCTTTTCCCATTGGATATCCTAGCTCAGAACATGCCAAGGACTCTAACGTCAGTCTTGCGATGCCGCGATATACCCCTTGGAACATCAGTTTAGCGGAACCCGGTTGCACCCATGGAAAGCCCCAGAAACATACCTCCTTATCATTTAGGAACTCAAGGTAAGCCAACGCTACCGCAATGTAAAAGCCTTTATCAACTCCTAAGAGCCGCGCAAGTCCATCGTCAAGCTCTAAAACCCCGCTGGTCAGACTACCAAAACTCAAAGGGGGTGTGGTGTCGTAGAATGTTGCGAGTGTGAGCATAGAAGTGTTAGAGGCCTTGGAAGATTCCCCTGAGCTTGCAGCTGGGACTTTTATGCTGAAAGACTGAGCAGGTATAAGAAGTCCGCAAGTCCCAGTACATTCCTGTTCGCTCACGTTTTTGGTCTCTACGGCTCCAACGATCCTCTGCGTAAGAGTTGAAAAGAAGCCGCTCATCCGGCTAGATTTAGGGGTGGAGTCGGCTAATTGTTCATTCCCTTTCCGATCTCCAGTATACACGAGATGTGGTTCGTGAGTGATCAGAAAGTGCGTGATCTGCGAGGGTGGTGGGGGCGGGTGACGCGGGTTCAGACCTCGCGTGAGCAAGTCCTCCTGAACCAAGGTGGCGGTTGTAGAAGACGAGCTGATACTATCGCGAGGAGATGAAAGAGGGCTTGGGGGATACCCATGTTGCTGTGCTGAGAGACTGGAGCTGGGACCAGCACTGCTTGACGGAAGTGATTGTACCAGCGGCAACGTTCTACATGCAAATATAAAAGAACCATCCCGGATGTCTTCGATAGGCAGTCGAGAAGCAGAAGAGCTGTCTTATAAGATTTGGAATAATGAGTACCGGCTCGGAACTCTGAATGCTCGAGAGGTGCACCTGAACATGGTTTCAGAGCAATGAAGGCATCTGGTGGAAGGGCAGGAGAGCGAAGTTGTATATACCATCCATTGATAGGTTTGTGCGTGGTCCAACAGACTCTCTTGCTAGGGATATGGGTCAGCGCTTCCACAATCTCGGTATCCGTCAATGATCGTTCCTTAAGCGTGGAGAGTAAGGAGCGAGTAGTCGAGAGCTTTATCAACCAAGGGCACCTGAATCCATTCAACAGTCCCCAGTGCCTGATCCGTCACCCGTATCCGAAGTTTGCCTTCAATCACGTCAGAGCTGGGAAATTCAGAATTCCGTCCGTTAGGCCAGAAGTAATGAAACTCGTGAAACACCAACCTCTGGATCGTAAAACGAGACACCACACTATATCGAGGCCCAGAAGCAGACGGATCTAGAGGGTATACAGAATTATGCAGTGGTAGAGACATGAGTGAAGTAGAGACGGTCGTGGGAGGTGCGGCTTCCAGACCCGTCAGGTCCGCAGTCCCCCTTCGTCAACTTCTTATTAACATAGTGTCTAACACCGTATTGACGGCCCGAAAATTGATCAACGGCTTGAGGCCTTCTGGAGGTGGCCTAGGACGGGATCGTTTCTCACCCTTATAACATTGGCACCCGAACGGTCGGCCAGAACCTCAAACCTAATCGGCACAGGTTGCGAGTTTCAAGCATTTATCCATTACGCGTAGTGCAAGAATCTAGGTCCAAAGATCGACTCGGAAAGTTTGCGTGAACTATTAACGAGATCCCGCCTACTCACCTGAACAGAGGATAGTTTCTTCTTCGATGAATGAGGGCGTAAGAGAGCGTATAGAGGGTTGGAAGCGGAGCTAAAGTTAGTACGAGACCAGAAGCCAGCGTTAACCTGTAATCAGAACATGTGCGGTCATGGCCTCATATAGAGAAGTGACAACAGAGACGAATCTATCCCCCGATGCCTAGGGTGTTGGCTCTTAAGGGATGGCGATAGTCCATGACTTCATAGCGTAAAAAATGGGGTAAATAGCCGGAGTCGAGGCGAACGCAAGACCATTAGCCATCTGGCTGGCGTTCACCGCCACCTGAGTACGTGCCATTCGGCAACAGGAAGTGAGGGATTGACGACTTGTTGACAAATATCTTCCGTGAAAAGTCTGATGAGGTTGTGATTGAGTTCGGCCGTTTCGCCAACCGATGAAGATCCGAGTTTGTCGTACAAGAGTAATTCGTATGATAAGTTAAACCTATTACGTTAAGGAAGTAGAGGTACAAACAAGTAATGAACGAGGAAAGGAAAGTGAATATCCAGCAACGCACATACGATCACTGTCCCAAGACGCCTTCAAAAGAACTGCTTCCTTCTCCACCGGCACTTAACATGGCATTGGGGTTTCCCATTGGCGTTAATGCGCTCGTGGGATTGAGACCTTTGAAACTGCTGCTCCCAAGCGAACTCCAAAAGCTCTCGTAGCTTGTCGGCCCCATCCCTCCGCCACCTGAACTTGCGATCTGAGGGGGTTGAAGCTTGGTGAGAGGGGACTGAAGGGTGGATGGTGTACTGGTATTCTTGTTGACTACTTTTGTTAGGGTCTTGGATGGGGAACGGGTAGGGCTTTTGGGGGTGGAAGCATGTCGCTTTAGGCTGTTAGATGCAGATGGGCGAGAAGCCACCGGTAATGTTGGTGCTCGAGCGACTTTGGTGGGGGGTGCGATGGTGGAAACAAAGGGGTTGAGGAAGGGGTTGGTTGTGGAGGTAAAGGGGTTGATGGTCTTGGTGGTGGATATAGATGAAGATGCGGTTATGGTTGGTTGCGAGTCGGCGATAGTGGGCGAGGCCTCAGGGCTAGTGGCGGAAAGGGAGGGATCGAGGTCCATTGGGGTATTGGGACCTTCGACGGAATAGGCTCCGGGGTCGAGACGGGGTCGAGCGGGAGGAACAGGAGCGGGTATGGGTGCTACGACCTCTCCGTCCTTTGAGGATCCTACAATGACGTTCCCCGGGAGGTTGTGCGTCCAAGGTCCTCCTGGTTTTCTAGTGATGACCGTCGGGACTGGCGGTCGGGTACTCCGGTAGTGATGGAAGTATAGATTCTCCACTTCATTGAAATTCTGTCGGACCTGGACTAAATGTCAATAATAGGGCACGAAAAGCTGATAAAATCGCTGACCCATCCATGGTCTACTTTCAATTTTGCATACCGTAATCGCATCGAGAGCGTATTCGTCAACTGCAGATCGCAAAGTGGACCGCGTGTCAGCCACACAACTCAAGATACCGCGCTGTGAGACTCACCTGCTGTATTTTAGCCTTTTCAACATGTCTGGATTTCTTTGACGAGGTCGAAGGTCCAGCCGCGGAGTCAGCGACGGACCGGGAAACCTCAGTCGCCAGGGCACACAGGTCATCAGAAGTGGTGAGGACGACTGGCGGAGGGCCCTTGTGAGGAGACATTGCAACTTTTCCCAGTTTTTATAGTAAGCCAGAGTATCAAGATTAGTGTCAAAGCCGAGTCCTTTGGGTGTACGACTGGCAGAACGACTCGGGTGGTGGGACGCAATCAAACCGGACGTCACGTGAATCAAGGTTCCCCTGACGGTGCTTAGCAATCATAGATAGCGCTTCAGAAAACACGGAAACAACTCCGCCAGCGGGTGCCTGTCCCGAAACAATGCGATCTTCCCCTACCTTCATCCTGCGTCAATTGTATTGCATCTCGATTCGTGTTCGCCTGAAGTAATACTCGAGAGAGCGTCAATGTAGATAAGAACGTTCTCACCCTCCGGGACTAATGACCTCGACCCCACTCATTGTTTTGATTGATTGGGCTCGGACCGCGAAAGCGCCTACATATCTATCCTAAACGGGCGACAATTGTGCAACCTTACACCCTGTTCTTCTCTCTAAGAACATTTAATAGCGCGGACGAAGGGTTCCCTTCTTTCCCTGGGCCCCGGCCGGCGTCCGCTCTCCGTCCTTCGATTTCGGGCACTGCAGTACGTTCGGAATTTCATAATACTCTCGGGAATTTCTCCTCCTCTTGGCTTTAAATCGCTTGACAGGACTTTCGTGCACGGCCACCTATTACCTGCTCCAACCCACGTTTATCACCTTCGGTTAAACCTGTCGGCAGTCCACATTAGTAATCCTGCCACCCGATTCGCTCCTCATACTCGGAGGACAAAGTCCCTGAACATCTTGCAATCTTTCATGGCAACCGCAAGGTACACACGGGCGTCGACGGCTTGCGCTCTCTAGGCCGACCCTGCGACCACATGGGACATTCTCCTACCTATACTAGTCAAGAGCTCATTTATCTCTTTCGAAGAACTGAAGATGCTTTTGGGATGGGCCCATGCCCATGCTACGGTCAAGACCGGTACAGCTCATCTTCCGAAGAAGCGTAAGATCGGATCCCATCTAAGCCTTCGTATTCTTGGCTTTCCTCTTACGAAACGCCCGCCAAGCTTCCAGCGCCAGGGACAGAACGGTTAGTTCGCCCGAAGTTCAGACCGACGAGGGCCCGCCGCCGGAGCGCGACCTCTGCCTCACTCATGTATCATATATTCGTGGGCCGCACCCAAGACCATTCGGGATTATGATGCTTGGCATGTCTGGTATAAAGCCGATTCAGTATGTAGCATTGGCGGACTCTCGCGAGTTGACAGAGAAGCACCCTTCCCTCGTTTATTCCTAACTGTCATTTCCTCTTCTTCAACGCCCACCACCAATCTTCCCCTTCCACCTCTCTCTTAAAAGGATGAAGTCAACCGTTGCCTTGGCTGCTCTTGCATCAGTTCTCTCTCCCTTGGCGTCTGCCACTCCCGTGGTTCCTCGGGACGGTGTCAATCCCTTCGCTGGGAAGCAATTGTGCGTAAATTTAGGCATTCTATAATGAGTGACTGACAGCTTCTATTTACAGCTATCTGAGCCCCGTCTACACCCAGGAGGTTACTGGCGCCATCTCCACTCTGACAGCCGCCGGCAAAACCGACCTTGCCAACAAGGCCAAGGCGGTCGCAAATGGTAAGATGCAGCGCTTGTGCAAGCCTTACGGTATTGCTCATAATATCTCTCTACTCCAGTCAGCACTTTCATTTGGATCTCTGACCGTGCTTCCGTCACCACCATCTCAGGCTATCTCCGAGACGCACTTGCCATTCAACAAAAGACTGGGAAGGCTCAGGTCGTCCAACTTGTCGTATACAACCTTCCCGACAGAGATTGTTCCGCTGGTGCATCCGGAGGCGAGAATGTGATTGCCCAAGCCGGCGAGTCTCGTTACGAGGCCTTCATCAAGGCCATCTACGCCGAGATTCAGCGTGTGCCCCAAGTTCAGGTAGTCATCGAACTTGAGCCTGATTCGATTGGAAACAGTGAGACCTCCATCTGCAATGGTTAATCACAATGCTCATGGCTGATTTAGTCGTCACCAACCAATCTGTGCCCAAGTGTGCGACTGCTGCGCCTGTCTACATGCGCTCCATCGCGTTGGCCATCGCATGGCTCAGTCAACTCCCGAATATAGCTATTTACGTTGATGCTGCACACGATGGATGGCTTGGATGGCCAGGAAACCTCGGTCCAACTGCGGGCACGCTCTCTCAGATCCTCACCATGGCCAAGGCCATCTACCCCGGCGCCTGGGTCCGTGGCGTTGGCACCAACGTATCCAACTACAATGGCCTCGGAAACCAACCGCAGCAAGGCTTCGACGAACTTGCCTACGTCCAAAACCTCGGCCCTCTTCTCACCGCAGCTGGCTTCCCAGCTCACTTCATCGTTGACCAAGGCCGTTCTGGACAGCAGAACTATACGCGCGATGGCTCCGATTGGTGCAACAATAAGGTGGGCTCTCCAGTGCAGTGATGATGCGTCAGACGCCCATTTATCCCCTTTTGGCAGTACGCCGGCTTCGGACCTCGCCCGTCCACGACGACCCCGGACCCGACTATTGACGCCATCGTCTGGGTTAAGCCCGGAGGAGAGTGCGACGGTGCTTCCGATCCATCTGATGCCGGCTACGACCCAACGTGCGCCAACTCGTACGCTCTCACTCCGGCTCCCCATGCTGGGACTTGGTTCGAGGCCTACTTTGAAAACCTGATCAACCTTGCCAACCCGGCTTTCTGATTTACCATCGGATATTATTTATTTGATATATGTCTTTGTTGCTTCACAACCCACGTTCTTTTGCGTTATAACGGCGACTTTGAGAGAGGGATTTCAAATTAATTCTAAAATACCAGAGCGAGTGAGAAGCTAGGCCTATCGCTGACTCCTTGGAATTACCACTATAGACCGCTCTCGCAACACCCTCGGTCCCCATGGGGTATTGTTGACGTCGGCTTGGCAAGAGGATCCAACTAAACCGACACGGGAGAGCGCAGGCACCACGGTCTTCCGGTAAGTAAGAGGTTCAGGACGCATTACGGCCATCTTAGTATCGACCGTTACGGGGATGGCCGGAAGGCTTCCTCATATTGGGTGTCTGACGGGAAGCTGGTTCATTGGAGTCAAAATATTAGGGATTCAACGCCTGCCGCGCCGTGAATCCCTGAAGGGCCCAACAGCCGGCAAGAGTGATTGCCGGTGATCGATTGGCGTTATTGCAGAAGACAGGCACACTACTGTAGATTGAGAAAGTAGCGGAAACGGTCCAGGAGAACGGCACGGAGGCATATAAACAGAGCCAAAATCCACGAACGATTGTTGATGAATGTACACTAGAAGTACAGCGGTACAGTGTCGGCCCAGGGTCATTCCGCAGGGGTAGCTGTCGGCTCGTTGCTGCCACTTCCCCCGCTCTCTGCGGGAAGTTGTTGGTCGAGCCAGCTCTCTTCAACGGTGGCCTTGACACGGCGAACGTACTCCTTCATGTTCTCTCGGTATAGTTGAGCGGCTTCGGCGTTTGCGGGACTAAAAAAAGGTAATTATTAGCTCATAATCGTCAAACAAAGACCAAGACACTGGTCGAACCTATTCGGGTTTGGATCGTGCAATAGACTTTGTATGCTTGTCAGGATTGCGCCTACGTCATACGTTGGACTCCAGCGATTCTGCAGAATATCCAGGCAAAGTTCTCCGTTCGCATATACGTTAGGGTGAAACATTTTAGAGATGAACTTGACAGTGGGTGGCTTGTTGGGGTACGTTTCATCGAACGTTAAGCAGAGTTTGAATGTTCCGTCCTCGAACGGTGTCTCAGCTGTAGGGGTAGGAACAGGGTAATGGTCAGCCCGGTCGCAGGGTCGGGCCCCCACAGCCCATAACGTTTGAGGCTTAGCCACTCACCAGGACCAAATATGACCGCATTCCAAAGCATGATGTTATCAGAACACGGGGCCCCCGATATCCCTTGCGGCGGGTCCGAAGACAACCGCTTGAAATCGCGGATGAGCCGTCGTCGACAAGCAGTAGACTAAGATCAAAGAAGACGTCATCAGAAGCACGCCAGGCCAGATTGATCAACCTCGAACTTACCATGGTAGAAGACAACGGGCTTGCGGAGGTGGTTAGACGGGGAAAGGTCAGCCCGAGGTCGTAACGCTGACTGAAGACCGCGAGGAGGCGAGCCTCCTGAGCAAACTCGGTCAAGCTGGGCACAACATCGGGGAGCCGGAAGACAAGTAAGATTGCAACTAGTCTAGGGGGTTTGTCTATGATAAATAATAGATAGGGGGAAAGGAAAGCGAAATTTCTTGGGCTACATGGGTTTGGAAGGAGCGAAGGGAAAACACTGGAGCGAGTTGAGAATCACTCGCGATCTAAATGAGTGGGGTATCATGCAAGGAGAGCAGAATTAGGGAGAAAATCAGGAGAATTGAAGAAGACGGAAGATTAAAGAAGGAGAAGATCATTCACGGATCGCAAAGACGGTATGGTACTTGCGCCACATCTTCAAGTTGGGCTGGTGAAGTTCCTTTTGCTGAACGTCGACGACCGCATCGACCTGAGACTGAGTCATCCCGGAATGGAGCAAGAGAGGCTTGAGGGACATCCCTAGACGTTGTTCGTTCTGCATCATGAGTCTTCCGACGTCTTTCAACCGAGATTGCGAGGGTGCAAGCCATTGACCGCCGACGGGGTAGAGATGGGTCTGGTGGACAGGGTTTTGGAAGCCCCCAACGGCCTCGATCCACTGGTCGATTGCGTGCACGGCGTTGACACAGATGCCTTGAGCTTCCATGGCGCGCTTAGTCTGGTTGTACAGGGCGGTGATGCCCGGCGCGCCTTCGACCGACGACCTCCCGTCACTGCCGAATGCCTCCAGCTCGATTTCGCCGAAGAGGAAGATTCCTCCAGGGCGGAGAACTCGCTTGACTTCGTCCAACAGACCGCGTATATCCCGAATCTGATTGTATCACGTTTAGAAATGTCAAAGGCCGTCGATGATCGCTTACATGGGCGACCACACCACGAGCATGAACGACGTCATATGAAGCTGCCTCACAGCTAAAACCTTGAGTATCCATTAGCCTAGTTTGGAAAATGAGCACGAGTAGTATCTACCTTGGCGAGGAAAATTATAAATCTCAAAGATCAAGTTATCCTTTGGGTAGTGAAGGACCGAAGGCGCGACGTCAACGCCGACAAACTTGACGTCTGTGGGGTATTCAAGGGACATTTCTTGAATCCTGGGCAGTATCAGAAGCCCGAATCACTCCGCTAAAGTCACTGCTTGCTTACCAAATACCTGGGGTGCTGTAGACGTCGAGGACTTTCTTCCTGCGGCGATCAGATGGAGATGCAGGCCGCAGTAGCTGGTCAAGAGGGCCAAAGAAATTTTCTCCCAAAAGGATCTTGAGTGCCATATGTTGACCAGTCAAGCGAGTAGCCTCCGCCGAGTCCATGGGCAACGAGATCGGGTGGTCAGACCCGGCAGGGAAACGCCGTCCACCCTCTTCACGAAAGTAGGCTACAGCGACAAGGCATGACGATAAGAGGATGCGCGCAATGAGGAGTCATGATGTGTCGTACCATCTGCCTCACTTGAGTGTATAGTGGTGAAGGAGTATTCAGTGTCGCCCTCCGGAGATGGTGTCCTTTCTGGTGTCATAGGTGGAGACATGGGGCGATAATTCATGCTATCCTCCCAGTCCACAGTGTAGGGGGTGTTGTGAAAAGTGGGCGATATGATCATCGGATGACTGTGCAGCTGGCTCGTATTTAACGCAGCGGACATGGTGGAGGGCAATTTGAAGAGATGGCGGGGTGGAGATTGGAGACGAAGAGCTTTAAGGCTTCCTGCTGAAATGGCACAGGGTACAGTAGCATCTGATTCCTAGGGAACTCTGACCACAACATAGGGACCCGATCACGGAGGGAAGCGTAAGGCAGACATTACGCGCTAAATTGTTGCCACGTGAGAGCCTCCTCCGTACCTACCGGGTACCAACAACCTCAGGTAAATCAATCCGCCGTTATTTTTCAGTGGGTACATAGCACCACTGAGGACGGGTATGGACGATGGATACGGCCGGGAGCAGCCCTTGCTGGAAGCACCCGGACGTTCCACGCGGAGGGACGTCACCCATAAGCTCCCGAATTTTCCCAATTTTGCGATGCCCTGGGGGCGAGGAGAGGTGGTGGGTGCGTTCGGAAGATACCACGTTGTGATCTACGAGACCCCGTCTCTTGTGAACCGCGCTAGTCCACTTTAGAATGGCTGGGCCCGACGTTGCCCTGTTCCCAAATGGTGGTCGGGACCACTTCGTCTTCTGAAGACGGGCGGGCCTAGCGGGGCACCTATTCCGTACCCACGATTTCGCCGCCACCTAGAGTCCTTGACGACTCCGACGATGGGCTTGACGACGAGCTTATATTCTCGCGGGAGGCGGGGGAAAGGAGCGCTTTCTTCTCCCTTTCTCTTCTTCATCCGTGCCGTTGCCCGCCGTGGCGATGAGCGCCGCGATGACCTCAAGGATATTCTTTTCGGATGCCACTATCTGCTTTCGGACCCTTCTCCGGAGATCTCCTTAATGATATCAAAGAGCGTGGGCTTTTTCAGCTGCCACTCTTCCGCCGTTGAAAGCCTCTTGGAGACCGGCCTGTCCGGTCCCCCACGATCTCCGAGTCCTCCGAGCGAGTGCTCGAGCACAGTACAATCTGGCAACCGTTCGACTCTGATGGGTTCTGATTCGATGCTTACTTGGTTGATGACGACTTCGACAAAATAATCTTGATAATACCTGGTCTCTTATGTGAATGCCACAGCCCTTGATTGTTTGCTCGGAGTTCTATCGACCAAATTATCTGCAATGACCCCGGAACATCCTTCAAAGCTCATGCCTTTGTCTCCATCATAATGTCTTCTCATGGCAGGTTGACTCTATCCGGTCGCACGGAAATGGCTGCGCGTCATCACCGAAGCCCAGTATCCGGTTGTTGACTCGTTCACAAGCCTGTCCATCAGAGCTTCCTTGTCGGAAAATTAACTCAAAAAGCACTCGGACCGACTTGATTATAGCGGCTTTACGCGCAGCAGTGGATCCCTTCAATCTTACGAATTGCCGCCAGGACGGGTGCGTCCGGCCCGTTCCAGAGATGCTTGCCTTCTCTGAGAGTCATAGCAATACAGGACGACCCTTGGCTCTTATTCATCTTGTATTGGTTGGTGTGGGCTCGTCAGCTCGGCTCGTATGCCGGAGATTAGCCCGTTCTTCCAAAGCAGTCCAAAGCACAGGATGTCCGCTCGGAAAATCCGATTTTGTCTTTATTATATAATAAAAGGCGATGTCATAAGTCCTATCTTTGACGCGAAGCTGGGGTACCGGCAGCATGGCCAGAGATTACGGCCTCTTATCACCGCATGACGCACTAAGCATGCCACTTTTGATTTAACGTGCCGCGTTTAATTCGCCAGGCGCCAATTATCAGCGCACTATATCACCCGGATCTGACACCATCAGGCGCTCACGCCAGGGGAAATGAT
>FSVU01000882.1_pt1 | contig 11567 bp, 9 predicted proteins | sample 1637581 | NCBI WGS metagenome assembly FSVU01 (sample SAMEA3914814, study PRJEB12502) | metagenome | biome: forest; material: soil | place: USA | collected 2011-09-16 | depth 0.1 m | reverse complement strand
TTGGGGAGTGGGCAGGCCTCTGATTGTACGGAAGGGCATCCGTCAAGCCGCCTCCAGGCTCCAGCTAAGGCTCGCGTCGGACAACCATCGGCACGAAGTTAACAAGTTGAAAGGAGCAATCAAACGCGTTTGGCCTCCGGCTCTCAGAGAGGAAATGTCGCATTAATAGTGCCATATGTCTTACGCAGACCTTGTCGTTGTCCTAAATATTCGGATAGAGTTGGAACGCTGGTGGAATGACGCGTGGCGTGTGCGTCAGCCAATCACGGTTCGATCAAACTACAACCCGACCACGACTAAGAACTGCATTGATAACGACGATAGCTATGAAACAATAAGTGGGAACGAAAACTATGGTAATCAAAGCTCATAACAGAAATAACAGTAAAGCAAGCCTCGGCGTCGATGTTCTCAACGTTCCCTCAACGTTCCTCGTCGTCACTTTCACCCTTCGAATCCCAGTCGTCCTCATCTTCATCCTCACTATCGCTATCCCCGTCTACGTGCTTCTTGCGTTTGATGGACTTGCGTTTCGATGAGCCAGCCCCGCCAACGCTAGCATCGCGGCGGCCTTTGTTCCCTCCTCGAATCTTCTTGCCGCCGGCACCATGACTGTTCTTGGAATGCCTGAGGAGTGCGTCCAGTCTGGTAAAGTCCACCTCACAGTTCTTCTCTGGGCAGAAGTAGCGCTCAAAGGTCGACGCCCGCTTCATGGCCATCCGTTTGAAAAGTGGGAACAGACTGAGATCGACGGGACGGATAGCGAAGCCGGATGGAGGGAATCCTGCTGGAGACCGTGCCATTTCCAGCTCCCCTTGGTCGATGAGGGCTCTCTTGGCGGCATCTGCTTGCTCTTTCAAGGTAGTGATATCATACTCTGCTTCGACACGATGCCGAGCCTCGTCCCGACCGACAAAGACCGATGCCGCCGCTTGGTGGGATGAGATTTCCCCTGAAGCTATCTGGGCCTTTACGCGGTCGACCTGGCCGGATTCTTCGACCCCGATCTCGAGGTAAAGGCAGCCCCAGTCGTCGCTCTCAACGACGCGACATGTTTCCCAAAGCAAACGGCGGGCCAGGCTCATGTTGAGGATGTTGTTGGACACGTCCTTTGATTCCTTCCCAGCATGAGAGCCGCCGTGTCGGTCCCGACAACCCCTTCGACGGAATGATGATGGGCAAGTGCTTCCATTCACGGGGTTGATGTACGGGCAGGTATAAGGTTTTGGGGCTAAACGAATGTGTTTAGGGTTTTGCATGCGCGTCTCAAAGCTGACTGACCTCGACCTTTCTTCCGACCTTGCTGGGCTACCTGAAGATTTCGCTCAGACGCACCCTCCGCGGATGCGGTGAAGGCACAGTCAGGATGTGGACATGGGATGTTAACGATGTGCATGTGAGTAAACATGGACGTGAAGGACGACGAGAGCGCCATTGGACTCGAGATCGACGTTCCCGAAGCGTTATATGTCTGGAATACGCCTTCTGCGCCTCCGACATCGGACTTTGCCCTGGCTCGGCGCTTCGTGACCTTGGGCAAGTCATCGACGGCATCTGGTGAGGCACGTTTGATCCCTCGTGCTGGGTCCTCGATCATCGCCAACTGGGCGGCCTTCCGCGACGGCCCCCCAACGAAAGTGAAGGTCCCTGGGACATGCCTTGCATTAGGTTGGTTTTGTTTCGGGGTTGCTCGTGTCCTTGACGCCCCCAGGTTTGATGATCCAGCGCTGGCTGGGGATATGCCGACACTTTCGTAGTGCACAATTGTCAAGTCTGAGGAACTCAACTCTCCGGTGGAATTCTGAGCATTGTTGTCGCCATCGTGACGTTCATCATCAACAAGAAATCCCGCTCGTTTGGGTGCACGCTGTTGTTGATCAGCTCCTTGGACCCAGCGGGGGTATGCGGTGTGAGAGTGGGCGGGCGAAAGCAAAAGGGCAGCAGCTTCTTCTAGCGTCATGTCTTGGATCGCTGTCGGACCATTGGTGGAACCAACTTCGCCTGTTGAGATTCCGTCCCAGTATCCGGGCGATGGAACGCCCGTGCTCCCTGGCGTCATCATGTCGAAACTATTCTGCTGTTGCTGTAGAGGTTGGTAATAGAATTGAGGTCGTGGTGATGACTGCGATGGGTCTGGGGATCCGTAGTACTGGCTGTGAGGGGCACTCTGTGGAATCCCTCCAACAGTCGCGATGAAGTTCTGCGGCGCGGTTCCCCAGGGTTGAAGGGATGGCTGAGATATCTGAACCGGCGGTCGTCCCAATGACTGGGAGGCAAATTGTTGAAGGGGGATACCGAGCGCTCGTCGGTGGATGGGATTCAGGCTCGAATGCGACAGTGACCGATGGTGAGCAGGCACAAGTATTGAAGGCGATGCTCTCGCGGTCGGTGAATGCGAGAATGTTGGTGTTGATCTCGTCGACCAGGTCTCCCCTGCTGATGCTTCGGGAATCCCATCCGGGGTTTGCTCCGCGCCTCCCGGTCGCGTGAAGGCAAACATTGCTCCAGTATCGCCTTGGTCATCGATAGACAAACGTTTAAAAACTTCCACTGGCTGTTGCTTAAACAAATCCTGTGCGTTGGGGATGGTGCCACTGAATTGGGTGGAAGAGGAGGATTGGGGGCGAGATATATACGTCCGAGCATTTCGAGGGACAACCAACGATCCAGCCGCTGCAGGAACTGGCATGGCGTTAGTATCTTCAAATGCTGGGAATGAGTGAGAATTCTACCATCTCTCTGAAGTACGCTCACAATTCGTTGGACAATGGAATTCGAAGACCGCCGAAGGATTGATGGCGACTGGATTTGTGGATCCTGACGAATCGCTTGAAGGTGAGCCTTTTCTCGAATCCGTCCATCCTGCGTCAATCATCTCAGAGAGTATGGTAGTTGCCGACCGGGTTTCCGGAGGCCCTCGGGATTCGACCGTAGAACCAATGGGGAGTTGCCAGTTTCGTTGACCATGAGGCTGACTGTACAAAGGGGGTGGCACAGAGAGACAACCGTAGAAGAGACTGAGCAAATGCATCCAATATGACGGCCATGAAGGGGTGTGGTAGAAAAGCGAAGAAGAAACTTACCTCCGGTCAAAAGTCATTCCAAAATCCGGTTGAGTTTCGCTCGTCGTATAATCATGGACGCCGGTAGATCCCGGTTTCCAAGCGGTGGATGATGAGACTGGGACCTTCGGGTGGAGGTTGTACGAGTTAAGGAAGGTGGTGTGGTATCTGCCTTGGGTACTAACAGAAGGCTTCCGTGAGGATTTTCCATCTTGAAACTGTTCGAGATTGTGATAGTATTCCTCTGACATTGCAAAGAAACGGGATGGGGGCGAGTGGAGAAGCTGCAAGGGGGGGAGAGAAGTATCTCGCCCTTGAAGCGGGCGATCAGACTTATATCGGATGAACAGATGCCGTCTGACCTGAGTACCATCCATCTCCTGAGATCAGGGAGCTAAATGGGACGTGAGCTTAGCGCGTCGTTTGGCGGGACGGCAGGCAAGAAGGAGAGGAGGCGTCCCGGGAATTTGGCCTGATCGCTAATCACCACGCGACCCTGAGTCGGTCGGGGCCTTCAATTCAGTCGCTGCAGCTGGGCCCGATTGTCAATTCAAAAATCGGCCGCTTCCTCAGGGGTCCCCGCATCCTCCGAGTCCTCCGAGGTCTGGCGGCGGCGGAGCCATCCGAGCACGCGAATCTGGATTTAGTCTCCGCACCTAAAATTGACATCAGGCGCCATAGTTCACACCTAATCAAACACACGCATGTCGACCATGCCCTTCTTTGGGAAGTAGTGAACTCAATCGACTGAATATCAGTACTGGGAGACGCCCATAGCCTTGTTTATCGACTCTCGCGCATGTGGCATGAGTGGTTTGCCTATTCTGTAAAAATGAGCGTTGAGCCACTTCGTCAATTGTTAGTTTAAACAATGGGCGCTTTTGGATCCTGATCAAGGTGTAAAACGAATGCTGCCACCGTCCGATTCTCCGCGACGTCATACACATGCGGTCCGGGTTCTGGCTCAATTTGGTATCAAAGACCAACGTGATGGGCCTTTTACAAGGCCTTTCACAGGTTATTTAGATGGCACCTCAGCGCCTTTATCTTCTTTCCCTCGTGGCGAACCGAACCTACTCCTTCGGCTCGAAATCTTGATTAACAACAGGTGGACTCTAGATTTCAATTCAATCGCGCAAGGGTTCTGACATTCCTCCTGCCCTTGATCGAGATTGGGGCCGATCTGCTACAACTCTGCTCCCTTGTCCGTGGCTTCGTCTCCGTACGCTCCAGATCCCAGCATACACGTCAGATCGTGCCGTCCACTCTAATCGTGCCGTCTCCGAGTACAGTACTTTATAGAATCTTTACGTGGAGTGGCACAAGGAGTGCAATAGCTGGTGCCAACCCTGAGGTCGTCTCCCAGTTTTTCCTCCACCGAGCATCGGGCGGCACATCCGCTCTCGGAGATACAGGGTTATTATCCCGTTCGTAAACATTCGTTTTCGCCGATCCCAACGCGTGCCTGCAGGGCGACCGCCGCATGCAGCCCGCCGGCTTATGAAAGGCAACGGTTCTGGGTCTCTGCATCCGAGGCCTGCAAGTTGCCCCGTGGGGCTCGTGAAGAACCCAAGGAGTTTTATTACACAATGACAACATCACGACACCGGTGGGATCCAGTTTCCCGATGGGTATTGCCTGAAAGCCTCAATACCACTGCTAATCCTGGAATGCGATAGCTTCCGAGCAGGGCCGGATCTGTTTCTAGTTGATAAGGAATAGAGTCCCGTCGGAGAGAGTGCCGAAACCCTATCGCGATGATATTCATCATAACTCGACGCGGCATGTGCCTTTTGACGTCTCCATGTCCTGACCCCCGTCTTTCACCCACTTATCACGTGAGACCGGCATATTCCGCACAGTCATCCGCTATGGTCTTCGCTAACATCTCGCAGGCGGAGAAAGACGCATTTTTCTCCTTGCTCGATGAGTTAGTGACGTCAGTCTGATTGCCCTTTTGTTTGACAATATGGAGCAAGGTACTTCGCCACCCGTGGAGGTGTTGCGGCTATGACAGCGGCTAAGGGGCCTGCTGGACAAGCTGCACTTGGGAAACTCTCGTCATCAGCCAGTCAATTCAAGGCGAATATCGGTTCCAAATATTTGGGTGGAGGTCATTCGACTGATACGACCGATGCGCCATCGCCAAGTAATACGGCGGGAGAATCGACCGTCGATCAGTCCGCTCGACCTTCCTTCGGCGCCCTCAGGGGGGCCTTCGCAAGCGCACAAAACTCACTGGCATCACAAGGTATGCCTAGACCGGGCGTGAGTCGGATTGATATCCCTGTCGCTAGGCGGAAGGCCGTGTGTTGTTGTCCCTTACCCAGGAATCGTCTTTTAGGGTGCGCCACCCCGTCCGCCACCGCTCAGTGCATCCAGAAGCTCCGATGACGATCCACCGCCGCCTGTCGTTCCTCGTCGCACGGTTCCGACCTCTACAGCTCCTCCGGTAAACGCTCGAACGCCAGTGGGACTACAATCTGGCAAACGTGAGTACAGTCATTCGTGAATAGGGATCATAATTTGACCACCAATCAGATTTTGGAGGAGGTAGAGTCGACTTGACAAGCGCAAGTAGTGTCGCATCGTCATTATTTGGGAATCGCAGTGGCCCTGCAGCTCCTGCGGCTCCGGCGGCCCCTCTCCCTCCTCCCGCCAACGCAGGTGGTGCTAAGTCATTCATGCCACCTCCTGTACGGCGGGTAGCCTCTTCGGCACCTCCCCCAGAGCCCGAACCCGAGCCTGAAGAGGAAGGAGAATGGGCAGAAGCACTATATGACTATACGAGCAGTGTGAGATTTAACGAATTGTTCCATCGCCATTCATGCTCAACCATTGACAGGATCAAGCTGATCTTCACTTCGATGAAGGTGATCGCATCCAGATACTTGAGCGAACAAACGATGATTGGTGGACTGGCCAATTGAAGGGAAAGCAAGGGCTGTTCCCCGTCACATATGTCAAACTGTTATAAGCAGGTAGAACAATGCATGTCGAAGCCCATGAATCATATATCATACTCCTACTACTTGACTAGAACGGTTATTCAGACGCATAAAAAAGTACTACTACTGATAGATAGCACGACATGATGAAGATGAAAGAGGTGAAAGATGAAAGCAAGACCACCCAGCGGCAAGGGAAAAGATCGGAAGAGTGAAAGGTATTAGAACAGTCGCAGACGATGAGCTACCGCTGAGCAAGATGTGGTCGAGATTGGGAGGGGTGAGGAAGAGAGAAATGGACATCGAGCATCGATAAATAAGAAAACGAGAGAAATTTGAACGATGAATATAAAATCAACTGAAGGTGACCGGGCTGATGTTGAAGGAGTGGTGTTGAAGGAGTGGCGTCGAAGGTGAGGTTGTTGAAGGATGGTGAGGGTGTGAGGTCATCATGCCCGGGAAGAAGAGAGAGCAGACTGAGAGAGACGTTCCAGCCGCGAGTTTAATACATGAGGGTGTCCACCTCCATTGGGGCAGTAACCTCCTGCAAACGTTCAACTTCGGCGCCGCCAGCAAGCAAGATTTGGGTTGAAGCAGACGCATTGCGAAGTCGCCATTCTGTAGGGGAGATACGCTGTTGAGTGGCTCCAAGATAGGCGGTTGACTTTGACTGGGCCAGTCGCTTGCTCGACGATGACAACGATACCGAATCCGTTCCCCTAAAGCCTCCCCAGACTCGGCCAAGAGTATCCCGTGCGCGAACGGCCAGCGATGGAAGAGAGGCCGCTGATGACATGGTCGTTTGTTGAGTGCAGTCTTTCTGACTGGCCAGTGACGCGACGCGGGACTTTGGAGCGAAAGATTTGGAGCTGACACGAAGTGGCATTGTGCCTGGGGCGCGAGTGAACGACGGTGCAGATGGAGACTCTTTGCTGATGCTGGCGTAGAACCTCGAGCCTCTGGTCTTCGGTGACGTGATGGTCGATGACGAGCTGGGCACACGCTGACGATCAGTAGTAGTGCGGAAGGCGGAAGTGGGAACGCCTCGGAGAATGAAGCGACGACGAGCACCTTTGCCGATCGTGTCTGTAACCAGGAACTGCTGATCATCTTCATCCGAATCGTTGACTTCGATGCCGTTGGCCACTGGTCCACCCACCACGCGAGCTTGACGCTGGACGACGTGGGGTAGGCACATCTCGGGATCATCTTGCTCAGAACCAGAGCTAGCAGACGAAAGCATAGCCTCCGACTCCGCAGCAGACGACCCATCGGTGAGAGATGCGTTAGACGAGGAAGCGCTACTGGAGGCGGTGCTGGTGCGGGACAGGCTGTAGGAAGCTCGATCGAGACGGGGGCCAGACGATTCTGAATCGGCCAAGCTCTCGACAGACGGGTTCTGGCGCAGGCGAGCGATGGCATCGGCCCGGGTCCTGATGGCTTGAGAACTGATGGCGAACTCCCTCTTGGCGATGTCCGCGGTGCCAAAGGTGGCGCGAAGGGGAGAAGGAGAGCACGAGCCAGGAGAGGTGGGGAGCCTGCTGTGTCCTTCCTTCTCGAGCGACGCATCGAATTTGGACTGGAGCGCGATCTGAGGGCGGATGGGAGTGAAAGGGGAGACGGGAGTGAGGGGTAGCACCGGGGCCAGCTTTCTAGGTGTGATGAGGATCGGTACCGGGCGAGGACGAATGGCACAGGCTCCACCGGGGAAGAAGACGCGGAGGGTGCTAACGAGCTCATTTTCGGTTATACGGAGGTCGTAATCCAGAAGGAATAGCAACTGTTTCTCCATCAGATTGACTGGAATCGACGTCAGCGACGACGAATCAGACGCGGGAGAGATAGTACGAACCCTCTGCACCGTGGAACCCAAACAGCATTGTGCAGCCATTTCCATCCAATATTTTTGATTCCGCGTACTTCGTCCAGTACTTGTTCTTGGGGCTCTGGTCATTGAGGTACTTGGCGGCGACGATGAGCGTGGCGAGGAAGACGCGGTGGCGCGTGCACGGCATCCCTGGACGAGAACGCGTAAACAATGGAAAACAAGAGACAGCCTAAAGCACGTACCACCTTTGGCCATCCGAGGCAGCTTATTCCTGAGCTTGGAGAAGTACACCAGCGTACAGAGGAGTGTCGAAGCCTGAACGTTGGAACCCTCCACAAGCGTCACGATGAACTGTTCTAGGGTCGGTATTGGAAGCGGAGCGTTCCGAGGTATTGGGTTCCGGGACTCGACAGAGAAGTCAGCCTTTACGGGGGTCACTGGTGGTGAGGGAAGGCTGGCTTGAGCGGCCGTGACTGAAGAATCACTACCGTCGTTGATGACGATGACCTTCTCGACCTCCGCTACGATGTGACGTATCATGACGAGGTTTACGGGCTGTTCCATGAGCCAGACCAAGTTGGGATTATGGTGGCCCTTTGGGAGCAGTGAGCCGGGATGACGACGATCTATGGCCATTGTTGAGAGGGGAGACACGAGGGAGGAGGGAGCGGAGGAAGAGGAAGAGTAGAGGCGGAGGTCCAACGTGGACGATTGAGGACGGAGAAGGAGATATTTAAACGAGCCACAGGCGTTTGTTTTGACAGAGAGGCCAGCTGTTAGGGTGGTGCTATCGGACCGAGTTGGAAGGCGAATGAATTGAAGGAGGCGCTGGTCCTCGGAGGAAGGGTTGTTTTGAATTTGGGATGGACCGACCGGCAGTGAGGGTGTGAATAGGTGACGAAAGGGAGAGCTTAAAGTGCACTTCGCGAACAGCCAAGCGACTTCGGAGGGAAAAGAAATCTGAAGGCAACACAGAGTATGCGAAGGCGGGGGAAGAGGAAGGTGGCAGGAGGACCGAATGTTATGTACCTCTGCCACGTCGGTAAAGCTCCAAGTCGGAACAAGAAATCAGTTGAACTCAAAGCTCTGGTCATCATTGAAAGGTGGTTGGACTCCAACGAGTGCCGTTGCGGGCTTCGCTTGCGGTACTTCTCACGTGTAGTCTCGATCGGGAACCGATCATGCCTCCGACAAGCGTCATCCAGCCGAACACCACACCGAACACGACTCGGAGGTCTGTTCGTGGTATATCTGCCTCAGACTCATGAGAAGACGGCGCCCCGTCAGCTGTCGGCGGTCCATGCATTGGGTAGTGAGATCGGAGTGCATCGACCTATGGTGCCTGAGGGGCGTTCCTTTCGGTGATCCCTATCGATCTCTATTCTTTGTATAGGAATGTCGATGGACATGGATTCGTTTAGATTGGTACATTTTTGACGTTATCTTTGAACTACGTCCGATCGGATTCGTATTCAATTTGCCTGCAAAAGATGTTTTCTGGGGTCAGTGGGAACGAGTGTTCACCAAGGTCTCATGGGATTCCTTCTACTGGCGAGTAGTGCCACGATTACTCAACTCTCCCGAGTTCCTCGGATATCTGAAGTTCAGAACTATGACCCGGAATATGAGATAAATGTGATTGCAAACGTAAAAGACACAGCGGAGACACGACAGACAGGGAAAGTGACAAATGACAGACAAGTACTCCATGACATGAGACTCAAGCATGCTTGGACTACTCCTTGACCTTTGTGGAACCTCGCAGCAGACCCGTCTGATTATCAGGATCTTGGTCAGGGCAACGTTCAGGTCTTGAAGAGAAACAAGTCGACTTACCCTGCGGGCCGCAATGAGACCCACTTTCTGTCCAGGGACGGCGTATCTTGAGATGGTGGACGCCTTTCCGATATGCTGATGATTTCCTCCTCCGTGAGGATGGTCGACGGGGTTCATAGCCACACCACGAGTACGAGGCCATGAGTTGCGCTTGGCCCTGTATTTGAAGTAGGCACGACCTGCTTTGAGTAAAGGCTTGTCGATCCTGCCTCCGCCTGCAACAATCCCAACAGTCGCTCGTGCTGTACCCCTGACAGTCTTCTTTGCTCCGCTTGGTAGTCGAATGCGGGTGATGCCCTCATCGGGGTTGTGGCCGATGATGGTCGCATAGTTGCCGGATGTTCGAGCCAGAGTGCCACGGTCACCAGGGCGAGTCTCCACATTGCAACAGATTGTACCTTCAGGCATTTCTCCCAAGGGGACAACATTGCCGACTGAAAGCTGGGCTTTCTTGCCGGCGTAGATGAAGGCCCCAGTGTACATCCCCTCGGTAGCGATGAAAGTCTCATTCACCCGACCGTGTTTATATGGGTTCTGGAATTGGACTTTGGCTAACGGTGCTCCTCTGGGAAGGGTGCACAAATGAGATAGACTGCAAGTTGGGTATTGTGACGAGCGTACCGTCCCGCGTCGTGGATGATCTCCTTGACCACCCCTCTGAGATAACCATGTCTTTCTGCGTAATCTAATTTCCGTAGCTTGGCTGGGTTCTTGTTGTGATGGGTGTGGGCTCTAAACTGGAGTAGCGAATGAGTAAGTCGGAGGTTTAACGAGGAGAAAAGTCACGTACGATAGCATGCGCTTTCCTCTGTGCACGAATTACCCGACCCATTGCGTTTTATACTATGAGGGTGGACGTCCGGTCAGTCAAGAGCAATGCGTTGGAGGCGCAGGCGAGGAAGGCTCAGAATCTGAAGGCAACTCTCTGAGCTGTCAAAGAAGATCTAGTCCCCTCTTATTGCTACTTGGTGCCGAAAGAGACTATAAACTCACAAAGTACACCGGAGACGTCGAGGGATAGTGTGTTGTAAACCGGTTTCGCACGAGATTGAAATCGGTTGATGGGTCTGACATAAGCAAACACTACTCTCTGACGCCACATTCGACTTTCCGAATCGGTTTAAAGCACAATATACAGAGTTACGAAGTTACAAGATAAAGTAATGAACGAGGGAGTTAATACCACGGTGTTTTGAAACTTGTAAGTAATCGAACTTTGAAGCTGCCGCGTTGGGTCATCGCGAAACATTCCTCAAAGGAGGTCATAATCGTCAAGCTGGAGGACTCGCTGTTAAAACAAACTGGGGTGATAGAATTTCAACCATACCTCGTCATTGTAGGTCATGACAGCGCGCTTAATCTTGGAGGTGTCTACCCAAGTAACGAAGTCCTCCATGTGTCTGATCGGATGAGTTCACTCAGATAAGCCAGGTCAATCAAACGTGGAAAATACCTCGTGACCAAGAACGCCGGATCTGTGATGTTGTCAGTCCCGACTCGGATGTGACCCTGTTCGACTAGCTTTACAGCCTGCCGTGCTTAGTTAGCACGAGGAGCAGGACCAATGTGAAAATAGCTCACTGCACTAACGGTCTCCGCCATCTTCAACCTGCACGCCACGACTGCAAGGCGCCGACGACAGAATGCTGCCACTGTCAACTTGTTCTCTACGTCGCTAAGTTTGGCTTCTGAATTGAGAACCCCAATGTCATACAGCTTTGATAGAACTATAGCTTGCATCTTAGTCCGGAAGGGATCTTGCGTTGGGAGGAGTGAGATTCGATAGACGAAACCACGGATTGATCCGCAGAGACGGTTGTATCTGGAGGGGAAGGAAATTCAGAACGAATAGAGCCAAAAAAAAGAGCAACAACTAGCCGGAGCACTTACTTG
>FSVU01001122.1_pt1 | contig 11702 bp, 9 predicted proteins | sample 1637581 | NCBI WGS metagenome assembly FSVU01 (sample SAMEA3914814, study PRJEB12502) | metagenome | biome: forest; material: soil | place: USA | collected 2011-09-16 | depth 0.1 m | reverse complement strand
TCCCCGTCGGTCAAAGGAAGCTCAATCATCCTCTCAGAGTCAAGGACCCGTCTCAGCACACGCATCGAGGCTCCAGCAGAAGGACCAACAGGAACAAGCTCTTTACCAACAATACCTCAACCGATCTCCGTCATCTCCTCCCGATGCCTCTCTCGAGTACGGGACTCAAAGCGCCGCTTCCCAAGGCCGTCACCTCACCGCACCCACCGCGCCCAACATGGGTCGCACACCGGGTGGTCGACCCGGATCGCTCATTATCACGGGCAACATCTTCAATGGAGAGTCCATCGTCCCCGAACTTTCCGTCATGCGCGTCTTCGCTGGGGAGAACCTCCAGAGCGAGGCGACGTTCAAAACTGTCCTCCTCAATAACTCCACGACGGCTGGGGACTTGGTCAAACAGGCCATTCAGCGATTCCGGTTGCCCCAAGGTGAAGATCCGGATGACTATTTCTTGACTGTCCGACAACTCGAAGGGGATGAGGCGATGCTCCGGCTTGATGAGAAACCGTTGGTGGTGTTTGAGGAACTGGTGGAGAGCGCGATGAACATGCCTACTGTCAAGCGGAGCTCGATCAGCTCGATCTCAAGTAACCTCAGTATGCAACCCGCGATCACCAAGTTGGGGATGAACGACTTTACCGACGACTCGGCGGTCAAGTTTTATCTCAACCGAAGGCGGCAGAGTCACGATCAGGACGAGTACGAGGAGGAGCAGAGCAAAGAGGAGCGTCAAGAAGAAGAGAGGAACCTCCAACCCGACGAGAGCATGGTCTCCAATGCATCGTCCTCCGCCGACCCAGTGGAGGCCGCCTTGGGCAAGTTGCAAGGCACCGCTCGACCGCAACTGTCACTCAACGTCGGGGTCGTCACCCCCGAGCGATTCTCCACCCCCACCTCACGATTCGCCGTCCAAGTCGTCATCTTCGCGGATGACCTGCCCGACAGCCTGGTGTTTGATCCGCAAACCGAGGCCATCGTCCCTCGTTATTCACTTCAGTCACGGCCACCCAGCGGTGCATCGTCCGCTATCTCTCACACGCAACGCAAGAAGGTGTTTGTGTTCCCCAAGAATACGACTGTGGCAGAGGTCATTGAGCAGAGTCTGGATATGTTTGGGATCCAGGAAGGTGTGGTGGATGGCGGAGACGAGGTGGAGGACAAGGCCTTCAAGCGCGGGAGCAGTTCCCGGGTGCGATATGGGTTGGGCGTACAGATGCCCGGCGATGGGAGTGGTACGTATCTCATCCCCGGAAAGATCACAAGTAGCTGATGTTGGCGAAAGAGCGCGAGCTGAACCCTTCAAGCAAAGTCATCGATGCTTTCCCCCGCCCACCCGCATTCAAGCAGAACAACCGCCGCTCAGCGGACATGCGTCGTCGCTCAATGGACTCCAGCCAGCTCCTGGGCACACCTGAGGATGTGCAACCCACGGACCCGGTTTTCGTCCTCCGCCGTGCGGCCACGTACCGGCAGTCGGGGACGTCCCGGAACAGGCTCTCCGCGCCCCTGGACGACGTGGCGCTCTACCATCTTCATCAACGAGAGAGTGTGCAGTCCGAGCATAGCATACAATCTCAATCCGAATACACGTCCGTCACCGAATCCAATCCAAGCTCACCACCTGCCACCAAACTGTCACAGAGGGACATTATCGCGGCGCAGCGGGCTGCTACCAGGGCGAATCAAAAGGCCTTACTCACGGCGCATTCGAATGAGGAACAAGGTGTTGATCTCGTGGTACCAGAGCAGGGGACTTTGAGAAGTACGCGGTCGGCGCAGGACGAAAGGACGAGGTACTCGTATATCCAGCCCGATGGGGAGACGTACGACATTAGCGACCTCATTGATGAAGAACTCTGGGATGTCGCTGCTGCCGATGGTCGACCGGATTTGTTCCAGGACGTCTTGGTCAAGCCCAGGGATGTGATGGAACAGCGCATCGAGGGGGTGTTAGCCAAGATAAAGGACTCGGTCGGTTCGTCGTCATCTTCGAAAACTCCGACGGGTATGGAGGACAAGAGGTCACCTACCCCTCGAAGTGGGAGCGCCATGGGTCAGCAAGTGCTCCACAGCCAATCAAGCTGGTCAAGAAGTAACACCCCCGTCACCAACGCCGAACCCGACTCTAGTCGCGCCACATCCGGGCTGGGTCGGCGCGGTGGTCATTCTCATCAGCCGTCTCTTGGGTCCATCATGTCCGACCTGAATCCGACGGATACGTCAGCAGGCTCGGGTTCAGCAGGCCTCAAATCATCCACGACAGATCGCACAACGCCGGGATCGTCTGGAAGGAGCCCACTCATCCTCCGGGATGACTTTGGGTACAGCCGGATGATGGCTGTCATCGAAGCTGGGGCGGCTTTACGGAAACCGCCCGCACCCCCGCGGCCGAGCGATCTGGATGAGTTGCTGTTCGGGCACCCAGTTGCGATGGAAGATCTGCACCCTGGGGCCAGGGAGGTGTTTGGGCCAATATTCGATCACTTGGAGAGTGTGAACAAGGTGCGCAAGAATTTGGGATGTCATTGAAACCGCGAACTGACACGGGAATTTCCGTAGCAACTGGACGTGCTTTTACACGCGACGTTCCGACCATAGACTTTTCGCCAATCTTTCGTCTTACATGATGTATGAACATACCCAACATGTATCAAGTCGCTCCTTTAGGTTTTATTATTTCGAATCATTTCGGCGTCAATGAGTGTAAGGCGTCAATGAGTGCGGCGTCATTTCAGAGTGAGGTATTTTCGCGGGACATGCAGCGACGGGCTTCAAAAGCCAAATCAGCCTAAGGATCGACACGGACCGTTCCGAGGCTCGTGATTGGGGAGAATAGACTACATTGACCCGAGACGTGGAGGGAGTTCTCTTCGCACTATGGCTGTTTTATTTGTATTGTGTACGGTAAACCCCTTGGCCTTCTCTCGGTTCTTTGGTTGCGTTACGAGGGGGTGCGGAGTTAACGGTCGGAGATAAAATGCGCCAATACCCTCAACCTCTGAGACCCGCGACCCGCGCCCCTTGATAAAGAGCAACCCCCGAGCTCCAAACTTGAACAGCAACCCACCCAGATCCTCCCTCCTCTCTTCACCACCACCCACACCCTCAACCACTCCCCATCCCACCCCATCCCTACTCCCCCCAATCCTACCAATGGCAGACGCAAAGCCCTCCCGTGAAGACTCGGTCTACCTTGCAAAGCTCGCCGAACAAGCAGAGCGATACGATGGTCAGTAACCCTTAAGACACGTCCGATCGTTACTATGTTGCTCACTCAACTTCATTCAGAGATGGTCAACAACATGAAGCGCGTCGCTTCCTCAGATCAGGAGCTCACCGTCGAGGAGCGTAACTTGCTCTCCGTCGCCTACAAGAACGTCATCGGTGCCCGTCGGGCCTCTTGGCGCATCGTCTCCTCCATCGAGCAGAAGGAGGAGTCAAAGGGGAACGAGTCCCAGGTCGCAATGATCAAGTCCTACCGGTCCAAGATTGAAGAGGAGCTCAGCGGCATTTGCGACGACATCCTCGAGGTCCTCGACAAGCACCTCATCGCCTCCGCCGCATCGGGAGAGTCAAAGGTCTTCTACCATAAGATGCAAGTCATCAATAATAACCCCATGACGCGTGAAATGCTAATCCCGATCTCGTTCCCCCTTGCAGGAAGGGTGACTACCACCGTTACCTCGCCGAGTTCGCCACCGACACCAAGCGCAAAGAGTCGGCAGACAAGTCCCTCGAGGCTTACAAGAAGGCATCGGACATCGCCACCACCGAACTCCCACCGACGCACCCCATCCGCCTCGGTCTCGCCCTCAACTTCTCCGTCTTCTACTACGAGATTCTCAACAGCCCCGACCGCGCCTGCCACCTCGCCAAGCAAGCCTTCGACGACGCCATTGCCGAACTCGACACCCTCTCCGAAGAGAGCTACAAGGATTCGACCCTCATCATGCAACTCCTCCGAGATAACCTCACCCTCTGGACAAGTGACATGCAGGAAACTGGTCAGTCAACTTTTTACCCTTTACCCCGCGCCCTACTCACGTGACTCGCGTTTTTTCCCCTTTCGCTCTTCAGAGAAAGCTGGCGAGACCAAGGAGGAGCCAGCAGAACACGCGGAGGAGGCCCCTGCCGCGTAAACTCTCATCTACCTTATTCTTTCCATTCTCCGCGCTTTCGCGTTCTTGGTGGTTTGTCGTGTTCGCCCTTCTTTCTCGATCGTCGTCTTGTCTCCTACTTAGTAAGCTCTTCAACTCGCGGGCTCAAACCAAGCCCAAGAGCAATCGAAACGAAATCTCGAAATATTCACTGCAACGCGTGTCAATGTAGACTGAGTGAACCTATGACCTGGGACCAATGAGCAGGAGGTCCTGTCGTGACCGCTAAGTGACCACCAATTGACAAACTCATGCCAGACAGCATGTACAGGAGACAGACACGTCCAAAAGTCCTAGTATCTTTGCGCTTATCACGATGAGCCCGCTGTCCGTTTACGTGCTACCATCCTCACCCTCGTTCATCCGAGCAGACCGCTTCAGTCTCACAAACTCAGAGGAAGAACTTGTTCCATTCTTCGACATACTTAGATGCATTCTACACCCGATCCAATCTATACCTCAGCTCATCGACCAGCTCGATACGATCGCGGTGACTCTCAATGGGAGATCCGCGTCCTCCTATGACGGCCTCGCCCACTTCCTCCAATCCGACTGGGGCTTTGATCGATTCGCCTCAGAGACCTATCCACACCTAATCAAACTTGCTCTGGAGATGCCGGAGCTATTCCTGGAAGGATCCCTCCCTGTTCTCCAGGCGCAAGCTACGAACGTTTTTTCCCGACGCCAGATCGCTTGCCTGGTTATTCACCAGTTCCTTTGCACCCTACCCGCACCCCCATGGATGGTCACTGGCGGCGGTATCCCAGATTTCAGCATCTGGTATCCGAATTTGGAAGACCAACCACATCCCTTGGCCGTCCACGCATACCTTGTTTCCCTCTTCACTTACTTTGAGAGAATCTGCCACGAGGATGGCTTCTTGGACAGAGAACAACCTATCTCGTTTTCAATGCATACTTCGAAGACGGAGGCTGGCTCACGGGTCAGTGGGAATGACGATGCCAGGACACCGTTTGTGCCGTGCCAATTGCAGATTATACCTCTCGCGAGCAATGATCCGTCATATCTCGGACTTCTAGGCGGCGCATCTGTGATATCATGCAACAAGCAGGTTGGATTTGGGCGAACGGGTACGCAAGAAGAAGTGCATGTAGGGACCACGCCTGAGGCATGTCCACTGGTCCTTATGACCCCGCCTCTCAAGGACGCTCAGGCGGTCGTTGTGAGAGGTGCCGAATCCATGGCCGCCATTTCCGGGTTCGGGAGAGAAGCGAGGTTGGAGAGAATACTCAAGGCAGATCCGCAAGTAGACTGGTGGAATCGGACAATGTTGTTCATGGACGCCCTAGAACTCGATAGTTATGACGATCAGGCAACTATCCCAGACGTCCTCCCGGGAAATATAGATAGGGAACTCCGTAAGGCATATACCGGATTCTCAAACAAATCGCGCCCTTACACCATCATCTACACCGGGCTCTGGGGTTGTGGCTCGTTTAGAGGGAATGCGTCAGTCAAGACGTTCCTGCAGTGGGTGGCAGCATCCTATGCGGGAACGCCGATCGTGATCATATGCCAGCCTGAACGCCGAGACTTCATCGAGGACTTCCAAGGATTGATCTTGGCCGTCGAAAATTGTAATTTGACTGTAGAACAAGTCCTCCATTCTCTCGTGTCCATCCAACCAAGCAGCGACACCATAAAGCAGCCCCTGAGGCTAGCGTTGGACAATATTCAGCCACAGCGTACTTGATCTATCGACAGAGTAGATATGCAGTATGTACATTCAAAATCTAACAGGATAAGGATAACGCAACGAGGCGTGCACGGCAGGATAAGTGATCAATACAAGTGTCGCATGATTCGCGGTGGATATGATTTCAGGTGGAGTATTCAAGGTTGCGATCAGATAAACTCGAGGCCTCCTCTGCTCTCTCTCCGAATGCCAGCCTTGGAATTGAGTGGCGACTCATCTCGGATACTCGATATGGGCGTACTTCCAAGAGAATCACCGGCCACTCGGGTAGGCACAGCGGTCGAGCCGGAGGGGCGAACAGTCCCATAAGAAAACTCGCGTTTACGAGCTGAACGACTACTCGAGCGGTTCACCCGTGATCGAGACTGAGTGCCTGGAATGCCTTGGGGAGGAGAGGCACCGGAGGGGTAGGATGCGAGAGTACTACCAGGACCCGAGAAGTCTGAGGCAGATGAGGAGACGGTCCCGTCGCGACCCTCAGAAGACAATTGCGCTGGCTGAGGAGGCTGGGAAGTGGACGGTATAGACTCTTGCGTATTTCGGAAGCTTTGCACTGTCCGACTGAGACTTTGAAGGACTGATTCACGGGTGAAGCTGATTCCAAATCCCGTCATCGCGTCAGCGTCATTGGAAGAAGTCAAAGCTAGACCTGAAGGGGTAATAAGTCGATGTACAGGAGAGGCTTGCATGAAAGACTCGTGAATGGAGGAATCCGAAAGGCCCTTGGAACGGAGGGTTCTTCCGGGATGAGAAGACGGGCCATTGTCTGGATCATCTATGACGGCGTCCACAATTCGGGACAGCCGGTTGGGGTTGAATGACGCGGATGGGCGAGATCCACTGCCAAGGGCAAGACGGCGATGATTGCCAGATCCATGCCCATCGAATCCCATCCGGGCTTGGCTCAGGGAAGCGCTCAGGGAGGTGTCCCCGGATCTCACGCCTATGTGCTCCCGCGATGAGCTACGTTTGGGTACCACGATCCATGGATCTCCTCCAGCCGCTGAAGGTGGGGGTTGCGGCGCACCAGCAAAAATCCCAAGGAGACTACGACTGCGCGAGTCGTTCCCAGATGCAAGGTCAGTTAAGACCTGGGACCCGGAGATACGCCCGAGCGATCCAGTGTGCGATAAACCTGGTCGAGAAGAGCCGTCTCCTGAGTCGAGTCCTAACGCGTCTGTGCCCGCAGCGACCGTGGCTCCGCGCGAGCCTGTGGAGGCAAATTCTACATTGACGGTTGTAGTAGAGGCAGATACTGCGGGTGCGAGCTTTGGGGCGGTCCGTAGTGGTCTGCTGGGAACAGAAATCAACCCACTTCCTCCACTCTGTCGCTTCCTGTCGGCGTCTGCATCCGAAATATCAATCGTTGGTGGGGTGATAGGGGCAAAAAACTTCTGGATTGGGTTGGCGAACCAACCGATGGCAGATTGCGGCTTCGAGCTCAACGTTCTTCCCCTGCCTACTTCATCGGAGTTATTACCATTCGGACTATCGTCAGAGAGTGATTGCTCCTTTAACTTGATGGCAGCGGAAGGGTCCAGCGTGACTGAGTTGACCATAGATCGTAATTCAGCGAGCTCCGTTAACAGGTCCTTGGCGAGCTTCAGGAGACCACGGAGGTCATTTCGCGCTACCAGACTATAGGTATCATTGAACGTGGATTCGTCGAAAAGACCGAAGCTCGCCGTTTCAAGGGCGGCCTTGAAATGGCTCCGAAGGCCGTTGATTTCAACCTGAATAGTCTTGAGAGTAGACTTGGACAAATGCCCGACATCGCCCCCTACTATGTGTTGTCTTTTGAGACGGTTGTTCAAGGTACGGACGTCGGCTTGAGTGATCCGGGCGTGAATGGCTGTGACACGACTGATGAACGTCGGTAGGGTGGATGCCGCGTCAGGATTGGATGAGACCGAATCGGAGGCAGGTATGTTCATATCAAAAGAAGAGGTGTCCGAGTTGGCACCTTTTCGTTGGGGTATTGACGATATAAAAGGCTCTCCTATGGACGAAGGCTTGGAGGAGTGAAGTTGTCGTGAAAGAGCGCCTTGCTGACGGAAACCGCTCCGGACGAGTGGACTGTTGGTAGGGAATGCGTACAAGTTCGTCTCAACGTCGTCTGTCTGAACCCCTCGCGAGCGACTGAGTAACATCAGCGGCCGTGGTCGTTGAATATATTCCGAGTCTAGATCATTGGTATCCGATGTCCTGGCAAGGTCGTCGCCTTGGTCCATTGATATGCTGCTATTTGCAAGAGATGGTGAACCAGTTGAGCGAGCAGCTGGACTTCGTTGGACACTCTAATGTGGCGTTCAGTGAACGCAACGAGGATCGATACCCAGGCTTACTCACAGAGAGCTCGTGTCTACCCGACCCAGCGTCTGTGCTTCTCGATCGCCGATGGGTTTCATGGGACGCCCTGCGACTCCAGGGGTAACCACTAATGAGGTTTGCCGAGTACATGGGCGACGGTGAGTGACGTGAATATGGAGAGATCGGAGCAGATGAGTTGGTCCAGGTGCTATCACTTGGTCGATGTCCCCGAGAAGTAATTAAGGCCCCGGTAGGAGTCCATACGCTTCCACGTCCATTACTTCGATGGCGGTCATGGGTGATGCTGAGCTTCAAAGATCGGGGTGTTCCGAGATTAGACTGTGACGTCGCTGTATCCGTGGCAGACGCCTGTTGAGGGGCTAATTGTAATGCTTGTTGCTCCATTAACTCCTCTCGAGCGAGTTTCAGATCCTCCCTAGATTCCGCGAGCATGTTCTGTAGTTCGGCGTTGTCGCGCTTAATAGCTTCGTTGTCTGCAACCAAGGATTCGAGGAGCCTCGTGATTTCGTCGTTATTCTCTCCGTGGCTCACACCAAGGCTATTTTGAAGGCCTTCCAATCGAGCGCGAGCGTCTTCTGCGACGGCCTCGGAGAATTGTACACGAGCTGCGTGAGCTTGTTCCACCTCATCTTGTAGGTGCACGATTGCTGCCGAGAGGTCGGCTAGGTAGTAATTAAAGGTTTGGATGTGAGACTAAAATGTAAAAGAGAGAGCCGTAGACTCACAGCACTTGGTGTCGGCGGCTACAAGCTTCGCTTCTGCGGCTTTGGCTCTGATTCGCTCCGCTTCCTTCTCTTGGAGGAGGTCGTCACGTTCCTGCGCAAGCCTATCCAATCTTGCTTCCCATCCAGTGGAACGAGAATGTAGTATATTTAGGCGCGAATTGGCGGAGCGAGACTCTTCTAGCTGCTTTATTAAGGCACGATTCGATGCATCTGCGACTTGTAAGTTTACTTCGATCTGAGTAATTTGCTAAATGATCCAACGTCAGATATTAGAAACGAAAGCTGTTTGGATGTTACCTTTTCGTAATCTCCAGATTCCCGGATAAGACTAGCCAGTCGAGAGATTAGCCCCTGATTCGACTCCTCCAAAGATGAGATGCGCTCATGCGCGCGAGCTTTATCCGATTCTGCCACAGATATCTAAACGACGATCAGATTTCCGTCAGGCTTTCCAGTCGCTGGCTCCGACCTGCTTTTCACTTCTGCGGACGTAGGCGTCGTGTCGTTCAAGCATCGCCTGACCAACCTCTGTGCGACTTGTGTCAGTTACTTAACAACGCCAAGAAATTAGAACTCACCCGCGCTTAGTTCCAAGTTCTTCTCTAACCTGCTGCGGGTGTCAAGCCAGGAAAGCGTTGCCTCGCAGTCAGTGCGACCACAGCAGCAGACTAAGGGCGATGTTGGCTCTGGTGATAACCCGCGAGAAAAGGAGGATAAGACTTTAGTGATATCATCGAGGGTCTTTGATGTATGGAAGAAGCTTGAGTTGGAGTTTGTGAGAATAGAGGACGCCTCCGGTGAGGGGGAGGAGGGTGTCACAGTGCCATCATCATCATGATCCGCAGCGACCAGGCGCGGAGGTTCCATCGCAAGGAAGATCTCCAAGTCCCGATTGCTGACCTATCAGAAGGGGGTCGTGTTGGTATCTGGTCTGGTTTAAGCCGGATTGCTGGCAATCATGAACAATCCAATGTTGGATTAGTCTACATAGAGAACGCGATCACTGAAGCAAGGAAATACGAAACATCCATTCTGAAAATGAGGGTTAAGCGACATAGTGTTGCCAAACAGATACGGAGAGATTAATACAGTCAGATGTTAAGGAGAACAGAGAAGGAGTGGGAGGAGGGCAGCAATTGCACGAGTTTAGTGGAAGGAGATCGAGGCAAAGTTGAAGCAATGAAGCCAGTGTCGAGCGAGAAGGAACGCGTGATAGAGACGAAGCCAGGTTCATCAGGAGAGTTATGCCACCGATTTCCTCTTTTTGGAAGGAGGTGGCCGCTCTCCTCGCAACCTGGTGATGGGAACATGAGCGTCCGTATCGTCAGTTTTTTCGGCGGCTCGACGTTTGCACCGCTTCTCGTGGCAGGAGAGTAGCCCATCCTCAGATTCGTCGTCCGCATAGTCTTCGCGGTATCGCGCCTTCGTTCGGTCGTCCTGATTGAAATAATGAGTCAAAGCTACCAACGAGACGGTTTTCATATCAGGCTTACACAATGTTTTCCCATAAAACAATAACCGCTAGGTGGTTCTTGATCTTCAGTAACATTCCCACAACACCCCCACGTCGTCTCGCCATACTCGACGGAGGTACTGTTGTCGTCGTGATCCTACGGTAAACGCTTTAGAAGAGGCTGGCAATGTACATGAAGTGATAGATCATACCATGATGCAGCTTCTATCACCGTTATCCTCTTCGTAGTAATCGTGGTGGCACCTAGCGCAGTGCAATTGAAGCGGTGGAGTGAGACCTTCAAGTAAGCTGGCCAAAACGCTAACTTGTTCTGGGGTGGCGGAGTCCAAGCGATGGAGTAGCGCGTCATGGAAGGATTTAGGAGGATATGATCGAACCGTAGCCTTGAGAGCGCTCAGTGCGGCCTGTTCAGGTGTCTCGGGGACGGGTTCGGGTTTGGGAGTTCGCGCCCTTGATCGCGCTCGCGGGCGTCGTTTCGCGGAAGAAGATCCAGGAGTTTGGGGTTTCGATTTGGTTGCTTTGACGGGAGTGCCGTTCGTCTTTTGCTCTGGTTTGTTCGACGCGTCGTCTGCATCATCCTCCAAGGCCTCTGAGCCCCGCTTCCGACCAACAAGGCGCATATTCATTAAACCACTGAGCATAGTTGAGGGATAGGGGATAGAACGAGTAGAACGAGTAGAAAGAAGAGGTCGAGAAGATGGTCGAGATTGCTTTTCTTCTGGGGTGTGAATTTGCCACGCCACAAACGAAAGTGCAACCCACATTTTGGACGACCAAACGACTACTCATGTCGCAATCAATTGGCAATGTAACTACACAAACTCTCCGGCCAGAGACGTATACTAACAACCAGTTACTATCAGACTGCGTTGGCTTATGCTCGAGTTTGGCATCATGTCAACGCAGAGGATCGGGTGCTCGGCAGGCTAGCCCAGCGAATCGCCATCGTTCTAATGGGGAAGCACAAGCCAATCTATGACTCCGGTGGTAAGATATCATTGATTATGATGATGCAAGATTTGGGCTCAATGTACCTCCTAGTCGATTGTGGGGACTACGTGACCGTTTCGAACGCCCGGAAGGTCGTCGCCACCGGCAGGAAATCTGAGCAGAAACTTTACAGACATCATACAATGTGGCCCGGGGGATTAAAAGAAATTCCCTACAATAAAATGATGGAGAGGAAACCAGACGAGGTATGCGATCTCAATGTTTATGAGCAAAGGACGTTAAGTATTGTTTCCAGATCATACGGAAGGCCGTGGCGGGGATGCTACCGAAAAAAAAACTTCGGG
>FSVU01000811.1_pt1 | contig 11713 bp, 11 predicted proteins | sample 1637581 | NCBI WGS metagenome assembly FSVU01 (sample SAMEA3914814, study PRJEB12502) | metagenome | biome: forest; material: soil | place: USA | collected 2011-09-16 | depth 0.1 m | reverse complement strand
TCTTCAGGTACGGCTTGGAGCTGCGGTGATGAAGCTTCTTAAGCTGCGCGCCGCGCACGCAGGTACTGTCTCCGCGGCCGCCGATCGAAACCTGTGGCGGTGTGAACGATCCCGACGCTCGTTGATCTACTAAGGTGGAGCCAGGGTGGAGCCCGGAATTACCCGACAAGTTAGCTCTTCGCGCCAGTCCGTGATGCAACAACTACCCCGCGAAGGTCCATGGACGACCTCAACCCAATCTAATGACCTAGGCTTGATGGACCGAACGGCGCTCTATTCAAGCTCCCAGACTCGTGATCACCCCGGCTTATGGAAGGAGACACAGGGGGTACCAATGTCCTGCCGAGTGACATATTCTTGAACCGACGTCACTACCTTCGCGCCATTAGCCTTCCCGGATATCAGCTCCCTAACATAGCGACGATCCACATCTAGAACGCTCAATGATGCGAAGGAGTTTTTTCTTCCTCAGAAAGCCACATCAGATGCCCAGATCTGGACGCACCTGCTGGTAATGAGGCATGGGAAGCCTTGTACAATGAGGGCAAATCCGAATGACCGGTTCAGCCCAAGGAGCATCATCAATCCAAAGAATCACTTATCGACAATCACGAGGAAGGGGGTTCCTATTCACCCTTGATATGCTGCTTATACCAAGTTGAAGCGGCGTGTGTTGAAGTCGGCCGTGATTCTTCCCACTCGGTGAGCTTCTGCGATGATGAAGCTAGCCTCGCAGGCCGAATTTCTTTATCATCCAGCCTGCATAATACTCGGTGGCTCAACGAAGACCAGCACGCTTTGCCCTGAGCCCGAAGTACCGCTTAACAAGGCCCATCTCAAGTGAGCTTTGCTTGAGTACATGTTATATCTCTGCTTTGTTGTTTACATCTATGGAGTTTGATTCTTATGGATCAGCGCCGCTATTTTGTCCCGAGGCCATGGTATGAGCGGGTTCTAGCGTTAATCTTGGTCGCTGCGAGTCCCCTCGTCCGACGTTGACTCCAGGTCCGAATCGTAATCGCTGTCTTCGTATTCCTCTACCTTCACGCCCAGACTTTCCAAGGTTTCAATATTGGCTAAAGAAAGACCATCATGGGTACTCGCTGTAATCCTCACCAGAGGTAACCCAGAAGTTCTTCGGTCTTCAACGATCATGCGAAGCGTTTGGTAGTCGAATCCGTAAGTCGTGAGCTCGCGGAGCACTGGACAAGCGATTGAGTTTGACACCACTTCGATTCCTAAGGTACTCCTTGCTCCCCTGGAGAGCAACGCCTCAAAATATTTTGCTGCTAGCAGAAGGCCCTCCACAGGATCAGCTTCGTCCGTGTCAGGATGTACAATATGTAGATCTTGAAGATAAGGGAGCGAATGAAGTAGCCTAGTCCATCCACTTGAGGACAAGAATCGTACATTGGCTAGCCGAAGTGTCTTTAACGTCGCCGAGAACCCCGAACTGGTCGCTATACCCGCGATGGACGACAGGAACTCGGAAAAGTCGATGGGTTCTCTATCACTGTTGTCCCGCAGATCGGCAAGAACGAGATGATTGAGACGTGGCATTTTGAGCATATGTATGACGTCGACCAAGCACGCAATGTTCTCAAAATCGGATAGCTCCAGCCTTTGAAGCCGTGGCAGCATGACTGTAACCGGCAAATTGTCGTGAGGGAGATCGACGTCGGGGATTGCCACAAGATCTCCGCAAAGTGACATTTCTTCGAGAAGAAGTGATCGTTCGAGGAAGGCATGCAGCTGTAGTAGTGTAACTCGAGCAGCTGTCAACCATGTCAGTCCCAGAAGTTGTCCAGAGGAAGCGACCTACGACGTGGAATATAACTTAGCTCAAGTTTTAATAGGTTAGCGGACGGAATCTGTTGTAAATGTATTGCAGTGGACCAGAGCGAGACTTCTGCAAGCTGCGGGAGTAGGACGGATTTTGAGAAAAGATCAAGGATAGGCGTTTCGATTTCTTCCTCGTCAGCATCATCCTGGTAATCATCTGTCTCATCGTTCAGCCCAAGCTTCCGCAACGATGGCAATGAATGGCCCCGCATGAACATTGTGATGGCTTTCATCGCACCCTCGCCTGCCACTTGACATTCAAATGTCTGGAGTCGTTGGACGTGACCCAATAACCTATCGCCAATGGCCGCGAGCTTGTCGGGTTCGACTCCAGCAGAAATATCAATTACGACTTCCAGTACGACTGAGCCCGAACGCTTCAGCCAAACATCAATTTTTGACAGAGGCGTGGTATCGTTGATAACGATAAGGTTCCAAAGGCCGGGAGTCGAGACGGCGATAGAGTACCAGAGTTTGCACACCCGGCAAACCCTCTGCGCGACCGCGAGTAGCTGAGATATTTGACCACTTCATACAGAGCCCATCGATCTCACCGTGCAGAACTCCTCGAAGATATCCGATTCTTCACCGTTCACCTCAGGCGGCTCATCGAAGTCATCCCTTTCGGCAGCCGAAGCCAGCTCAAACATCCGCCCTAATAACTCGGGTGGCACAATGTCGTTGATTGTACGAGATTTACGCTCTTTCTTTCGGCGAGGCATGATATTTGGATGGTAGGATACAAAATGATCGACAGACAGAAACGGGGCTACGGACTTGGTAAGCGAGCACGTGGCTCTACTGCATTGAGGGTAACGGCCGAGACCCGAGATCGAACCTGACTTAATCGATAGGGGCGGCCCAGTCGCACATTCTGTACGGTGGGAAGCGGCAGGAGGTCTAAGGTTGCTAGATTAGCAGGCGTGATCGATTCGCTAACCCTCGCAGCTTTGTTTGACCCCGCAGAAGATCTGCGCAAGATGGCATCAAAGAAAGGGTCTGAGAAATTGGAGCCAGTCTGTCCTTGAAGCGGCCTCGCTGACTGAGCGACATCCTGCGGGCCGTTGGAGTCGACGGAGGTCCGAAGTTGACCAACGAAGGGTTCGGGCGTTGGGAGCACATGTCGAATTAACGCGGGAGACGATACTGAGTCTGGCAATGGTTCGACCTGAGTGTCAACCTCGACGCTATAGTCGGGGTGTTGAAAATTCGTCGTGGCTTCTCCACCTTGAAGGATGCTTTGGCTCTCTCCGTCATCGCTGGGATCGAAGGACTGCTGCGTGTCACTATCCGTAGAATCGGTTTCGTCCCCAGATGCTTCTCCAAGAATATACGACGCGTCGCTCCCGTCTGAGATTCTCTTTCGTTGCCGTTTGGATGCTCTGATGGCCTTCGGTGACGGAGTTGTAGGAGAAAGAGGAATAGGGCCTGCTACGTCCATGCTTCGACGACGTTTGAGACCTCTGGTTCCGGTCTCGTCCGGGTGTGAAGGTAAAGAGTCCTGCTTTGTAGATCGGCGGCCTGGACTTGAAGATCGTAGGTCTGCTTGGCCGAGCATATCAACCGCATCAAATACTTTAGGAATGAATGGTGACTCTAAACGAGTATCTGTTGTGATTGGACCCGTTGAATGCGACTTGCGCCGAGCCTCTTTCAAGGTACGTTTCCTATTGGTGCAAACGAGGTCCAGTTTGGTCGGGGGATCCATATGCTCAGAGCGAAGAAATGTAGAACGGAGCTTGGTAATCATTCGGCTGTCCAAGGTCCGCTCTTGTTGACGCTGTGGTAGTGCAATAACGGCGTTGCAGACGGCGTCAGCAAACTGAGAGTAAGACCAAGCCGCCGCCGCCGGTTGTGAGTTGTTGTTTGGCTTATTAAAAAGATCAATAAGGTAGTCATCGTCTAGATCTTCAGATGGAGCGGGGATAGAGGTCGTTTGGCGGGTGAATGTGCTAACTAAGAGTCGATGCAGGAAGTCAAGCGCCTTAAAAATTGAACCTGGGTCATTAAGATAAAATATAGTAGGACCTTGCGTTGTACCTCTCGAGATGCTCCGTAATCGAGGCAAATGTCCATGCAGACCTCCCAGACCGACGGCGTTGAAATTGGTAATCGGAGAAGAATTATCGAGGCGGCATGTGACACGATCGTCCATCTGAGAAACAAGTCAGTCGCTCTTCGAAACGAGTCTAAGGATCTCACCGCCGGAGGTGTTCTGGGATAGATTCGTAGCAACGGTCTATAGCGTATGTCTCATCGTCACTGTCATCCTCTTCGCCGTCATTAGATTCTTTAAAAAGATCTCTAACGCTGGGCTCGATGTCTTTTCCAAGTAAGGCGGCGCAGAGTCCTGAAAGTGGTGGCGGGCCATGTCGGATAACTCCTCCAACTTGAACGCGAGCCAAGGTGTTCCGGAATGCATCACAGACGGCATAGATCATACTTGAAAGCTCTAAGACAGGTAGCCCTTGGATGGACTCCAATGAAACCCACTCGGGATGGGAAACCATGAATGTCCGACTTTGAAGGCGCGTTGGATGTGGGATTGGAGAGAACGGGTGGGGTCTCGAACGATGTGAATGAGAGGAGGCAAGACGGCCTTGACCAACGATAAGAGAATCCGAGAGCTTCTTGACCTTCGTTTGGAGGGGGCGGAGGAGCCGATGAAGCTGCGCCAACGTAATAAAACAGCCTGATTGATGATACTTGGATGGAGCGGGGTCGGCCATTTCTTGCAGAAGAGGGGGAGATACAAGGATGTACCGGAATTTCAATGCGTATGATATTACCAAGAATACAAGAGTACTCGATTCATGAGCAAGCTTTTGTGTTAGGAGGGTAGTTGAACAACAAAACAAAGCAAGTTCGCCGCGATCACGGGATACGGTCTCCTTGATTTCGTCACTTTCGGCGTTTGTTGCTCTTCGAGGCTTTGGGAGTCTCCCATTCACGAACCCAGGCTTGATGTGCAGTTTTGACTTGCTTGTTGAATGGCGGAGGAATGGTGAAGCTAGGTTCAACGGCCCAAACATCCGCTGTTAAACCGTCTTCGGCAGGAAGAAGTAACACTATCACAGCGCTCCGTTCGGGATTGCTTGAAATTTTGAAGAAGCAGGTGAATGGCGCTAAAGAAGGGCACGAGAGAGGACAAACTTACTATTCAGCGGCCATCGAATAAAGCAAAGGATCATCGGTACGATGAAGCTCTCGAACAGGCGCCCATAGAAACCGCCCCGACCCTTCGACGTGCGGAATAGGGCGCGCCAGATTGAAAACAACGGCACCTTTTCCATAACCAATAAACTTTTCGGTCTGGAAAGCGGGACATCAGAGAGAGGAGGCATTTTCGCGAGAGTTGACGCACGGCGTACTGGATGACGTGCTCCATGTCAAGAGCTTGCAGATACGTCATAGCTTCGCGGCTTTTTGCGTCGGAATCGCTTGTGGAGTGCCATCGGAGGCGTTCGCTTACAGGAGCGTGCGTTCCATAAAGCGAAGGCTCGAGTTCGGTAAACCACGTGGCGAAGTCGTCCATAGCAGGGATGTTGGATGAGTCGCGGAGTTTCTTGCATATAGGTTTGTGCTCAGTCCAATGTACACGCTTGCCGGTGGGGATGAGGAAGGATCGCGAAGATAAAAGGGGAGGCTGTCAGATCGATTGGTATCACTACGTCCTCGAACCAACCTGGCACTCCCGGGAACAGCTCGATTGATGGTAAGGAACATCAGCTTGACAGAATTGAAGGATAATAGGTGAGCTTACTATGCCACTTTCTTGCACGCAGAGCATTGCTTGAGTTTAATCGCTCGATCTTCAGGCGGAACGTCTGCACTGTAAACCCTCTGGCGGAAGTCGCATCCTGGATTCATACAATTTTGATCCGACATGGCTGAGGCCTCGGAGCGATCTAAGGTGAAATAGCACACTGGATCATTTGGACGGACGTAAGCGGGGAGTTTTCACAGGTCAACACCCTTCCCGCCCCACCGTCGAACATGAGCAATACGAATAGAATGTAATTTTAGCTACGGATACAATGAATGTTCGAAACACTATCGATGCAGGGGACGGTTTCCAGTGGAAGTTTCCAGCCGGGCTCGAAGCCCCTTCGCATCTCGGTGAGTAAAGTTGAGCACCGGCATCGGTGATCGGGACCCCAAGTCAGTCGATCCGGTAGCCTTGGCTCGTTTGGATGAATGAACTTCGAGGTGGGATGTAAGGTCCCGCACGCCACCGCTCCGCGAAGGTGTAAATCCGCCAGAGATCGCTCGCCCTTGTGTCTTACGGATGCGGACCGACAACGGTGTCGTACTTGGCATTAAAATAGCGGCCGTTCGAAGGGGAGCGGCGGGAAGATCGTCTTCCCTACTGCGTTTCTTTGACGCGGATGAAGATGGAGCAAAAACGAGGGTGGGCATGGTAGGAGGAGACGGCATGGGAGAGGCGTTACGGTGAGTGGAAATGTTCTCCTTGACGGGAGTATTATCGCTGAATGGGAGGTTTTCTTTGATGGATTCGGCGGACTGGGTAACGAGACGAGGTTGGGAAGGGATCGATCGAAGTACCGGTCGCGTGCCTGCAGGTCTAAGGGCCCCGACGCTGGGTGGAAGCTTGAGGCCCTTTAGGCGAGGCTTCGACTGGACGGTGGCGGAGGAAGTGGTTTCGCCTGGGTTGTTCACGGTCGAAGCGAGGACCTCCGGTCTTGTATTCATCTGCTCGATATGGACTTGTGAGGGAAGAGGATGTGGAGACAAGATCCCACTCGTCCCATCCATAGGGTGGTCAACTGGAGGATCGATAGAACCAACTCTGTTGGTGTGGTTTTCGAGGGCAGTTTGATTCGATGCATGATGATGGGGGGATCGCAACTGTGAAGCCTTATGCAGTTGCTTCTGGAGCTGCTTTCGCTCTCGCATCAGCCTAGAAAATGCGGGTCAGGATCCACTTGCATTTCGAGCCGCATTGTCACTCACTCGTAGACTTTATCATCGGCTTCTTCTAGAAGCTCAGCCTTGAACTGAAGGGTGATTTCCATCTCTTTACACTCGGCTGACAACCTCTCGTAGCTAGCCTCTAACTTCGCGAGCTTGGTAGCCGTAGGCGAAGAGACACCTGTGACTTCGAGGGATTTGTTCTTGGCGAGCTCGTCTTGTAGTTCTCTAACAGACTCTGTAGCTGCGCGCAGTTCGACTTCATGGGTCTTTTGAACTTCCTCGAGTTGGCGAATAGAAGTCACCTTGAGGTTCTCCCTAAACAACAATTAGGGCGGAACAGGTGAACGTGTGATGGACATACATCGCGTTCAAATGTTGGCTCAACTCTGTCTGTAGAGCCCGTACTTTCTCAGCCAGAGCAGTATTTTCTTGCCGAAGACTGTCATGGATGCTCTCTTGAGCCTTCCGCAACGTCTCGTAGGCTAACTTGGAGTCGTGCAGCTCAGCGGATCGTCGGAGCTCGGTGTCGTACATTGCTTGAACATCTTGTTCGAGTTCTATGCGTTCGTGCTCCCATGCATCTTGTGCGGCTTCCATCTCCCGCTGGTTAGCCTCTAGTTCTCGAATGACGGAAGCACGGGACTGCAATTCCATCGCAAGCTCAGCTGCTTTCAATTCACTGACTTGGAGTCGTTGCTGAAGGACATGGAACTGCCTCTCGGTTTCTCGGAGGGCGTCCTTGGTGTCTTGGAGATCGGAGAGTTGCACCATCGCATCATCCACGGAGTGCTGGAGTTCTACGCAGTGCGCGCTCTTGGTGTCGAGTTCGCGGAGAAGGACGTCTAAGTCTTCCTGAGTGGCGGAAGAGAGCGAAGGTTGCCCCCGTGCATGAAATTCATCCATCTCCTCCTGAAGCGCAATAATTCGCTCCTCCGCTTCCTGTAGGTATTCCGCCAATTGCTGGTTATCTTGCTCGAGTTGAGTAAATTGATGTAGACGAGACATGACGTTGAGCCTGGTGGTGGATAGATCCAAAGCGTCTGCGGAGAGATCAACGTCTTTAGGCTCGGAGGCGGAGGAAGTGGTTCGAGATGGTTGGACCCGAGTACGAACGCGAAGCCTGGCCTTGTATTCAAAGAGGAGTGAGACCAATGAAGAAATCTCCTCTGCGCGAGATGAATCGATATCCTCTAGTGACTGTTGGAGGTTCGAGCTTTCGGTTTGGAAGACCGCCAACTGTTCCTCCAAGTCGAAGATCCGGTCTTGGCTTTCCAATTGACGCTGATTGGCCTCATCCCGCTGAGCCCTCGCCGCTTCATTGTCCTCGATTAGGCAAGCTTTCTCCCTTTGATACGCCTCAAGTTCAGCGTTAACTTCCTCCAAGTCGTCTTCGGCTATCCGGAGATTCATCTCAAGCCTCTTCAGATCATGTTGCTGAGACCCGATCTGCTCCGTACGACGTAGGACTCGATCCTCAAGTGCCCTGATTTCTCCCTTGATGGGTCCAGGACTGCCTGTGGGGTTGGCCAAGTGTTCTTGCCGAAGGGCAGCACAACGATCTTCTGCCTCCTCAAGGTCCCGACTCAGATGACGGACGCGGCGATGGAGCTCGGCAACTTGGTTCTGATAGTCGTCTTTTTCAGCTTCCGCGTGTTGAAGCATCCTCGAGAGGTCCTCGAGTTGTTCATGTAGATCGTCTGATTCGAGCTCGGCATCGTCGATCCGGACGCTCCGCCGTTCCAACTCCGTAGAGACGTCCTCGATACGAGCGAAGAGATCCTCGACTTCTTCGTCGTGTACGGACGCCCGTTCAGAATCGTCCTCTGTCTCAGCGACCTGTTGCGCAACTTCGAGTTCAGCTCGCAGGCGTTCAATATCCTGTCCGAGTTCCTCGATACGCTGATCCTTGGCGACTTCTCCAGGAGTGGCCCCGAGCTGGACTTCGAGTTCGACGAAGTGCAACTTGCGCCGCAGAGCTTCCCTCTCTGTACGGAGACGGTCGACCGCGTCGAGGATCTTGGCGATCTGGCTCTGGTCGAAGGCGGCGGTCGAGCTGCGACGGGAACTGCGGAGGTCGGAACGACGAGTGGCACTAGTTTGGTCGACGGTGCTGATGGTGGCTTTGGAGGATGGGGAAAGGTCGTCGAGGGTGAATGACCCATTGGTGGGCGTCTCGGCGGAAATAGGATCGAGAGTGAACGTGGATTCGAGAATAACCGACTATTGAACCATCAGCATCAATCGGTTGGGCGGTTCGAGAGATTCTTACCCGCGGTCGGAGAGTCGAGAGACGCGCACGACTAGCGACAGACCGGCGGACGTGGGAGGTTGAAGGACGGGAGTCATCGGCGAAGGACATGTCGAAATCGAGTAAATCAGCCTCTGGTGGCTGAACCACGACCTGCGGCTGGGCAAGTTGCGCCTTGAGCTCCTCTGTCTCTTGCTCCCTGGCGGCCAACTCTTGCTCCAACCCTTCTATCGCGTATCGCTGCTCCTCGACCTCGTCTTGTAGAGTCTGGATCTCCTGCTTTGCATGGGACTCTGCAGCCATGGCTGAGTTTTGGGTGCGCATCAGTTCCTGGTTAAGCTTGGACAGCCTTGAACGGGCGTCTGAGGCATCAGCCTCCGCCACCTGTTGAGCGCGTCGAGCCTCTTCCAGTTCAGTCTCCAACCGCATCACTTGCAGGCCAGTATCAGCCGATGATGACCGACGAGGATTTGGCGTGCGTGAGGAGGGCATTGGAGGTGGAGTCTGGGGGCGACCTCGAGAGGATTGTGATTCAAGGGAACGAACACGCGCCTGGAGCGCATCTCGTTCTTTGGTGAGGGATTCGAGTTGGGAGGTGGATTGAAAAGAAGTACTGTCTAGCTCATGTTGTAGTTGTTTGAGTTCGCGAGCCGTAGCGGATTGAGTCTGCGCCGCTTCGTCGAGGGCTTGATGAAGATTGGCTTGGACAATGCGCTCCTGTCGCAGGTCCTATGCAGCATGGGACATGAGTTCGAGCTCTAGAGGGTATCTCGATCGTTCAAACCTTTGTCGTCTGTGCTAGAGTCGCCTCGAGTTTGACGGATTTCCCTGCTTCAACTTCGAGCTGACGGAGCGACGGGGTTCAACTTGACGTAAGGACGAAGGGAGTGGAAACGAACGAACCTTGTACAAGGCTTCCCTGAGTGATGCTTGAACATCTGAGAGCTTGGTAGCTTGAAGTCCCATCTGCTCAGCGAGATTGTCTCGCTCGATGTCTGGAGACGAACGTCGGAGCCCAACCGGTCAACATTGTGATGGGACGGACGATTGCGGTTGGGACGAACCTTTCTGGTAGAGCTGCCTCTTCATCTTGTCGGCGTCTGTCTCGTTCTCTGAGAACCATTTGAGATCGCTCGCCTGGTCCATGGCGAACGAGATCGGGAGGAGGTTGAATGGGGCGAGGTGGAAAGGATTGTGCGGATGGGAACGAGTTGTTTGGCGCGTCGTCCAACATTCCCGGTCTCACGTGATCAAGGGTTGCGCGTTTCAAACTCCGCCGACCAAGCCTACGGAAATGATGAGCCAACTCGCGCTGGTTAAGCATATCAATCGGTTCTCTATATCGGGGGGACTATCTGGTTTGGAACCCATTCACTCAGGCCCCTCCCCGGTGCCGCGATGGAATCTCGCATCGAGATGTTAGTAAGGGGGAATAGCCCTGTCCTGTAACCACACAAATCCCTGTTTTGGGACGACTTGTTTGAATGAGTACCGATTGCTGAGCTTCAACAAAACTCATTACAAGCTGCTATCCCCATTCGATCCAGGGGTGGAGGTTTCAGTTCTAGCGAGAGAGTGATGGCTGGTACAGATATTAGCCAATACATCGTTCTTCCGACGGCCGCATTGGCAAACTGCCATCGGGCCTTCGTCAAAAGGGGCATCCGGAATTCGATATAAACCTCGAGTAGCGGATATATACGAGGGTCTCTTTCCGAAGTAGCTTATAAGATAAGGCAGGCTCTACATCGCAAGGAGCTTCCACCTCTATCAACCTTTCCGTCCACGAAAGCTCTACTCGATGCTTGAAATCCGTGACGCGCCACCTCGACAAACGATACTCGCCGCACGGGCTTTTGGCTCTTCACTTTTTCCTCTGTAGCTCTTCCCTCTAGTTGGTTAGCTGGGCAATATCTCGCGGAATTACACCGCCATCGTCGTTGTACCGCCCACCGTCGCCGATGGCGGCGTGCCACTCAACGTAGCACAAATACAGACTTCTCTACGCCTCCAATGGAAGTCATTCTCGCGCCCGTGATAAGCTCTGGACGGTCCTTCTCAGTGGGCCACTAGGGTCGTTTGACAGGTCTTGGACATGGGCATCGTTTACCCGAGTGGCATCCGAGACATTCCTGCTTAACGGCAATACCTCGTGCTCGCGGAATACCCGCAGGTTGACGATAGTGCAACCGATCAATTGAATTCGCCTTTCCTCGGAATCATATAGCCAAAGTCCTCGATACCTCAATACATCAGCCCAGGATTATCCGTGGTGCCAACCGGGATTGGCGCAACGCATATAACTCGCTAAATAACGGCATATTTACGCGGATGAATCCGAGACCGATTTCGACACATGACTCTTCAAGATTGTAGGAACGGTCTAGTGGTTGAACTTGACTCCCTACAGTCCCATTCCATTGGCGTTGGATTGTATATGATCCTACAGAGTACAACATTCGGACGGCTCAGACACTCTTGTTGATGACGTTCGTGAAACAATATTTGGACGAATTCGCAATCTACACGATTCAAAGGGGAGCTTTACAAGGAGTATCTACTCCTGTGTTCTCCCGAAGCGCCGATAATGCAAACGGGCTAGGTATCCACGATCCCAGACGAATGTCGGACCCTCTGGGTTTCCATAAAAGTCAACAGTCATGCGCGGACAGGCATAATTTTCTATGG
>FSVU01001384.1_pt1 | contig 11731 bp, 13 predicted proteins | sample 1637581 | NCBI WGS metagenome assembly FSVU01 (sample SAMEA3914814, study PRJEB12502) | metagenome | biome: forest; material: soil | place: USA | collected 2011-09-16 | depth 0.1 m | reverse complement strand
GGCTTTGGCGTTGGGGAGAGTGAAGCCGAGGATGGCGGTGGCGTTTCCGGTGGTGTCGTCGCCTAGGATGGCCAAGGCCGCCATGGTCAACCCGCCGTTGCACACGCAGTTCCAGTTGCCGTTGACGGTCTGCCACCATCCGAATCCGGTTGCTTGGGTGTACGATTGGAGACCGTAGTTGATCCCAAAATTGAGGATGGAGGTTCGGATCGTGGCCTTTTGGGTGTCTGTCCAGACGTCGTACAGCCAGTCGTACCCGATAGCGAACGCCGCGGAGAACTCGGCAACGTCGAGGAAGTGTTGGGTGTTCCAAGGATCCGTGGCGCTTCCGAACGGTTGGGAGCCCTGACCGGCGGCGTTCTAAAAGAGTTATGTCAGTAATGCTAGCGAAAGCACAACCCAACCCAACTACCTGGAGTTCCTTCCATGCGCGATCCGCCCAAGAGGTCTGCCCAGTGACGCGGTACGCATACGCAAATGCCTTGATCCGCATCTTGACCTGACGCGCGACATCGAGGACGCCACTCAAGTTCAACGCTCCATCAATGTCATAGGGCACGGGGTCCATGGCTTGCCACTCGTTCGCGCGTTCCATGATGGTGTCGTTCCAGTACTTCATGTACGGGTCCGAAGCGACGAACGCGGCGAGCTGCTGCCATTTGTAGGTCGGTGCGATGAGGCGGGGGCGATCCGTGCGGACGGCCGTGATGACGGGTGAAGCGGGTTGGAAGGGGTCGGTGTTCCATGTCAGAGTGGCGTCTGAGCCGGCTTGAGCGACGAAAGTGGGTTGGGAGAACGCCGCTTGGTTGGTCTAGGGAAAAGGTGAGCGAGGGTATGTGAGATACCAGAGAGGACGTACAGATGAAGGGTAGATGGGTTGACTGAAGGAGTTGGTGGTGGCAAAGAGCCCTGCCTGGGTCTTTACGCCTGCGAGACCGGATGCGTTGGGGACGCCTGATCCTGAGCTGGCACTCGCTGAGGAGGAAGCTTTGGCTCTTGAGCCGATGATGCCGCCGACGACTGCGCCGACGACTATAATTAGGAAGATGGGGACGCCAAACTTGAGCTAAGGAGAGGGTTAGGGAGGAAAGTGGGTGCGCTGTGGGTTGCCTACCAATTTTGAGGTGGGCTTGCGCTGGACGACGGGTTCGTTGAACGGGTAAGCCCTGTCATCTGCGAAGCGTGAGGGAGGATGATCGAATTGGCTGGGAGAGTGGTCGAATTGGTTTGGGGTGTGATCTTGGTAGTTTTGCAGAGGTTGTTGGGATTGGTTCGAGTCCTTGTAACCGTCGTTGTAGTAGGACATGATGGATCCCAGTCCCAGTGGGTGGTGGTGGTATAAAAAGGAGAGTGAAGGGAAAGGAACGCAACGAGGGGAAGTGGTGGTCAAGAAAAGAAACGAAAGGAGGGGCTGGTTGTCGTCGTCCTGGACTGAATTTAGAACCCTGCGCGTGCCAAGTTTACCACCATTCGGGTAACTCGGCCGGCACTTGAGCCGACGGCACTAAATAAGGGTCAGCCCTTGTTCCTGTTTCGTTACAGTATTATACCCACACTCCATTCAATCGTCCATTATTGGTCTACATTCAAAAGGTCATAAGCAGTGGGATGCGTCTGAATGGAAGGAGCATCGTCGGATTAACCCCACATGGGGGTTCACAATCAAGTCACGATCGCAGTGCATCCCACGGGTTTACCCCTAGCCAATCCTCCCAATCCCAACCACTCGCCCTAGCTAGGACCCTTCCACCCCTTCCCTCGTCCACCTACCTTATAGACTATCCACCCCCCTAACTAACATCAATGGTTAGCCTCCAAGTCCTTATCAGAGTCGTACTGACATCCTTTTGACGTCACCAGGCGAGCGGTGTAGGAGTTAGCCAGGAGTGCATGACGGCCTACCAAGAACTCAAGTTGGGGAGGAAGTACAAATTCATCACATTCAGTCTAAACAGTGACTCCAGCCAAATCGTCGTGAACACCGAGTCGGAAGATGCCGACTACGAAACGTTCCTCACAGCCCTCCCATTGGATGAATGTCGTTGGGCAGTGTACGACTTCAATTACAAGAACGGAGACGTGAATGGAAACAAGATCGTCTTCTATAGTTGGTACGTCGTGGGAGGTTTCTCTTTCCTCACGCCTTGACGTCTCGGCTTACAGGAGCCCTCCTGCTGCATCGATCAGGCAAAGGATGGTGTTTGCATCCTCCAGAGATTCTCTCCGCCGCGCTTTGGTTGGTATTGGCGCTGAAATCCAAGGCACCGAGATTAGTGAGGTCGAGCATGCGGCTGGTGAGCTCCAATGGTCATGTATATCGCCTTACCCGTTTAATCCGAGCCATTCCGTAGTCTTCGAGAGACTCACCAGAATGGGCAGCCGGTAGAATTGGAACCATGTATCGTCTTTCCCCCGTGATAGAGTCAATGAAAGTCTACGTTCGATGGATCGACTCGGGTGCAGTTTGTAAATGAAAACCTCACGGACCAAGAACGGTCAAGTATAGCCAGGGAGGAAGCAAAGGCTTAACGCGGTCAACTGATTTAGGTTTTGCTAACGGCGAACGGGCCCATCTAGCCGTCACGACGAGCAAGCAGTGCACTCTCGGTGCTCCAGCTCCCATCATCCCTCTTTAGCCCGCGGGATCTCTTACGTCCATGCCCTACTCCTGCTTCCGCGTATCAATCCATGGGGTACTACGCAATACTTGCGTCCGGCAGAGCAATCATTTATCTCAGATGAGATCTACTTTAGTTCGCAAGCAGGGCTGCCTTTCGCCTATCCGTCGCGCGTGACACTCCAGGGCCTCAGACCGCTCACCCTGTTGAGCTGTGCCCGACGCAGTTTCCTCATGCCGACATCATTTACTCCTCCAATCCGACTCCTTGCATTACTCGAGAGAGCCCTTTTCCAGTGAGTGCATCCAACCCTCCAATTCGGATCAGCAGTCGAAGTAAATCATTGGTACCGAATTGATTAATTGCAAAGAAGTCTTGGACTGGCGGCGAACGACGAAACTTTGGACTTGCTGCGAATGGTCGATGCGCCGCATTGATTGAAAGTTATTTGTCGTTTGCTGACAAATCGCGCGTCGCCCGATCCACTTGCCCGTCTTCGAGGGACTTGTACTGCGAGTAGCTTTGCCCAAATCGCTTACTCTTTCAACGACCAGAGTATTGTCTCGTCACGGTCGCCGAACACCATCCGACAATGCGCGATGGCTCTTCGTCCCCGACATGCAACAGCTGTCCTCCGTTCCCTGATTTCAACGCATGAATCGGCGGTTTGCGAATCCCCTGTATGAATGTCGTCTCTTCCTTTACTAGACTGCCGGTGGTTTCAGCGACAACCTCATGCTCGTGCCTCCACCTTGAACTCGACCCCACCTGCCATTTCGTCAACGAATGGCATAGCTATCACCCATTCTTTCTTGCAACTATGCCATGACAAACGATTGTCGCTGTTCGTAGTCTATAACCATTCCCCACCGTTTAAATTGGTCCCCCAACCATGCGAATGCCATCGGCTAGAACTTTCGCTTATTTACTTCTCAAGTGAGGATAAGTCTTAGTTTGCATAAGTCTTTTCAGGTCTCACAAAATAATTCTGCGGCCCCACCTGCCCTCTAAGGGAATGTGCCTGAGGATTCCTGGCAATGGGGTCGTTCTTTCGCTCCACTTTTTACTGGATAAAGCAGGCGCCACGCACAGGACGATATTCGCGCACCTGAAAAGACTTATGCAAACCACTGTAAGTCCTGATACATATGCCTTGGTGCCAATCGGCACGCCCAAAGTCTTGAACATCACACCTTCTATCGGAGGCTCGACTTGGAAAGGTATCGAGAGTCAGCGATGATGAAAGCAAGACACCCGCTGCATTTCTTGAGCGAAAGTCGAGGATGTCTATGTCGGATGTCAGAAAAGGCAAAACTTGGGCGGAGCGAATACCTCTCCTTAGTTTCGAGGGCCAGATCCTCGGTTCTGCGTGAAAGTAGCGGAATGCGGCTGGTTGACGTGCGGGAAAGCTAAGCGGGCCGATGAGGTATAATAAGGTCCGACCAATTCAATGCATTGGCCTGATGGTGTTGTTCGGTTCTCACCACGGCCCAGACCGACGGCTTACAGCCTGGTCGATCCCAAGCTTAAGCCGTAGGCCGTTATGGCGGCTAGGCTCGTGACCAGACCTCTCGAAGCCGAGCGGGCGGAGCGCAAGCGCGCGGAGACCTCCGGCTATATGTGGCAGCTCGGCCCGGTTCAATCGGCTTACGACCTGAGTTGTGCCGTTTCAAGTCACGACTTCCGCGCGACTTAAGGTGGCCCTGCGAGAGCCTGTATTAGTACCGTAGATGCCTAGCACCCGACCGAGTTGGTAGTAAAGTCTGTCTCAACGACCTGTTCGTCTTTTCCTTCATGGGGTATGCACATGGATCGTCGCAGTGAGGAAACCTTAACGTTGACTCGTGTCGGAATACATAGCCGGAGTCTCCATCGTCCACAAGCGTTGACACGGCATCGGAATTACCCTCTGGGCCCCAGAATATTTTTCACAGTGAACGATGCTTCCCTCCTTGAAGAAGAAGTTTCGGAGGAAGCGTGATGGCCAACGGCCCGAATCTCCTTCGATTGCATCCCCAACCGCGTCGCACAGCACGTCGGAAAGCGCACTTCCATTTGGCCAAACCACTCTAGCACCTGAGATAGCTCAACGACATATCATCTCTCGTTCTTCCAATGCAGAGACCGCTCGAGCATCTTCAGAAGAACCACTCCTTCCAATGCCGAAAGAATCCGAGCGATGGACCGAGCTGAAGCAAACTGTCCTCGGCTCCCTTAAAACGTTTCTGGAACTTGGAGCAATTGCTTCTCAGGCTTTGCCCACTGGAATGGTCAAAGGTGTACTGGAGTGTTCTTCGTATATGATAAAGATGGTGGAGGTAACCACGGCGTACAATGTCAAACATTGGGGCCAACTAAAATTGTCCACCCCTAGATGACCGTTGACAACGAAAGGATACTAAAAGATTTGGCGTTCAATCTCCGAACAATAACCAGTAGATTGGATGGAATCGCGAAAGCTGAAACCGTGCCTTCCGAGCTCGAATCTCGGATCGAAGAGCTCAAAGCGTATGTCATTTTAACTTTCTCTCAATTCTCGGGCTTACTCAACATTCTAGCCAAACTAGGGAGATATTTGAAGACTTTACCCCTCGAAAACGATCCAAGTTGCAGGAGGTGGCTCTGAGAGAGACGGTAGCGGCCGATCTCAAAGAGCTCGCACAAAGGATGCACGATGCAGTTCTCATATTCAACGTATGAGTACACATTTCTCAGAAATCCCTTAAGCCTGAGGACTTTTTAGACTTTGAGCAATATTCATCAGGAGATAGGACTTCATAGCGTAGGCCAGGCTGTCCATGCTGTAGACGAGAGAGTCCAACAACTCCAGGTACGCCCTTAGATAATGCGGAACAGTCTTTCTCACATATGAACGGTGGATCGGCCTCATCTTGAACAGAAAGCACAAATGAAGCGAGGTTAGTTTCGTGCAGCGAATCTAATATTTGGCTAAACCGAATTCCAGAGCTTCTAGAACGGCTGAAACCTGTTGAAACGGCCAAGTACAACTCGGAACGAGTCATGGCTGCTGGAATTTCGAACTGTTTGGAAGGCACGCGTGTGGATGTCCTCACCAAGATTGTAACCTGGTTCTCAGATGGCAAACCTGGGATTTTCTGGCTCAACGGAATGGCCGGTTACGGCAAATCCACGATCGCCAAAAGCATTGCTCACACGGCTCGTGTAAGCGGTCAACTTGGAGCAAGCTTTTTCATATCTCGCCGTGCCGATATCCGACTTCGTGATCCCGCAGCCATTGTTCCTACCATCGCCTATCAACTAGCCGATTATAATCGAGAGTATATGACTATGCTAGTGAACACCACAGACGAGCATAACGATATCGCAGCTCTTCATGTGGGTGAACAGATTGACATATTGCTCCGTGAGCCCTTGATGACTGTCACAGGGTCGATGATGCTACCAGTAGTGGTAATCGACGCCTTCGATGAACTCGATGGCACAGGCGCTCACCGTTTGCTCCATACATTGCTCTCGGATCTGGCGATGGGATCTCCTTTACCCCTCAAGCTCCTCATCACTAGTCGTCCCGAGACGTTTATACGGAACACGTTCTCATACTTCCAATCATCGACTCGCCTCCTTTTGCATAACATTGAAGAGACAATTGTCAAAGCAGATATCCAATTGTACCTCGAGGCATCTTTAGCGCGGATTCCTTTTGAACTTGGTCTCCCGCTCTCTCCACCTTGGTTCCAGTCGGCAGAACTTAGTGCGCTACTTGAGGCATCAGGAAATCTGTTTGTATATGCTGCAACGGCGGTTCGGTTTGTGGGAAATAATCCCCCGGCAAAACCTAGGTCCCAACTCCGAAAGCTGCTATCGCATTCTGGTGGTTCAGCATCCACGGCCCATTTAGATTCACTCTACCTCGAGGTCTTGGACGGCATCGCCAAAGCGGGTCCAGAATTTACGCACGAGTTCCGCTTGATAGTAGGCTCGATGATCCTACTTCGTGATACATTATCCGTTTTGGCCTTGGAGGCCCTTCTTGGATTTGCGGAGCCGACGGCCTACTCAGCCCTCATGACTATTCACTCCCTCATTATCTACCCAAACGACCCTTCAGGGACTATTCGATTCTATCATCCCTCCGTTCCTGAATTCTTCATCGACAGTGCCCGCTGCACCAATCCGGCCCTACATATAGACGCCAGCGTATACGAAGCATACTTAGCGGGACGTTGCCTGATGGTCATCGAGGACTCGAGAACGATAGATCTCTCTCAGGGCGCTGGGGCTGCCGCTCTCCTATACTCGTGTGCACATTGGGCATCGCATGTCTTCAGAGCTCCAATAGGTTATCCAAAGCTCGCCCAGCTTGTTGACTCTTTCGGTCGCACAGATTTCCTGCGATGGCTAGAAATCGTGAGTTCGCAGAATATCGTGCCGATTGCGATCAAGGCCCTGCAAGATGCAGAGGGATGGGCGGTAAGGGAATCCCCATGAATGCGTAAAACCAGCTCACCGGTCAAGCAACAGATCGCATCACAGGGTCATTTGGAACTTATTCGACTGCTAAATGACTGCTGGCGGTTTGTATCAGCATTCATAGAACCTATCAAAAGAGGGATAAAGTTCATTTACCAGTCAGCGCTACCTTTCTGTCCGCGGGACACGGTGCTGTGGGATATATACGGCCGTCAAGCGCTTATCCGATTGTTAACTGGGTTTCCTTCACAATGGTCCCCCTTATTAAACACACTTACCGGCCACACTGAAACTATCAGAGCCATCGCATTCTCTCCGGATGGATCACGACTTGCATCGGGATCGAATGACCACACGGTGCGATTGTGGGACATGGTAAAGGGAGTAGAGATCGCGACACTCGAAGGCCACACTGGAACTGTCAGAGCCGTTGAATTTTCGTCGGATGGACTACGATTAGCATCGGGGTCATTTGACAACACAGCGCGGCTGTGGGACGCAAGGACTGGAGTAGAGATCGCAACACTCGAAGGCGCCACTGACTGTGTCCAGGCAATCGCGTTCTCTCCAGATGGATTACGACTGGCATCGGGAGCCAATGACGATACGGTGCGATTGTGGGACGGGGCGACGGGAGTAGAGATTGCAACACTCCATGGCCACACACATACGGTCAACACCGTCGTATTCTCTCCGGATGGATCACGACTGGCATCAGGATCATGTGACAACACAATACGACTGTGGGTCGGAGTGACTGGAATGGAGATCGCAACACTCGAAGGCCACACAAAACCAGTCGCCTCTATCGTATTCTCTCCGGATGGATTGCGACTGGCATCAGGATCATATGACAACACGATTCGATTGTGGGACTTGGTGACTGGAATAGAGATCGCAACACTCGAAGGCCACACAAAACCAGTCCACTCCCTCGTATTCTCTCCAGATGGATCTCGACTGGCATCGGGATCCCAAGACAAGACAGTGCGATTGTGGGATGCGGTGACCGGGGTAGAGATCGCAGTGCTCAAAGGCCACACTAGCCCAGTCCAAAGAGTCGCATTTTCTCCAGACGGATCGCGACTGGCATCAGGATCCGGCGACCATACGACACGATTGTGGGATGCGGTGACCGGAGTAGAGATCGCAGCGCTCAGGGGCCACACTGGCTCGGTCCGTACCATTGCATTTTCTCCGGACGGATCACGACTGGCATCGGGATCGTCCGACAGTACAGTTCGATTGTGGGATGCAGTGACAGTAGCAGAGATCGCAACAATCGAAGCCAACGTATACTGGGTCAACGCTGTAGTATTCTCTCCAGATGGATCACGACTGGTATCGGGATCTCATGGCCATACGACGCGATTGTGGGACGTGGCGACGGGAGTGGAGATCGCAACCCTCGAAAGTCACCCTCAATCATTCGGAGCCATCGCATTCTCCGTGGATGGATCACGACTGGCGTTGGGATCGGATGACCACCAAGTGCGACTGTGGGACCTGATGAGTGGAGCAAAGATTGCAACGCTCGAAGGCCACAGTGGCCGTGTCAGCGTTGTCGTATATTCGTCCGATGGATTACGACTGGCGTCGGGATCCTGGGACCACACGGTGCGGCTGTGGGATGCGGTGACTGGAGCAGAGCTCGCAACACTCGAAGGTCACACTGACCGAGTTGGGAGAGTCGTGTTCTCTCCGGATGGATTACGACTGGCTTCGGGATCCGATGACCACACGGTGCGATTGTGGGACCCGGTGACGGGAGCAGTGATCGCAGTACTCGAAGGCCATACTGACTTGCTCAACTGTGTTGTATTCTCTGCGGATGGGTTACGACTGGCTTCGGGATCATACGATGGATCATTTGACAATACGGTGAGATTGTGGGATGTGCTGACTGGAGCAGAGACCACCACACTCCAAGGCCACACTGACCTGGTCGCCACTGTCCTATTCTCTCCAGATGGGTCACGACTGGCATCGGGATCATCTGACGGCACGGTGCGGTTATGGGACACCACATCGGGTACTCAAATAACCTGCTTCCAACACTCGATACTTTGGTACTCAACGCTTACCTTCTCGAATGATGGGTTACGAGTACACTGCGACAGACCTCCCTGCACCTGGGACCTATCTGGACGGCACGAACTGCCTCAAGGTTCGGGTGTGGTTGGCCTCAAGCGGAGTCCCGCTGGAATCGTGCGATCTCATTTCGAAGAGGGTTGGCTATACGTTACCACTGATACAGAGGAAGTGTTACCTGTTTGTTACCTGCCCACAGAGCTCGTTGGCGACGTCGAACGCGCCAGCATCGCGACGTCGGGCAAATGTCTTTCCCTGGGTTGTTATAATGGGAGAGTCCTTATATTTAATCTTAATGGGCTCTTCAAGTAGCACGATGTTTCACAATATGTAGCTATTGCGGTCTAATTAGGTATCGTACTTGAAATCCTATTGTTGCGTTGGTTGAAGTTCCGCACATTCGCGTTCCGAACCTCCATACGATGGATTCGTTTGGTCAGGGTTTATCGTCAGGATAGTATCATATTTAAGAACGGATCGAAATTGTCAATGTGATGCCCTTGCGTGTCGCCACTGTCCGCTGGCACACGTTGAGCCACTTGCTCGGCTGCTCGACCAACTCGCTGCAGTGGATTGGTCCCTGATTGTTGAATAGTTCCTTCTTCACAGACTCTTCTCAAACATAATACCAGGTTTCAGCTGAGTGGGGTACAGTCGGAAGGTCACCGGCGGTGCGTTCTGGTTTGAACGGATGGAGAGGATGATTCGTTGATGAACTAGGTGCGGTCTTCTCGTCCGACTAATCATCCTGTGTTTGAGGTGAACTTATTTGGCGGGCTAGCGTGTCGTCTTTCTATGGATTCGGACGCGCTGAGGATGGAAGCTGCGGAATTAAATTATAGTAATTCTTATGTAGCGAGTGTGGAGCGACGCGGAGTCGAGGGCTGGGCAGGATGGGTTTCGATATTTGGGCGTGTAGCTACGGAATGGGACAAGGCTGTGGAGAATCCAAGGACATCTTAAACTTGCTACTTACATCGTCTGACTTCACCTTTGGATCTATATGTCTTCATCTCTGCGCCTGAAAAGAGGGACGCGACCCGCGACAGCACTGCCGTCGCACAGAATCCATCGAGGAGACTGACTGGCTCGTCGCCTGGCTTGTAGTCCACTTCGCCCGTTAGTAAGTCGGTGGCTGCCTTGCTAATCCCCTGCTAAAGGTCCTAGCGAACGTACGAATTCTTTGCTTTGTGAGCGTGGCGCTGGCTTTCTCCTTTTCACATTGCTCTCCTTTACCCTTCGCACCTTCACCACCACTCAACACATTTTCAACACCAACCCTTATGTATTCGTCTGTCCATTCGATCTTCCCTCGTCATCTCAACAGTCTCTCTTTAATGTCTTACGACAAAGCCGCCCCCAACCCGGGGAGCAACTGCAACATGGAACACCTTGACCAGACCAACAACTACCAAGTTTTAGGTCAACCCAACCTCCAGAACGAGTACGGTCGCTCACCCAAAAAGGGGATCAGTCCTTGGGCTCGTCTTCACTGATTATTGTGCCACTTGCACTGCCTTCCTCACAGGATATTTTGCTAGCTCAAGTACGGTCTCCCCGTCGTCGTCGCTGGTGCTGTCGTGGGGGGCATCGTAGAGAGCAAACAAAAGTCTTATTTTGTCCTCTTTATCCAACCGAGGAGGTGCAGGACCTGATGGGACCGAGCTGGCGAGCATCAAGACCGCGGTAGACGTGTTGGCCTCGACCAACTTCTTCAGTTAACCCATCTCGTCACAACGGTACGCTTGTGAATTGGCTGAAGAAATAAATTGACTTATGCAATTTGCGTAGACCAACGAAGCGGCGTTCACCACCCCGACACTCGTCTCCACCGCGACAACCTGGTCGGAAGATACCTTCCAACCCGCGTCACCTCAACCGACGACCGTCCGAACAGACCATCCTCGCCTCATCGCACCAGCAAATAAGTGGGCCCAACTTGCGTCCTTTGTAGCCTCGGACCCATACATGAAGTCCTGGAACGACACCATCATGACAGTCTCGAATTAGAGGAACCCGCCGATGACAAATCACGGCAAGAGCGAAGAGTTTAACCACCCGGAATATCTGTCTTTGCTCGACGTGGTAAGGTAATGTCAGATTTACTAATTGGCTACCCCCTCGACCACACTGACGTCTGCCTCGTCCTCCACCTCCCCTCCCCGCCGCGCGAGAACGACCATCGCCGCTTGAACAAATGATGGCAGCACCCAGACGTCCCCTCGCTGGAATCTGAGACTGTCCGACAACGTCTAGGTCTTGTGGTCCAAGGCGGACCCTCCCATCACGGAGCTCGACTCCAACACCGACGCCGGCCACCGCTGTAAGTTGTAGCTCGTACCACGCCCTCTTTTCCTCCTTCTCCTCCTCCCACTCTGGTATATATCATACAATAGTTCTAGAATTTGATTCAAATATATTCATTTCACTTTTGGCCTTGCAGCTCGAGTGGAAATGCCGATGAGAACAGCCCCGATGTCGCGTATAATAGTTTCGCAACAGGGGTGTCTGTCGCGCATCCAAGGGCTTAGGTAGCGCGAAGCCTCACGACCAAATCACGCGGAAATGAG
>FSVU01000722.1_pt1 | contig 11760 bp, 16 predicted proteins | sample 1637581 | NCBI WGS metagenome assembly FSVU01 (sample SAMEA3914814, study PRJEB12502) | metagenome | biome: forest; material: soil | place: USA | collected 2011-09-16 | depth 0.1 m | reverse complement strand
CCCTTCCCCTCCCCCTCTTCCTCCACTCCGCCCATCCCCCTCTGCACTAGGACACCGCTTGTATCTCGCGACCCTAGCAGCATACCCACCTCATCCAACCCGCCCAACCCTCGAAAGTCTATCAACTGGTTGTACCGCTGACATCTGTCGCGACTCCAGTAGTTACCAATCGAATCCAACTCACCAACCCAATCCACTTCATCTCACCCGCCTGTCTCTTTGGGATTCCGCTGACCTTCGTCGCGTACCCTCTGAACTCACCTCCAACCTTATCCACACCCCTCCGCACCTTATCCATCCTTCGTTATCTTTTGCAATGTCCTCCCCTTCCTCTTCCGTCAACTCCGCTTCTCCCGTCCCTTCTTCCTCCCCTCTCACCCCCAACTCGGTCCACTCCGTCTCCTTCTCTGCCGTCGACCACCACCAAGGCCAGTTCTCCTTTGACGGTCTCGCCCTCGACACCAACGTCCAAGCCACCACCGCTCCCACTGCTACTGCTACCTCCGCCGCCGGTCCCGTCCGTCGCAAGCCCTCCCGTCGCGCCAACACTGCCGAGCGCAGGGCCACCCACAATGCCGTCGAACGTCAGCGCCGCGAGACCCTCAACGGCCGCTTCCTCGTGAGTCAACCCCATAAGTGATCTATTCAATTGCTAACCCTCTCCCCAGGATTTGGCTGCCCTGCTCCCCAACCTCGCCTCCGTCCGCCGCCCTTCCAAGTCAGCGATCGTCAATTCCTCGATCGCGCTGATCCACACTCAACGCCGCTCCCGCGCCACCGCCGCCCGCGAACTCCGTCAACTCAAACTCGAAGCCGACTCCCTCCGCAACGAGGTCAACGAGTGGCGCGAGCGCGCAGGGATGGGCCTCTCTATCGTCGAGGAACCCGCTCGATCCCGTGAGTTCGAGGAACTCGTCTCCGGGGGACTCGAGGAAGCCGAGGAATCTCATTTGGAGGAGGAGCGCAGGGCGCTCGAGACTCTCAAGGAAGGGTTGAGGTTGGATGCCGCTATGCCCCAGGCGTCTGGTGCGGATTTGATGAACCCCTTTGCGTTTGGGAATGGGGGGTTCGATGATGAAGAGGAGATCGTTGAGCAGCCTCAGGCTCCCGTGCGTCGCCCATCGTCGCAGGGATCCAATGGCAGTCATACCTCCGTGGTGCAGCTCCCCATGCCCATCGCCATCCCCCGTCAACAGGCCCCCCAGCAGACCACCCCCTTGATCTTCGATCCCACCGCGACGCTCCTTCAAGCTCACCCCACGCACAACGCCGGGATCTACGGCGGCTACACCGACTATCAGCAGTACCTCCCCCAACAGGCCCAACCTCTCGTCAAACCCAACTGGAACGCCCAAGTCTTCAACCCCGCTCTCCTCGGTGGGTTCGGACTCCGTCAAGACGACGAGGTGCACACTCCCTCGTCGCACTCGTCCGGATCGTACTCTGAGAGTGCCGGGGACGCGTTCGCGGCTGCTTATGCTGGGTTCCCTCGTGTCCAAGGTGGCGGAAGCGTTTACAATGCCGCTATGGGGTTGTTCATGTGAACTCCCACGACAAGTCTGTTCACTATGACCAACCCTCTATGCGTCCGAGTTATGGCTTATGATCCCCCTGGTGGCCCCCCCTCATCTCCCCTTTTCGCGAGGCTTTGCGCCCGCGCCCACACTCGTTTACTTTTTTTTTTCACGTCTTCTCCCACATCTTGAAACGGACTGCCCGGTGTATTCTCCCGCTGTCTCATACCACCCGAAACTTGTTCATCACTTATCCCTTGTCGCCGGTTCCATATATATCTCTCCCCGAATCGTCTCCCCTCAAATCGCTCTCGCTCCTAATTTTTCCCCTCTTGTGTAGTTTAGAAAAAGGATTCGATCTCCTCGTTCGTCCTGGGTGCGGTGCAGTGTGCCTTAGCATGTGGACGTGTGGGGTTTGCACAGATAAGGAAAGGGTCGGCTGTGATAAGATGCCGGGCGCGGTGGTGATGCACATGGGCCCGCGCGCCCGCGAACGTTTGACGATTGGAGCTGTACGTTAGGACGATGTGTTGCTATGTTTGAGGATTCATTGTGCATTGCTGGAAGGGTCTGAAGCGTTAGGCTTTCGGGCGGATGATGGCCGAGAGGACCGGACCGGTGGTCGGTGGTTGGTTCGCCAAGTACTGCCGTCGGGACAGCGCTTTCGCTTTCGATTTCGGGGTAATCGTGACTTGTGCTTTCTTACGGGATCATGCGACTCTCTTGTCTTAGGTTTCTATCTTGGGACATTGAGCGTCAATCCATGTGGTCAAGCAAGTTCGCTGATCTCCCTCACTCATAGTGCTCGCGGCGTGTGAGGAGGCTTGAGTGGCGTGGGCGCGGGCGCGGAACAAGTTGGAGCCATCAAACCACAACCCCCTGTCCAGAAATGATGGACGCTGACCCCGATATTGAAGAAACTCCTTGCCCAGAAACGGTGACGAAAGTTGGCCTCGGTATGGAAGGCCTGGAGCAAATCATGAACGTAGACCCCCATCCGAGTAACTCGCAGGGAAGCGAGACCGAGGAGGATGAGGCCGAGCTCGTTAAACTCGTAACGAGTCGAACGGAACTTTGGTTCTACGATAACCCAGAAAGGAAAGGAATAGCCATGAACAATGTCAGGACAATAGTAAAGGGAATCGTTGCGGCTGGAGAGAGCAAACGTATTCTCGAGACCCGAGGCAGCGCGGAAACCAAGACGGCGTTGAATAATGCAATAGAGAGTACGTCTTAACTGTTCTCCTTCTCGACCTTCTCTCTTTGGGCCACCGGTTGACTCGCCCTATTAGGGGGTACTTGGCTCAAAGGGCAGGATGTTTCACCGGCAACCTCGCAGAATAGCACACCAAGTGTCTCACAAGTACAAGAGACCGAAAGTTCGTATATCCTTCATTATCCAGTGTAAACAAGGCTCATTTTTTTCTACAGTGGAGGGTAAGGAAGTCCTGGTCGGCTAGTCGAGAATCTTACCCTCCTCGTTAGCGACCACAGTAGCGTGGGCGGAGCCCTATGTTGGGAAAAGCTGTCAACTCCTGGAAGCAGCCATAGCAGATATTGTGTCTCAATCCCATGCTCCTCACCCTTACCAGAACGTCTTGGCTATCATTCAAAGCTCTGGGACTGGAAAGTCTCGCACGGTTCACGAAGTAGCTGCAAGATTTTTTAGTATACCTGTCAATCTCAGGTTCCGTAAGTTGGGAGGTGAATCGTCCAGTACTTTGTGTTCTCAACGTAATCAAGCTTATTGCGGTCCAACAGAACATGCATTTCCCCATCCGGACGACCAAATCCGGGAATATATGACCTCTCAAAAGCCCGAGCAGGCCGTCAAACATTTCTGTATTCTTCTGAAGGCGATCTTCGATGCAGTATGCGAGGGAGTGAAGGAGTTTATGGCCCCAAATGGCGTTCCTTTCGCAGAGGCCTGGCGCGACCACTTGGGCCAGGCCGGGACAGGTTCTGTCCGCAATCAGTTGTATGATGATGCCGTGAATAACGCCCGGGGGTTCAAGGTGATAGTCGTCACTTGCAATGACTAAATGTGTTGAACTGATCTATACCGGTAGGGAATCGAGAATGCGAAGGTCGTCGACCTCAAAAATTCTGCCCTGGCTTCTTTGAAGGCACTCGTAAAAATGATTCGAAAACAGAAGAAGAAACCGAAGGGTCACATTCTAATATATTTCGATGAGTCGCATACCCTCTATCCGCCGGATAAAAGCGACAGTGCCACACGAAAATCCTTGTATGACGATCTCGCTCACTGTCTGGACTACCTCCAAGAGCACCTGGTTGCAGTATTCCTCTCGACCAATTCAAAGCTCGGAAGACTTGCCGCGGCTCAGCCATACCACTCGTCTATGCGTGTCTCTGCAGACAGTGATATAGCGCTCCCAGCTCCTTTCACGGAACTCCCTTTCGACTGTGAATGGGGACGTCAACGCATCGTGACCAAGCGTTCCATGGATCTCTCTGATATTACTTGTCCTGGATTTCTCGTCAAGTTTGGCAGACCATTGTTCGTTTAATATCTATTATTCTCATAGATTACAACGCTGATCGTCTGCTAATCATAGGTGGTACACCCGCTATGTCAACAACTCCTCAGCTACTAAAGAGCAAGAAATAGTCGTGTTCGCCAAGAAAAAGCTCCTTGGCCGCGAAATACCTCTACCTGGCAATTATCTTAAGCCCGCCGAAGACATCGCTGTGCTCAGCGTGTGCATTATGCTGGATTTTGAGCCGCCAAGGCATGTAACGGAACAAACCGAAGCGATACAAGTTGAGCGTCACATGCGAATCGCATATTCTGTTCCGAAACACCGGTCGTACATGCGATCTGGAACACCCTCGGAGCCTATACTCGCCGAAGCTGCCGCCCAACTTATGGAACATGTGCAAAATGCCCCATCTAGACTATCAGATTTCGTCAATGAGGGCCTGGTTGACAAGGGGCATGCTGGAGAACTCACCGCTCGTTTGCTCCTCACGCTGGCATACCAGCGCGTATTCCGACTCAACGATATTCCAGACTTGGGAGAGGAAATTGCAGAAGACCACGTTCCAGACGAGGGTAGCGGGGGTTATCTACCCCACAGCCGAGGCTGCAAGCTCTCTCGTTTCTTGACGGCGCTCTTTGGACCCGACAACTACGAAACGCTATCGGTATCGATGCCGGACAACCAGCCAATGGGCGAATCGAGCTCGTTCGACACTCTTTTTGAGAACGCTTGGGTCAGGTTCACTCATTTTGGACGCGCTGATGACCAAAAGGTTATTACAACCCAATTTCTGTGGGCGGCGTTCCTACGTTGCATGGCTGTGCAATGTTCGGTCAACCAACCTTCCGTCGACATCATCATCCCAGTCCTAATAAACAAAAAACTTCCGGTGTCCTCGGAGAATATGACCGCTCTGATGTTCTCTGTCAAGAATAGAACTTGCGCGGCGCATGTCAATCGTATCAACTTCACGGCTACCAAACTCGGCTTATTCCGGAACAGGGAACCACCTCGGCCCTATCTGAATATCCTCATGCAATTGGGAGTCTCCGATAATGCGGAGTTCAGAGTGCTAAAGCCTAGTAAAACCTCCAGAGCGACTTCAATCCATCCACGGTTTACCATCAACAGTATAGGCTGCGCACCAGAGGTGTATCCCATTGTTCCGGTTCAGCGAGTGGATGTCTACAAAGGACTTCTCTTATCCCAGAATACGCTGGCCGAGCATCCGCGGAGGGGTGAGGCGTCTCTAAAGGCGGTACGCGCACTAAAACCTTTCTGGGACGACGAGAGCTATGAGTCATGGATCTCGTTCGAAGATGGTGCAGGGGAGGTTGGCGCAGAAGAGGAGAGCGAAGAGGAAGAGAGCGAAGAGGAAGAGAGCGAAGAGGAAGATGGCATAGAGGAGGGTTGATGGAGAAGCTGAAGATTGGAACGGACATAATTTGACGGAAGTTGACCTCCATCAGGTCGCATTCATCCAATTTGTATCATTCTGAAACAGATGTAACTTCTTCAGACATTGTCGCTATGAACATACAGTTATTGAACGGATGAATCCTCCGTTATTCAGCCACCTTTTTTCAGTCCAGCGTCCAGATCAGCAGGTACCGTTTCATTCTCTGCACGCGGCGCGACTTCGTGCCGTCGGGTGAAAAGCGACATCCACCACATTATCGTCCCTTCAAGGTCGCAGTTACCACCCGGGATGCTGTGTTCCGAACCCGCACTATCATGTCCTCCCTCCAGTTATGAGGTCCAACGAGAACGGGACGTCGTGATCAAATTTCGAGATTTTCTCGATGACCCATAACGGTGCACTACAGATGCAAACCGTATCCAAGGAGGCAGAAACGAGCCGTCTACCATCATTTGAGAAAGAGATTGACGCCACGCAGGCGACACCTCTGTCCAACGTTTTGATAACGTTCGGATGATGGTTCGTCCAGTACATCCCATATCATAACCGCATTCTCGGAATGGCATGCCAACCAGACGCTATTGGGCGAAAACCTACTCCCCACAAACCGCATTTGTAGCCTCCACATCTGTATTGAGCCCCCTTGCAATCCTGATGCGAAGTATTTCTCAGTAAGAGAGAATACCAAGGACCACACCTCCGCTTCAGTACCAAACGGGCTTGCGTCGGTCCAACTTTCAGGCCTTATCCCTTCGTTATTGGCATCCCATATCCAGACGCGTACTGAGACGGACCTCTGGTAGAGGTGGGAGATCGCTTTCTTTATCAAGGAGAGGCATGTGACAATTTCTGGTCTTCAAGAGGGATCTCGATACCAACATGCTTTTGGCATGGGCCGAAGGTCGGAACGTATTCGCCGTTCCAGAATATCGGCAGGATCTGCACCCTCAGTTATCTTTTTTATGCCATCCAGGTGCGACATTTGATCGTAAGGGCCGATATCTGTCATAATCTCAGAGAGAGGTCTAGCCGGTGAGGTTACGAGCTGGGGAAACATCCAACCTCGAGAAAGAGGCATCCCCATGCTCAAATATCACTCGAAAGGTTTTGCATAAATGGATTAGAAGTTCCGGGCTTGCATATCGGACGGATAGGAACCTTCCCGTTGTGGTCAATCCATTAGTCACGCCGTCAGGGCTCCCCATTGCGAGCCCATAACCGCATGGGACTCGGGAGGGCACGAGGTTCTGGATCAGTGAGAACGTTTGAATACCAGACGGTAAGAGCTCCATGGTAAAAACGAAGAATGAATCACCTCTTTCACCCGAAATGGGAATTGTTGCGATCGTGGACGGACAGGCCGGTACGCACGTGAACGAGCAGACTACGAGTGTATAAATAAGGGAGACAGGGGAGTAAATGAGTAAATGAGCCAAGCAGAAGAGTGAGTGTGTAGATTCCGTTGAGGAATCCACCTGTTCTAGGTTCATCGGACCTTACCTTGTGCGTTGTTGGAGGGTCTGACCGGACCAGTGGTCGGTTCTCCTTCGTTTGCCACCACCCTCGGGACCGCGCTTTGGCGTCAATCCATGTGTAAGTTGGCTGATCTCCCTCACTCGTACGCGGCGTCTCCGTTTGAGTGAGAAGGCTTGAGGCGGCGTGGGCGCGGGCGCGGAACAAGCTGGAGCCATCAAACCACAACCCCCTGTCCAGAAATGGTGATGGACGCTGACATCGATATGGAAGAAACCCCTGGCCCAGAGACGGTGATGAACGCTGACCCCGATATGGAAGAAACTCCTCGCCCAGAAACGGTGACGAAAGTTGGCCTCGGTATGGAAGGCCTGAATCAAATCATGAATGTAGACCCCCATCCGAGTAACTCGCAGGGAAGCGGGACCGAGGAGGATGAGGCTGAGCTAGTTGAATACTTAAGGGCTCGAGCGGAACATTGGTTCTACGATAACCCAGAAAGGAAAGGAATAGCCATGAACAATGTGAGGACAATAGCAAAGGGGATCATTGCGGCTGGAGAGAGCAAACATATTCTCGAGACCCGAGGCAGCGCGAAAACCAAGACGGCGGTGAATCATGCAATAGAGAGTACGTCTTAACTGTTCTCCTTCTCAACCTTCTCTCTCCGAGCCCCCGGTTAACTCACCCTATTAGGGGGTTCTTGGCTCCCGGGTTCATCGGGAAATCCAAAGAAGAACTCACCAAAACTACGGCAAGACCAACAGGCATTAAGTTCATATATCCCACATTTTCCTTTGTAAGCGAGACTCATGCTTCCTACAGTGAATGGTAGGCAAGTCCTGGTCGAGTACCCAAGCATCTTACACCTCTTTAGCAACTACCGCAGCGTGGAGCATGCCCTATGCTGGGAAAAGTAGTGAACTCCTGGAAGCAACCGTAGCACAAATTGCGTCTGCTTCCTATGACGATCACCGCCCTTACCAGAACGTCTTGGCCATCGTTCAAAGCTCCGGGACTGGAAAGTCTCGCACAGTTCACGAAGTAGCTGCAAAGGTTTTTGGTCTCGCTTTCAATCTCAGGTCCCATGAAGAGACAGGTGAATCGTCCAGTACTTGGTGTTCTCAACGTAATCAGGCTCATTGCGGTCCAACAGGACTTACTTTTCCTCATCCGGACGGCCAAATCCGCGATTACCTCATCGAACAAAAGTCTCGCGGGGACGCCACCACACCTTTCTATATCCTTCTGAAGGCGATCTTCGATGAGGTAAGCAAGGAAATCGACGGCAAAGATATGTCCGCGAAGGTCTGGCGCGACCACCTGGGCCAGGCTGGGACGGCGGGGTCTCTCCGCGATTCATTGTATGACGAGGCCGTGAAGAACGCCAAGAAGGCTTTGAAGGATTCCGAGGAATCTCAGGTAATTGTCTTCACTTGCGATGACTAAAACGCGTTGAATTGACCCAGACCCGTAGGGAACCAAGGATGCGAAGGTCACAAACCACGCAGATTCTGCCTTAACTTCCTTGACAGCACTCACAGATATGATTGGAGAAAACGAGAAAAGAAAAGGTCGCATTCTAATATATTTCGACGAGTCGCACACCCTCTATACGGCGGAGCAAGACGACGACGCCACATCAAAATCATTGTATGACGATCTTGCTCACTGTCTGGACCACCTTCATCCTCGCCTGGTCGCCGTATTCCTCTCAACCAATTTAAAGCTCAAAAGACTCGCCGCGCCCCAGCCGTACCACGCGTCTGCGCGTGTCACTGAAAATAGTGATATAGCGCTCCCGGCCCCTTTCACGGAGCTCCCTTTCGACTGTGATTGGGGAGGTGAACGCATCGTGACTCAGAGCGCCATGCATTTGGATGATATTAATTGCCCTGAATTTCTCGTCAAGTTTGGCAGACCACTGTTCGTTGAGGATCTAATATTCTCACAGATTGCAACGCTGATCATCTAGTATCATAGGTGGTACACACGCTATGCCAAGAACCTCTCAGATAGTAGGGGGCAGGAAATAGTCAATTTTGCCAGGGATAAACTCATTAACGGTGCACGACCTCCAAATGACATGTTTCTCGAGGAAGAGAAAGCACTCGCTGTCCTCAGTGTATGCATTATGTTGGATTTTGAGCCGCCGAGGGCAGTGGCGGATCAAACTGAAGCAATCCAAGTTGAGCGCCATATGCGAATCGCATACTCTGTTCCGCAACACCGGGCGTACATGCGATCTGGGACACCCTCGGAGCCTATACTCGCCGAAGCTGCCGCTCAACTCACGAGATATGTGTCAAATCCCCCAACTAGGCTCGCAGCTTTCGTTAATCAGGGCCTAGTCGACAAAGGGCATGCTGGAGAACTCACCGCTCGTCTGCTCCTCACGCTGGCATACCAGAGCGCAATCAAAAGCAGCGACGATTATCTACGCTACAGTAAAGGCTGCAAACTCTCTGCATTCTTGACAGCGCTCTTTGGACCAGATAACTACAAACAACTTTCAGCGTCGAGGGCAGACGACCAGCCAATGGACGATGGGAAGACTTTCGGAGATTACTTTAAGAACGCTAGGGTTAGGTTCACTCATTTCGGACGCGCTAACGACTCAAAGGTTATCACAACCAAGTTTCTGTGGGCGGCGTTCCTACGTTGCATGGCTGTGCAGTGCTCGGTCAACCAACCCCGTATCGACATCATAATCCCAGTCCTAATAGACGAAAATCGTATGGTTGAGGAGTCGAATATGTCCGGTTTGTACATCTCTGTCAAGGATAGAATCGATGGGAAGCATGTCAATCACCTGAACTTCAAGGCTACCGACCTGGGCTTATTCACGAAAGGGGCGTCTCGCCCCTATTTGAATATCCTTATGCAGTTGGGGGTCTCCAATCAGGCGGAGTTCACAGTCCTACAGCCTAGCAAAACTTCCGGACCGGCCTCAGTCCATCGAAGGTTTACCATCAACAGCTTAGGCTGCGCAAAACATGTGTACCCGGTCGTCGAGGCCGGGCAGGTGGATTCTTACAATGCGCTTCTCTTGTCCAAGAACACGCTGGAAGAGCATCCACGACAGGATCCAGCATCTCTAGACGCGGTTCGCGCACTAAAGCCTTTCTGGGACAACGAGAGTTACAAGTCATGGGTTCGCGACGAACGAGTTGGCGCAGGAGAAGGTGGAGCAGAGGAAGCGATCAAAGGGCAGGGACCAAAGAAGAATGCAGCAAAGAGGGCCCCTAAAAAAGCGAAACGGAAGTGATTTTGGGGAATTTGACCTTGGTGTCTTCTTAGCAATGCGGCTTCCAAGGCCATGCATATTTTTTAATATATTCGCAAATTCCTGGTGGATACGGGGTCATACTAAAGGTCGATCAATCGGCTAGGATCCATCATTAGATGGCGGGATTCTAGAAGGGCTCGATTCTTCTTCCAATGGGTCAGCAGCATAACGAAAGCATCAAACAGAATTGAGATAGCCTAAACACGTTCACATTCAGGCCAAGCGCACTTGAAAGGAATTTGATAGGAATGGTCTCCTAAGGAGACGTAAGATAGTGGATGAATGGTATGGCTGGATATAGTTGACCGGATGGCAATCGACCGAATGAAATACAATCACGTGAGATAAAAAGTTCCCGACCGCCCACCGTCAACAATTCGTGTCAACAGCCACCTTTGTCTCTGAACTCCGAATTCCCAAGGCTCGGATGGATTTTCGCTCCTCGACCGCTCAGGAGCTTTGTATAGTGAGTCCGATTCTATTACAAACCTCGTCCTAACAATCAGGTTTGCCGGAAGCATTCGAAACATAAGGCAAGTCCTTACACGCCGTCGAGGAAATTTATCAACGACGTTTATAGGATTATGACTACTGTAGTAAAGGTGGGCCAACATCGTGCCCGCAAATGTAGCTAACCGCGTACATATCCGTTTCGCAAGCTTGTTAGACCCAACAAGCTCAGCGACAGACAGAGGTGGCCCAGGTGAAATCAAGACGTAATCCAGGTAAGCCTTTATATCTGCCTATCTCCATGGATCGATCTCTTTTCCGATCAATGGAGCCGATAATGGTTCATGAAGCGTACGCAGAGCCGGCAGGCCCGCGAATTGCCCGCGAACATGACTGATCCGAATGTCTCAAACAGTTCTGCTCAAATCCGAAGATGAGAAGCCGAGGCGGATCTTCCAAGACTGTCATGACCTATCCTTACTATCGCTCTGACTGTTTACAACTCGCCGCAGAGCCTCAGTATGGGGAGACTGTTGGTCTCGGTGCATCAATATCATCAAACCCATCTCAGACCAATAAACGTCAAGGTTTATCTGCTCTCAATAAAATCTTCAAGGTAACTACCACCGAAGAATGTAGCTATATTCATGAATTCGAGCGTCCACGGATTGTGATCAAGTCATTGCAGCCGCAGCTATACCTACGCCCGCCTCTGCACCTCCTCCAATGCCGGACCCGACGTTTGACGGAGGGAATGGAAGTACATACGAAAGCTTCATTCACGAGGTCCGGCAGCAGGCCTTCGCTTTAGGCAAACATCGCGACGAACACTGGATGCTAGATTTTGCAATCACTCGCCTCAAAGGTAGTGACTTTGGCGGCACGGCCTAGCACGCCCTGTTGAGCTACAGGCCGAGGCCGTGAGCCGGCGGCTTTGGCGGCTTCGGCAAGGCCTCGGCTCAGGCCGCGGCTTAACGTCTATGAGGCGCGAGGTTGGCGGGATCTCCCGAAAAGGAAATCCTGCTGCGCGACATCACCTTGGAGGGACACCGTGACACAAATAACATCTAAAATGTCATTAAATATGGTCCAGCTGGGTATTTACAGCCT
>FSVU01000751.1_pt1 | contig 11944 bp, 12 predicted proteins | sample 1637581 | NCBI WGS metagenome assembly FSVU01 (sample SAMEA3914814, study PRJEB12502) | metagenome | biome: forest; material: soil | place: USA | collected 2011-09-16 | depth 0.1 m | reverse complement strand
TTACTCCCAGCGGCTCGATCCTTGGTCCGCGCATCACTGTTTCCATTCCGCCTCTCATAAAGCAAGAGGAAGCAGGCCCAAGCTACCGAAGAAGTCTAGAGAAAGAAGATTCCTTAGAAGATGATATTGCGGGAGACCAAGAGGACAGCAGCGAGTATAGCGAAACCCCAGTACGTCAAGTACGTCGTCCACAGACGCCACGGCCTCGAAGACCTGCCGCAAAGTCATCAAATGGAAGTCGTCCCGAAGCTGCGCCAGCCTCCGCGCATGATGCAGAAGAAGACGAAGAGGATGAAATGGCCATAGGGTATGAAGTATGTGCGCGCTCTAGGGAGGTTGTTCCCATTTGACCTTCATTCAAATGTAGGAAAAGAAACGTCGAGAAATTCCAATCGCAGAGCTTATGTCAGGTCCTCAGCATCGGAACCTTCGAAAGACGTCCCCTCAGCGCGGACACCCGCCGAAAGTACATTCCAGCCCATTGAAATCGTCAGAGAAAACCCCAACGTCGAAACCAAAGTTCACGCCTTCAAGCGGGCCTCGTGAGCGAATTATACCGGATATCAAGAAACGGCGTGTTGGGTAATAACAGGACCTCAAAGGTCGCACAGACGATAGATCGCCAGAATGATCGTCTCTGGGAGCCGAACGTGACCTTATGGGAATCTCCGCCTTTGTTTATGTAATCTTCCCCCCCATGCTCTGCTACACTGTTCAGCTCGCTGCTGTAATTTCGCTTGTATTGAGATTGGTCTTTTCGAAGTCTGTAGTCGAACTCGTGATTCGTCGAGAAGCTGGATCTTGTACGACCATCGCGAGACGCCTTGTTCACCAGCATCGGGAAGTGCCTTCACAACGGGTCATTCTCCAGCGCACCACCGGCTATGAATCTTATCTGGGGAAATCTAATAAAGTCGAAATATTGCGAGTTTTCTTCGCACCTCAAGATGAGGATATTGTGGAACCTGTTCTTGTTCCTCATTGCCCGGATGGAAGGCCCGAACTGTCGCTCTCTGCCACATCACGGAAGATCGCTGCACACCTGTCTACGGCCCAAAATGTAGTTCCAGCATTCTCGAGCGATGAATTGCCGACAATGACTGTACAGCTACTCTTCATCTCTGGGCCGAGTAGCAATCGCGTTGACCTGGCCTTCTTCGCTGATGGGTGTGCGTCAATTCATTTCAACCTTATTTTTTAGCATTTCCTCGATATTCCTGCGTCAGCTTCCAGTGCTGACTATGTTTCCGTGACGGCTTCTCTGTTGGACAGATACGGCATCCGAGTCTCAAAAATTCTTTGACGACGCCTCTCGCCTCGCCCGGGACATATCCCAGAACCAGACTTTCGCAAGGGTATCCCCACTGCTCAATTTCTGGGCGGTCTTCATACCGAGCTTCGAGAGCGGCATAGGCTCTGGGGGGAAATCTCGGAAGTGCGTATTGATCAGAGGATCCATCGACTCAATTGAAGACATATTGGCTGACTTCTATCCATTTATCGCGATCCACCATCGCCGACTTGTAGCACCACATTTGGTCTCTACAGAGATGGAACGGAGCTAAGAGCGGTGTACCCAAGCAAGATCGACGTCGCGAGAGCTACTGTTGCGTCAATGGGGGATCGATGCGACTACCCAATCCTTCTTGCAAATGACCCGTGGTATGGCGGCCTTGGGGGAGAGTTTACGTAGGTGGTGTGGCATCCCGACAGTCTCCGGAGGATTTTACTTGCCGATTTCTCTAGAATCACGACTTCTTCGTTGATCAACGGAGCCCTGGTCCTGAGACACGAGTTGGGTCACTCGATAATCGATGTGGGAGAGGAATACGATGGCGGGTTCGCCTACTTTGGCCCCAACTCGCAACCATCGGCCACAAGTGTCAAATGGGACCATTGGCTCTCACAACCCTACACTTCCAATGTATCTCACCCACATGAAACCCCACGGGTCGAGCGGTCGTCTATGCCGTTTCAAGCTTACCCATGGATCGTCCTATCTAGCGACGTGCCGTCGTACAGCGTGAACTTTACTTCATCTGGCGACTACGCTCGCTTTTTGCTAATGTTCTCAGTCTCTGGTGCCGCGCGAAACTCGGATCTGGTCATCGTCTTAGACGGAGTAAATCTGGAGTTCACCCCACGGGCGGACGTCGGGTTGGATCGATGGCACTACGAGATCCAGAGGCCCGCGAGCCTCAAGCAAGGAACGCATACCCTGACCTTCTCGAAAGGTCCGACAGCTAGGGACCAGCAGGTCCAAGTCTGCTCGATTGAGGTCCTAGAGTTTGGGGAAGAAGGGCAGTGAGTACTGCGGCGTTGGAGTCCGTCGATCGCTCACATCCGTCGACGGGATTCTAGATTTAATGTAACCCCAGGTTTCGTCTCACTATACCCCACGTGAGTAGGCGCCTTAGCTCCATTATGCGGTTGAGGGTTTTGGGAACTGAATCAAGACCATTTCTCAAGCTACTCCCTCGAGAACGAGATCACATTTCGGCCGACAAATGATGGGTGCCTAATGCGCAGAGTAACAGAAACTCGCTTTTGTGAACCCTGTATGGAGGGACTCTGGCTCCAGCTCCTCAGGCGCGTCGATCTCATCGATAGCGTCAGCCTTGAATGCGATTCAACTGCACCCAACCCGAAAGCAACAATCACCATCCATTTACTCCCACTCGCAGGCTTGAGAAATGTACCTGTGTCAGAAGAGACGTTCACCACCAAATGGTGGAAGGACGGCGAGCCTATCCCACTTCGCGATAATGCCACTGCCCTCAACATTTGGGGTGCCGGGTTGTACGAAGTGGAAGTTCACTTGGCCACACCGGACGTTCGAAAGGACCCGACTGGTTTGTTGACATCTCGTTGGGCAATGGTTGTTCTGGATGTTTACCGAGGATGCCCTACATTGACTGTTGTGGACTAGACTGAAGCAACACGCAACGCATTTACGCAGCAGCAGTTAACGTCCTTTATTTAGTATACATTTGCTCTTTCGAACTATACATGGAACAAGAATGAAGCGGAAGACGAGTAGCAAGTTAGATGCACGCGGATCGTTCTGTTGGCTCTACAAGCCTAAGGCCAATTCTATAGGACCACCATTTACCCTCTACTTTTAAATCGTTTCGGCCCATGCAGCCAGATCCAAATCAGACGCAGCTGACTCTTCGATCCACTGGTAATGCTAAAAGAAAGAACAGGAAACAGTCAGTTAGGTCAGGAGCAAATTTGGCAACTTACCAGCAACTCCTTTGGTGTCGGCCTCATTTCCGGGTCCTTTTTCAAGCATGCATCGATAAAGATTTCGCTCTCTCTGGGATAAGATCCCACTGGGGTCAATCTTGGTGCAGGTTCGTTGACGATGTGCTGGAGTAGCTCCAAGATAGACATCGTCATCCCACCACCTTGCAAGGATACGCCCTTCGATTTTCGTTTGTCTTTCTTGCTCGTCTCCTTGGAAGTGCCTTTTTGCTTTGTCTTTTTAGGTCTTGCAGGAGGTAGTCCTTCGTACGGACGACCGGTTGGGGAGAGTGTGCCTTCCAAGTCCGCCATCTGCAAGTCGCGTAGATCGGACTCATCGTCTTCAGAGTCGGAGCCGTCCTCCTCCGCAAAAGGGAAGCGTCCGAGCGCGAGTTCGATTAAAGAGATTCCCAGGGACCAGACGTCAGACTTGACGCTGTACTGTGCGCCTTGTATGCGCTCAGGCTGAATGAGAGCAAATCAACACCTTTTGATCAGGGGCTCGTGACATTGGTACTGACGCTCATGTACGTGCTTGTGCCCACAAAGGTGTCTGCGATAGAGTTAATGAGCTCTCCCGACACGCCGAAATCGCAGATCTTGACCTCCCCTTTGGAATTGACGAGCATATTTGAGGGCTTGATGTCTACGCGATAAGAGAAATCAGAGGTTGAATATTTGCGGCATGCTAGAGCCCGCACCCCGATGGATAATCCGATGAGCGTCGTAGAGGTAAGTCAGACCCTCCAAGACGGCATGTGCAATTTTGCCGACGATGGCGATGGGTATAGGCCCCGATCGCTTATATACATTGTCAAGAGAACTCTTGTCCATATACTCCATGCATATACAGATATGCGGGTCTGCCACAAAAGCGCCGTGGAAGGACACGATGTATTTTGACTGGCAATCGTGCATGATCTGCAGTTCGCGAAGGATCTGCTTCCTCACGGCCGGTTTGGCGTCTATAAGAACCACCTGCACCGATCCGGCATCAGGTATCAATGCGAATGAAACTTCTAAAATGTTTGAATACCTTCTTGGCCATGAGCGTCTTGGTCGGGATGTGCATGACTTTCGCGACTGTCCCGCCATTCCCCTGACCGAGTTCTCCGACGGCCCTAAGGTCTTCCTGCCTCAAGCTGAGCCTGGCCCTCCCGTCTCCGTTAGAGCTGATCTCCAAGCTAGCAATCTGTTCGGTGAGCTGCGTGTGGTAGCTCTGCCTCGTCCCCCCCGCTGGCGCATTCCTCGCTGGTGCGGGCGCATCGGACGTCGAATTGGACCGAGAGGACTTGCTCAGGTCCATTGTAGGTGGCGCTCTTCTCTTACTACCAGGCGCACCTGGAGCAGCTCGAGTCGACGCCGGGTTTTTTTGGGCGGCTACGGCCGGGACTGGTGCTTGTGCTCCCGCAGCGGCCGGTTGAGAGGAAGTCGGCGGTGAGTCTGGTTGAGAGACTTCGAGCGCCAAAGACTTGAAGTTGCGCTTTTTTCGCACATTCGAAGCAGATGCAGAGACCGCCGACATTTACGCTTTCAGGATTTCAGAGGTCGCTGAAGAAGAGGAGGCGCCGGTTGCGATCGAGATTGGTTCAATGACAAGTTCTCAGGAACGGGAAAAGGGGATCCGCCACCGAGGCAAACCACAAGGCGGTGGAGAACTTAATGCAATTACGGACAATGCAAGACAAAAGTCGGTATCGATTGCATAGATCAAATTTACGTTATGCGGGCAGAAGATTGGGCGGGCATCGACTCCCTCTTCTTCCTGGATCGGATCGACCCCACCTCCTTATCCAAACTCGACCCGTCGAGTAGTGACCTCCTCATCTCTGACAAAGGAGAGCTTGGGGATGTGGGGCCAGGCGGGGAGAGGTAGCGCGTTGTCTGCAGCGGAGCTGATCGTATTGATAACCCAGAGATTCCCCAGCCGGCTTCGAGCTGTTTCTTCATCCCCCACAGCCATCCCAGTCCGAATACTCCAGAGCATATGAGAACGTTCAGTACTGGGTACAAGTCCGGGTACCGGGTGGGTGGTAAAAGGAGCAATTCGAGAGAATGAAGGGTGAATGCACAGCCATATACCACCTAGGTTACAGCACATCAGTGGTTTCCGTAAGCCTCATATAGCAGATCTTACCAGGCTAAAATATTTGACTATCGATGGGGCGAGAGTCAAGGGGTTGTAGCCGATCATGTAGTTCCATAGGACGAGCAAGCAACTGTACTGTAAACCCAGTCCGTCCTTTTGAAGGAGCGGCCACATGCTGTTGGTGGATTGGATTTTCAGGCCAATCACTTTCACATTATCCAGAAACCCACCTAAAAGCACCGACATTTTGCAGCAGGACGGCCCATTCCCAAGTCCCGCTATCCACGTCGATCTCGCTTCGTCCACTCATGAGCAGCATTAACGGCATCACAGGGAGCAGAATAGATTTCTCGTGGACCTGAAACGAGAAGAGGAAGAAAGCCATGGAACAGTTAAAGAGGGACCAGAGAAGAAGTGCTACTGTTGGCGAGGAAGTCTTGAATGCTGGAGCCGACGACTCGGCCAATGTGTTCAACGACCGAGGAGAGGTCCCGCCATTATGAAAGGCGCCCGGCGGAGGCGGGTCACGGAGTTTCCAGCTGATAAATAAAACATGGATTAGGGATGGAAATATTCCGGCCAACGTCGCCAGTGCGGCGAGTTTGGGGAGTAGTTCGACAGGGAGAAGGATGCGCCACTTGACTACAATGTTGGACGCGCACCAGAAATTGGCGACTTTATCCTCGAATAAACCCCGACCAAGAGGGAAGATTCGGATAAGTGCTTGGACAATGGTCGAGGGGAACGGCGATGTAATAATGAGTGGAGCGAACATGACGGTAAATGCAAGGAGCGTGACGGCGCCAATTTTGGTAAGGTGCAAAACGCTATTCATTTATGATAAGTGATTTATGAACTATAACGCAACGAGTCATGTGCTCACCCTCGTGGCAGAGGTAGAATGAGGCACCTGCCTAGAAGGTAGGCAAAGATCGCGGGGGAGTAATACAGCGCCATTTGCTTGAAGCAAAGACTTGAAACAAATGCAACAGCGCCCTTGAGATCTTGCCCAGAGCGAAGATAATTAACAGAAAGGATTGTGAGGCCCAACATGACTGAATTATACCTGATGGTCGGAAGGTGGGCAATCATGTTTCTTCTGAAACGTAAACTCACTGGAAGTGACCGTTGTCAATGAGAATGAGAGAAGGTTGCAATGCAATAGCAAGGAGAGCAATGTTCTGGAGAGAAATTTAGTGAAATTCGCCAAGTAAAAGGATTCTGTACCTGAGTTCGACGAGATCTCATTCTCCACCATGATCGTGTGAACGACACTACAGCTGGGAGGTACACCACCAAATCCATTGTAATGACTGAAAGGCGCATAAAGGCGAGGCTTTCGGTGCTTTCAAAACCTCGTGAGCTTCCTAGTGCTACCCATGACGGGTTCAACTTGTGGGCTCTGTTAGAAAATGAGTTGGGAAGCGCAATCAGGCAAACGATAAGACTTACATATACCCCCATATATAGCTCACGTATGCCGTGAGTGGAGGGTAGTCCAACCCCCAATAAGGCAGGTCGTGATAATACCATTCTTTTACAGGAAGGTGCAAGGTGACTTCTAGCCAATGGCGCTGTGCTTCATAGTCACCAAACATAGGTGGCGTACTTCGGCCTGCACGTATCCGTGAGCATCTCGAACGCAAACTAGAACTCTTGAGCACGTACCGGAGTAGCCCCCTAAACCTACGACCCACTTGACCCACAGAACCGCGAGGATGATTACGGGAGGTGAATAGTCTTGCATACGCATCCTACCCATCCACCGAATCCATCGGCGAGCAGGTGTGTCCAGCCGAACATCATGCAGGGTGCTGGGAGCGTAAACGGCAGACGACTTCCGATGTGTGGACGACGAAGGGAAGAGCAGAGGAGAATTCGGAAGGGTTGGCAATGAGACTTTCCGACTGTGCCTATGAGTCGTGGTCGGGTTCAAGGGAGACGAGACGCGAACGGGTGGCGGCGGAGGCTGCTCTGGCGTGGTGTCGTCAAAGTCCCTGAGCCAACCAGGGGACTGGGGATGTCGCGGTCTGGGAGAGAGAATCTCCTCGTAATCTGTTTCAGACCTTTGATCCGGATAGGGAGATGAGCTGAGACGGCGCTATGGTTTTGGCGGAATAGCTCACTCTGCGCGACTTCGGAGGCTGACGGTGGACACGGCCGGAGACACGTCCCGCCTAGTAGCCATGATCGAGAGAGAAGAGAAGTTAAACAGAGAAGGGAAAATTCCAAAAGGTAAAAAGGGTAGATCGCGTTATTCCCAGTTCATTCAAGTGGGTCGCCTAGTGGGTCGTTGAATGGGATCGCACTTGGAATTCAGACTGGGAAGTTGCCGTCGTGGAAGCGCAGGAACCGCCGCGGCTATCGCCCCGACAAGTCGTCGGCGTCCCTTCGGTGGACACTCGCGCTCTGAGCGGAATAAATACACAAGTAACTTTGTCTCTTCGAACTCTAGCTCTGGGTACCTAAGTGGAACTGCTGAGTAAAAGTATGTCTAACGAGAGCGATCGCATCTAGACTAAAAAGAACAGGGTCCGAAAATCTTCGTCAATCTCCCCCTTTTAGATGACCTGGTCCATAGCGTATCCGTCCATCCCCCAGTGTAGTCACGCTGGTTGCTTCCCGCCTTCGTGTTTCCAACCCAACAGTCGTTCGGCCTTGGAACAGTCGTAGAATCCCTGGTTCGTTGACAGTGGGCCCGACTTTCTCTTCGTCTTTGGGAAGTGCTGCTTGGCCATCTCCTCCGCGTGATTCCCCTCGGCAGAATGCTGGTTCGAGACAATGTACATCACTTCGTGCCCGCGCCATGGCACGTCGAGAGCAAGGAGACAGGCTCGAGCCGCGCTCTCCGTAAGGGTATAACCCCAGAGGTCAAGACGGGCTTCCTTCACTTTGTCTCCCACTTGCTTTTTCTTGTCGACGCAGTGGTGGAAACGAAGCGATGCGATCGACATATCAGGATTGAATCGAGCGAATGCGTCGCATTGCACTTCCATGATCGCCTTCGAGAGGGAATATGCGTCCTCCGGTCTGGGCGCCCAATATTGAATTCAATCACAAGGTCATGTATCCGTAGCTAAACGAGACTCACCGCATGGGGTGTTGTTCGTCCAAGGGGAAATATTCGTATATGGGCTCCTTGAAGCTGTAGCATGCACCCGTCGCGTTGATACTGAGTTTCCCAAAGGGGCAAAATTAGTTAAATCTCACGGATGGTGCCAAGAGTTAATGTTGTTCTTCCCACCTGCTAGCCATGACAACTTGCTTTATCCCAGCTTCAACCGCCGCTTGTAGAGCGTTGAAACTCAGCGTTGCGTTAGCGTTGTGAATCTCAGACGCATGGGCGATGTATGGGTTCGGGTACGCCGCCAGGTGGATTAGAGCGTCTGCGCGTTTGCTGGTAAGGATTTCAAGGAAGGTGGTATATGTTCTGAGTTCTGCGGTAACATATTCCACTCTCGGATTGTCAAGGAGAGCGTTGGATGGTGGCTTGTGGTCCACTAAGACGAGTGAGTGTCTGGTGGAAGAAAGTGTCAAGGTGATTAGGCCTTCTGCGAGAATACCCGAGCTGCCGGTGATGACAATTTTCATAGCGTTTTAGGATAGGGGAGATGGAATGAGGTGATGAGCGCGCGACGTTGGTTATGATGCATAAAACGGAGGTGGTGGATCGTCATCTGCTTTTCTTATTTATGTTATTCGAGCCCTCGAAACACGCAATGCCAGCACGCCGAGTACCAGGATCCGAGTTTGTTCCACCTCACGATCCCTGTCGCGCCCTCTCGTACGAGCCCTAGTGAACGCCTGTACGGCCTACTTTCTCGATTCGTCTGGGGTAATCCACACCCTCAGGCGAAGGACGGCACGGGAGTGAGGAGCGCGGGGCGAAAGACGGCGAAAAGACTTTGGACGGCGCACCGCCAGTTAGGGTCGGGGGAGCTCAGGGTCCCTCGACGCCCCGGGCGACGTCACTCGGTGGTGCTTCGCTCTGTCGAGATCTGGAAGGTACAAGGAGGGGCGAAGGAGAAATGCTACGGTAGAATCAACACCAGGAAAACGCCCCGCGCGGAGCTGTCGGTCTCGGACGAGCGCGTTCCGTGCCATGCTTAAATCCTCCAGGCGCCGGTGGAGTAAGAAACGAGGACAGCCAGGTGCATCGCTTAATAGTCACAGATCGCCCCGACTTCCAGGCGAACGACATCTTAGATTTTAAGTGAGGTGCGGCGACTTGCGCCGATTCCCCGCAAACCGACCTCACTATGGTCCACAGTTGCGTTCACCCAACATGACGGATAGCAAGTTGTAGATATGCCGTGAGTCACAGCGGTACCGCGCCGATCGGTGCAACTTGATTGGTTGGCCTGGCAATCGCCTTCGTCGGGCGTTACCTCTCTCGAGCAGGCCACATCACTGTCAGCGAACCCGCAGTGTCCTGCGTCGTCGAATTCGAGATTTTTCATTTTACGCAGAAAGTTCGGTGCAAGCAGATCCCACCGTTAAGGCCGATCGAAAGCATCCACGGACTGCCAAAAAGTGCGACCCAGTAGACTCGGCAGGGTCGACGTCGTTCGAGCTTAGACTTTGTCGGCCTCAGGGTTACCGTCTAGTCCTTCTTCAACGCAATCCACGGAATCAATATATCGCCGTCGAGGAAAAGGGCGTCAATCCTGACGTCAAGCGCGGCTTCCCCGTATGAGCAAACAGTAGAGTCCAAAGCCGCGGCACTCCAAATGCGACCAAGGCCTACCATACGATATGCTACTCCACTCTGGGCGTTGCCACTCCTCAAAATGAACGAATTCGACCAAGCCCAATCCGCAAGACATCCTACTTCTGAACACCTTGCTCACGGTCCAGCTCTCCACAGAATTCCTCCTGTTCAACGAAAGTTCGGCGTGATCGTGGTAGTAGCCGATGGCCCCGTGCCAAAGTAGTCCCGCATCAACCTTACCGCATATAGACATCGATGTAATCGATTCAACTCTCTTGCAAAAGGAGGATGTCGGAAGTCAGGCCTAGTAGTTGGGGTCACCTGGCTGACGCAGCAAGGCGTATCGTAAGCCCCCACACGGAGTAACCCAATGCCGTCTGAGAAGTAATCACGCTGTTCATTTACCCTCTATGACTCCATTATCCTGATGTGTATGTAAAAGTATTGCCCTCTTTTGTACCGTCGCCGTCCGCAATCAGTGCAACCGCCAGTTCCAGGTCAGGGATGATCGTCATAGGATGATTTCTCCGCCAGAAGGTTCGATGAACCTCAGCCCCTGCCGTGAACCAAGGCCCGATTCTGGGAAAGAGTAAAGCCTAGTACGGGAGGGATCGGGCGAGTTTCCTTTGCGAAGGGGAGAAGGGTCCACCCAAAAAGACGTAAACCCACCACAACCAGGGACCAGGACCCGGTTAACTTCGAGCGTATCGAACCTCGCCTTAAAATGGACGCGGGCTTACTGCTAAGACCGCTACGGTGGTTGTAAAACGATGAACCAAAGATGTGGTGGGATGCGGCGCGTGAACTCCCAAAATGAGGACGACTGGTCCTTCACCCTATCCATCAGACCAGGAAACAGCGAAAACATATTCGGACACTCCAGAAGCTGTGCCAATAACACTATCGGTACTCGAAGCTTGATACTATGCTTTGAAACCCCAACCACATGGAGGAGTTACCTTTTCGTTCGCTTGAAATCTGCAGACTCTGAGCCCTGCTCAGACGCTCGCATTGCTCCTCTTGAGACTCTACCCTTTAATGGAGACGACAACCTTTTGGGATTCGGCGACTCGATGTGCGAAATCGGATCGACCGATCCGGTCGCAGAATGGTTGGACTTGTGCTTCTTGGTTTGGAGTTCTTCTACCCCAGTCGATACCCCGGCCCTTTTCTTGCCTTTGCCTGCCCTTTGCGAGGGAGTCAAGGTGTCCGAAGCAGACTCTGCGCCCGAGCTTTCACCTGAAGCTCCAACGATCGCGACGTCTCCGAATCCAGTCCAGGATTCAGGCTGTGCGGCCGTCATGCCGTCCCATCGGCCGCCACTGTCCGTCCCGAGGTCGCATGACCAGAGAGGGAGGCTTACACCAGTTACGGACAAGTAAACGTTCTGGACGTTGTCCCAGCCTCCGTGAATGTGGCCGACAATTTTGGGCAGTGCGGTACAGATGTTGTCATACACTTTCTGTTCGGTCAAAGATGTAGTGCCTATTTTGACGGTTCTGGTAGGGACCTATTAGTAGCAAAGAGAACGTTCCAGACTGAGACAATCTTACACCGTTTTCCCCGAATTATCGTTCATAAATGTGTTGTTGATCGCGCGTTCTAGGTGAGACTTCAGATCTTTGGCTAACATGTTAACTGGCAATGGTTGTCTAAGAAGGGATAAAGAGTGTGTCAATTTATTGTAGTAAGAGGACACGCACTTTTTGGCTTTGAACCACATCTTTCCTAGGAGCATGGGCATCATAGCCGCGACGCGATTGTCAACGAGGAATAGACCGTTTTCTCTCAGAAGCTGACGCCGTTCCTCAAATCCTTTCCATTTCCCTTTCAACTTGGCAATTCCGACAACACGACCAATAAAATTGATATTGAGCTGCTTAAGGAGATCTTTGTAC
>FSVU01000796.1_pt1 | contig 11977 bp, 17 predicted proteins | sample 1637581 | NCBI WGS metagenome assembly FSVU01 (sample SAMEA3914814, study PRJEB12502) | metagenome | biome: forest; material: soil | place: USA | collected 2011-09-16 | depth 0.1 m | reverse complement strand
GACTTTGCAAGCAATTTCCAACTCTTGAATTTCTCGTCGGTGCGACCACGCCAATATGAAATACAACGTTCATCTGCTGATCCGATGGGAAATTAGGAGGTGATGGACCTAAACTGGTCGACCTGCTTCAGATGCGCGAAAAACACCATTTACAAGAGCGCTTCAAACTGCTGGGCGCCGTCAAAGAGGACGAAGTACGACAACTCCTTCACCGAGGCAATATCTTTTTGAATACCTCTTTAACGGAGGCATTTGGTATTGCTATTGTGGAGGCTGCATGCGCCGGTCTCTTTGTTGTCAGCACCAAAGTGGGGGGTGTACCGGAGGTCCTTCCGCGTGATGCTGTTTTGATGTCCGATCCGACTGAAGAAGGTACGTGAATATAAATTCAAGGCTTGGATCCCATTGATGGTCAATTTATTACAGATCTTTGCCGAGCTGTAGAATCTGCCATAGAGCGTGTACGCTCTGGAGGACACGACCCTCTCCGTGTTTACAAGCATGTCGAAAAGCTATACACTTGGACCCAGGTCGCTCGGCGCACCGAAATGGCTTATGCCGCTGCCATGACTCGTAAACGCGCAAGCTTGTGGGATAGATTATCTCGGTTAGCGAGTGCCACGCTATCTTCCGTACATGAACTGACTTCGTCTTGAGATCTTTACAGGTTGGAGACCTAGCGGGGATCATTTACTCAATTATTCTAGCAGTTGCTAACCTTTTCATGATCGCCTTAGATATCATCATGCCCGCTGAGTGTATCCACTATAATATTGACGTTACAGACGCTTAGCGCGTCCTGTAAGATTCCAATCATGAAATTGTGGGGAGCGTCATCACGTGATTCTCAAATTTCACTTTCGTTACGTTGCATACCACATCGCTATGGTTAAAAGAAACCGTAAATTTACTCCTTATTCTTCATCTCGGGTTACAAATCGCAAGCTTCAACATCTATCCGCCCTAGATGATGAAGAACCGAGGGTCGATTCCCTACCGTCGGCGTATGGGAATATCTTCGAGCTTCCTGATGAAGAGAGGGAACATGAATATATAAGCAAGCGGCTTGATGGCTCTGGTTCTGGACCTAGCAACTCTCGAAACCCCAGAAAAGAGAGCCCCGAGTTGGATGAGGAGCATCTCCAGATCTGCGACCCGGATGGGGTCATTGCTTTCGATGAAGATGAAGAAATCGATTCCAACTATGCCTCCAGTGGAGAGGAATCCGTAATGGATACTCATATCCGCGCTGTGAGTAAGAATGAGGCCCATAGGGTCATTCCCTGAGACTTATCCGAATATCTAGTTGGCGAAGTCGTCTGCAGATGGCCACGATTTAACCTCTCAGCCCCTTCTAGATTTAAACGCATGGGTCCATAAACTGCCTAAGGATCCTGTGCCATCATATTTGAAACCCTCGACTCCGTATGCTACAAACTCTCGTACGTCCATTCGTCTTGCTTGATTTTTAAAGCCCGTCTAAGAAACCTTTAGAGAAATTACGAATGGAAGATCTCGTACACACAGCTGAGCATCAGAGTCTTGACTCTTTGAGCCTCGCCAAGCTGAAACGATCAAGTCGTGTCGTTTCGGCCGGTGTTGGCCCAACTCCTGTACCTCTACCCCTCAGACACCAACAACGAGTTGACCGCCAAGTAGCTTACGCCAGAACAAAAGAAGTCGTGAAGCAATGGGAACCTGCCATGCGTAATATTGCAAGAGTACGTCCTCACGATCTGTAGTGGCCAAATAGGACACCGATTCTCTCAGGCTGAGCATTTATCGTTTCCTCTCCAAGTGGACATTGAGAACACCAAACTTGGCCAAGTGCAACTCATAAGATCTCAGGTGAGACGCCACGCCCTGGAATTTGGTAGTTTGACCTAATTCGAATCAGCCTCTCAATGATTTAGAGTCGGCCATAGATTCACTGATCGAGAATGCGAATCTCAATGATCTCGAACACTCGCCAAACCTGGAACGCAAGAGCGTCGCGATGCCATCCAAGAGCGTATACGATCAACCGCTGACACTGAATGTAGACCAGGTAATGCCATTCAAAAACCACGATAAGAGTTCGCCGTCTCGTCGAGCCATACACCCCCGATCCGGACAGCACGGGACAGTGGCTAGACCCAAGGACCGCAAAATTGAACCCTCAGGACCCTCGCCCCCTGATCCAGCTTCGAGACCAGCTTTGGCACAGAGAGATCTGGTAGCGCGCGCTTTTGCTGGCGATGATGTCGTCGAGGTGCGATCCGCTCCAGCTCGAAACAATGATCCGGTCCTTACTATGCGTAGGAATTCCGAGAAGAGAAGCGGAAATTGGACAGTGCCTCGATCGCCGGTGCATCTCCAAGTACATTACCGGGATGGGTTAGTTCTTCAATTTGGTTCAATCAACTGACTTGACTGTTGGGCAGGGGAGCTGGACTGGCAACGGACTGAAGGTCAAAAGAAAGGAATTACGTCGACCGACTTCTCAACTTCACGGTGGAATAGTTAAACATCAGAGCAAAGACTTCGGGAAGGCGCATGTCATAATTTCTGAAAGAAGAGACGACAAACTTGCAAGATATCAGACGAAGGACTTACCATTCCCATTCACGAACAAGGCGCAATTTGATCGTAGCATGGCCACTCCTATCGGGTCGGAGTGGAACACGCGTAAGGCACATCAGAAAGCGACTCTACCAAGAGTATCAACCAAGGTGAGACGCATAGGGGACGTTGCGCTTGGTAACTCACTCCCTTTCCCAATGTACAGCTTGGCATGATTATTACCCCGTTGCGCAGTGAACTCTAATGATACGCAGTGCTCTGGTGTTTCATATTTCATAATACGCAGCAATCCAATAAAGTCACTGTCAGTCGTAAGGCTGCAGTTCTCGATCCCTTTCAACTACATCTTCCAACGTCATGGCGTTCTTCCCGTAACCCTTCCACTCATGTCGGGCTACGCTACTCTGAGTCTGCTCCCAGGCGCACGACAGAAGAACGGGCTCATAAGTATGCCATGAGACATCTCTTACACAGGCTTGGCGAGAGGTGGTGCGGGATTCCGTCACCTCCGCGTCAGATGGATGCTTCGATATGGGAAGGCTTCGAGAGCGATCAAGTACTTGGACCACGCGACCGTCAAGCGACCATATCTAAAGAAAATTCAGAGCATGGTGAAAACTCCAAGGAAGAGACACATACATGGATACGACCGTCGCTAGATCCTGAATAAACGTACGAATGTCCAGTGCTCTGCCCCGGGCTGAAATGACACCGGATGAGGGTCATGAGGACTTTGTGGCCTTTATATTCCATCACTGAGGTATCAAGAGGGTGTGCACGATGAGCTGGTTTCGGATAACTCGGATGACTAATGGTAATAAGGTGAATAGCCTTCACCAGTCGTGAATAACTGGACGAACCGGTAATCAAAATCCCCATGACCGTACTGGTTTGTACCCTGCCAGTCTGTATGAGAACGCATTTTTCGCAAGTCCCACAGCCTGAGAACCTAGATGATTGCAAATCATTGAGAAGCAGTCAAGAAATGAAGGCCCGACCAGACGAACTTGATCTTTTCCATTGGATATAACGTAACGGCCGTCACCCTTTGGCCCAACATGCGTGATACCTTCCGTATGTCCGATTAACATACCACTAGGTTTAGGTGACGAACCGAGGCTGCGACGATCCCAGACACGAAGGGTTGTATCATCGCTCGCGCTGACAAGCACATTTCCGCTTGAGGTGTCGGCCCAACAACAGCTATTGATATCGTTCCCATGAGCCCTTATCTTCAGGGTCCGCTTCATAGCCCCCAGGTCGTACACATAAAGATAGCCCTGGCGGCCGCCCGCCACGATCTCCCTCCCATCCGTACTAAAACGGCAGGAATAGATACCGGTCCCGTACCAACTTGAGTATTCATCTGTCCGATCTGCCATTCGAATGGGAATTTGCTCCTCATCATCATCCTGGGTTTTAACTAGGTGTATCGTTGATGTCTATCATCGTCGGCGCCTAAGACTGAGTGAACCAGGGTAATACGAGAATGACACTTACGAGTGTGGAGTAGATTAGTGAGGAATTGTCGGGGCTGAGATGAGAATCTGTGATCGTCCACTGGCCCTCTGTACCGTAGACTGTTTTCCTCAGTTTCATGCTAGTTACGTGATCGGACCCCGGAGGTCTAGATCGAGAGATGGGCTTGATAGACGCGTTCGTGTCATAAAGATGCAACTCAAAGTCTTGACAACATGTGTAATACAGGCTCGAGTCTGGTAAAGGAGTGATGAGTGTCTTCGGGGACACCGTGAAGCTTTGATAGGCTGACCAGCAGAGAACTGCCCCACGTATGCGTTTGAGCCATAAGTGGCAACAATTGTTCCATGGGTATTAGGCACAAGATCCTGGTCAATCCAAGTTCAGACATCCTAATGCAGTGTACAAAGTTTACGTACAGGAAATATCTCCCCATGGTGCAGTCGCTTTGTTCGAGAATGCATCTTTCTCACAAAGCTAGAAGGAAGGTCGCATGACCCTCGACTATATTTTGACCGACGATGGACCTGTCCAAATTCCCCGCTGAGAAGTAATCGAGTACCTCTTTCTGTAGGCTCGGACGAATCCTTGTAGCCACCCTTGACGGAACTCCACCCGCTACAGAAAAGCGCGTACGAGGTAAGGGGCCGATACAAGCTGTTGACGCATATCACTCACGCTGGATCACGTTCGTCTTCAATAGAATCACTTGGTGCAGGCCTGGAAGCATAAGAGCCCCTCAGACCATACCGGCGCAACAATGTAGCCATGATATCGTCGCTTGATCGGCGAGGAGTAGCATCTTCAGTGACAACGTCCGAGCTGAACAAAGCTATGCATTGTTCAGCGAAGGCCGTACATTTGTGGAATAATACTTTGCTTACAACGAAGGATTGCCGACAATCGAGGATTATCGCTTATCTCGGAGGCGCTCGCTGCCTCATGTTCAGAGTCCTCTGACAGGTCGTCCGGGAGCTCAAGATCTTCAAGATCCTGCTGGGATTCCTCTTCTTCCATTAGAAAATTTTGGAGGTGTTCTTCGATATCGTCGTTTTCGTCATCCATGATGGTAGTGGAAGTAGTGGGTGGTCGATCGGTGGAGGTGGAGGTGGGCCCCAGGAACGCAGAGGCATCGGTAATGCCTTTTCTGACGTAATGAGCCCTGGTCAGGAACTAAACGATACGGACAACCTGATCGCCGACGATGGTTCGTATAAAGATCTACACTCTTAGTGCATTGACTCAGTCCGGCGTGGTAGCAGCCACGAGCACGTTTCCAGGTACATGCTCAGCTTGCCAGATCTCCCAACGGAGAGGCTGGCATGTGATGCCGAAGCGACCGTTTTATAAACGTTCGTGCTGATGGTGCAAGATGAGGACAAGAGATGAGCTGCGGAGGTCACTTGATGGGACGTGTGTGTGTGTACCGTGAAGAATCACTACGAGTGGGACCGTTGGAGGTCAGATGCCTCGTTCCCCGCCTGTCATTTCGCCCGCTCCTATTGTTTCTTCCCCTAGAACTGACAACTCCGAGGTGAGGCCCTGAGTATCGGATCGCTCCTGCACTCTGGCGGCAGCCGTCATGGCTACATTTGCGGCAAAAATTACGACATGGCACCGACACAACGCTTTCGCTTTCGGTCAGGCGGTCAGCGACCCCAGGCCTGCCTCGGTCACGTTCATTCCGTTGGTTTGGACTACCAGGCTGGCCTGGCCTCCGAAATCTTCATCTCGGAGGACCATGGCCTATATAATGGTGGGGGGCAACGATTGGCGACCGCTACTTCGCCCCCCACCCCTCGTCACTTCATCATTCACCGCCGACCGCACCAAAACCGTGATCGCTACCAGAGACCGAGTAAATAGTCAATGTCTAAAGTTTCTTTCGACACGGGAACGCTCGCTTCCGAAAAGACCGGCACCACTGTGTTACCCGGACCGCAGCAATCCACCCATCCCTCTTTTTGGTCATCCCTGGGCAAGGTGCTCACAAGCGAGCGAACTGCAGTTCCAAGCTCCAGCGCTGGTAAGTGTCTTGGCATTTCTCATTGTCCTCTTGCCCTGCCCCCTTTTGGGAGGCCGCGTGCCGCTGTGCCTCGGGGACCATGTGCAACACATAGCACCGTGACCTTCCACTCCGGCGCCACATCCCTACGCATTGCCGATAAATTTGCCCGGGCGGGACGTCGCTTGGTTGTGCCGGTACTATCACAGCCCGACGCTATTCGCCCGACCAGATAGCCTTTGCCCAAGTCGGCCGACCGCTTGCATCATAATCGCTGGCGTCATTCTGATTCACAGGGGCCCTGCTCCCAATCTGCCGGCCTATAAATCATGGCATACAGGGGCACATTCTCAGCGTCTCGCAGTTGTCTTTTCTTTTCTCCATACGCAATCTAACACCTTCCAAATGTCAGTCAGTAACGAACGTTCCGCTTCCCGCGGCCGAGAGTTGGTATGTTACTTCGCGCTCTCTACCCTCGGCAACTAGGCTAATCGGTTCTCAAGGCCTCTACCGGCAGAGGTGGCGCTGGTAACATCGTGAGGGATTCCACTTCAGTTGACCGAACCCTCAACGGCGACGAGAGAGGCCGAAATGTCGAGCCCAAGATCGACTCTGTAAGTGCAGGAGAGTCCAAGAGTATACCGCGTGATTGACTCTCCACTACCCAGATCACCCACGCTGGTCGCGGCGGGCAGGGCAATGTACGCTCCCCCTCTCGAGACCCCATCAAAGAGGCAGATGAGCGTGCCTATGAGCAAGACATCATCCGAAAGAGTCGAGAGGCTCGCGAAGGAGCGGTGCGTAGTCCTCCATCTGGCCATCTTGATTGTCCAGCTGCTCATTTCATAACGCTTCAGTTGACCTACGGGCGTGGCGGTGGAGGAAACGTCTCTCGCTCCCGTTCTCGTGACCCTGCCACTATAGATCGCTCCCGCTCCCGTGAGCCAGGCTATGGCTCAGGTCGCGGAGGTGCGGGTAATATTTCCGAAACTCCCCGTCACTCTGAGCTCGAGAGCCTTGACGAAGACGAACGGAGGATCTACGAAGTGAAGCATCAGCAACAACACGCTCATGACATGTAAGGATGTCGATCTATCTTATTCCTCTTTCTCACATCTACCCTCGTTCAGAGGATCTCATGGACGTGGTGGGCAAGGCAACATTGGTGCCGAAGCACCTGCTCAAAATCTTAGCACACGTGAAGCACAGACATCCGGGATGTGAGTTGCTATGTATTGAAGTTCTCCGAGTTCATATATTGATTCCAACGTTGCAGCGGATCGACTGGTCGTGGAGGCAGCGGCAACATCGTGTAAAACCGCATTGCGAATCCTAGTCTATAATGTCCTCGTCTTGAACACCATATAACGTCCCTAATTTGAATCCTTATCTTTCGTCGAGCTCATGCGCGCGTTTATTGAGTGAAGTTCATGGAATAACCCCCTTGCCCATTTGGAGTCATTTTAAAGTTGTCTGTCGACAACCCAAAGTTGCCTTCAGAGAGTGAATGATCAGCTTCTTTGAACTGGATGTCAAGTATACAGCCCACCTAAGAAAGAGTTTCCTAGATCCTTCAGTTTGGAAAGCATCTCGTCCGTCTCTTGCTTTTGGACGGCTTGTATGCGCGATGGGAGCGTTTGCAACGCACTCTCCACTCGACGGACCACTGGGTCCGAGGGTGAAAGCAGAACTTTCAGCCGCTGATAGTCTTGTGCTGTCATGAGAATAGAATACGTTACGCAGATGTGCACACTTGCCCTTTTGCGCCTCCGTCAGCGATGCCCAAGTGTTGAGTGATTCGTTCGAAGTGGCTCGCCTCGTCAAGGCTTTAACGTAGCTCGGATCGTCCGCAAGAGCTAATTGAAAGTTGAGAAAGAATCTCTAGAGCGGCTGACACACACACCCTCTGTACACAATTCTACCGCACGCTTCAGGTCGTTCTGGAGACTGGAACGTGGGTACACCGTTGTATCAGAGAAGCAGTTGGACTCACCAATTTGACGTAGCAAGCGGCAATATTCGAGTTCAATACTGCCCGAGATTTTGCACATTGGTCATCCAGGTCGATAGACTCAGGGGGTAGTGTCGAGGCGGGTCGCTCGCTACTCGCGGCCTCTTCCGACGCTTCAGTCGCAGGCTCTCTTATATCGCTTGATACAGGAATAGGCGATATTTCTTGCTCAGAATCCGGTAGAGGTACCTCCGTGGTAGCAATGGCATTAGAGCGGTTTGGAAGAGTCCGCAGGGCCTTCTGATACAGCGAAATGGCCGAGTCCCAATTGAACGCGCGGAAAGCCTCATTAGCCAACAGCTTCAGGCTCTCGGCCTTTGAGATCATGTCCTGTGATGCGTGTATGAGCATCGCCGCATCTCAAGTATTCGCATGCAAAACCGACGCGGAGCTCTTCGTCCGAGAAACGATCTGGCGGACGACCCAAGGGATATTCGACCGGGGGTTCTTTGGGTTCCATCACATCGCTCCGAGCATCAGCCCAAGTTTCGCTCTCGCTGTCAGAGTCGGCCGATGAGGAAGTGGGCTGGGGCGGCGACATTGGCGGAGGTGGTTTTACGCCCGTGCGAATGCGCCTTACGTATATCACCCATGGCCGCTCCCGCAACACCTCCAGCACTGGCGATCGAGAAACATGTGCTTTATATCAAGTCTTTGGACAAGGTTCGAGGTGATGTTACGGGGACCCTGGCTGAACTAAGATCGTTTGCCCCCTAAACCACAGCATACCGAGGACCTCGCATATCATATGACGACGCATCTACGATTGAACGCGGTTTATTGGGGATACACGGCATTATGTATAATGGGACAGCCTAGAGCGCTAGATCGAGAGGAGCTCATCGCCTTTGTGATGAGCTGCTGGGACGACACTTGTGGCAAGCTAATTGGTCACCGATTCAACGTCGACTTGACTCGACATCACAGGAGGCTTCGGCGCGTTCCCAGAACACGATGCGCATTTGCTATCGACACTGAGTGCCATCCAACTTCTAGTCATGTGTGACGCGTTGGATCGACTGGACGTGCCTCGCGTTACCGAATGTCAGTCCGTCATCTCCAAAGGTCGCAGATGATAAATGGGATACAGTCCTTGTATCGTTGCAGAATGAAGACGGCTCCGTCGCTGGAGACCGATTCGGAGAAACCGATACACGTTTCCTGTACTGTGCAGTGTCGGCGCTGTCTCTAATCGGCCAGCTTGGACGTCTGAATCGGGAGAAGGCGGTGGCCCATATAAGCAAATGCCAAAATTTTGATGGAGGCTTTGGAACGCACCCAGGAGCCGAAAGCCACTCTGGACAAGGTTGGAGGACTTGAGCGTGAATGCCAAGTATTAAAACCCAGCCCTGTAGTGTTCGTCTGCACCGCGGCGTTAGCAATATTGGATCGGATGGACCTGGTGGACAAGGAGATGATGGGCTGGTGGCTCTCAGAGCGCCAGCTCCCGAACGGTGGACTAAACGGCAGGCCGGAGAAGCTCGAAGACGTGAGGGAGAAAGGCGACCGACATGGACTAGAATTAACTTTACTTGTAGGTATGCTACAGTTGGTGGGTCCTCTCGGGAATGTCTATCATTGGGAAGCTCGATTGGATCGACCGGCAAGGCTTGGAGTCGTTCATTCTGTCGTCGCAGGTACACGGACAGTCCCATTTTGAGCATTAGCACGGTTCCTCAACTGAATGCATCGGAATGTCTAGGATGCAGAGCATGGTGGGATATCCGACCGCCCTGGAGATGCCGTAGACGTGTTCCACACGGTGTTTGGCGTTGCAGGTGGGTGAAAAGGGGCCTTCCTCGGGCGACGAGATACAGATTGCAGGCCGGATGTTTTTCCACAGGTCTCTCTTTACTGGGTTACCCTGGCCTCGTCGACGTGGATCCAGTGTACTGCATGCCCGCTGCGGTGATCGAGAGCAAGGGTCTGAAGAAAGCTTGGAAGGCGTTGGCGCGACGGCCGGCATAACGCTAACGGGAGGTTCCTGAACAATGTGCAACGGTGCCTTGTCTCCAGTAACGCCGTGTCATGCAAAACGTATCGCAAAATGAATTGGTCTGGAGTTTCGTCGACTCGTTATCACGTACAGACAGGCTTCTCGGGTAGAAGGACGATGAAATAGGCTTACGTGGGGAACGACTATGAGGGCTTTTCCGGACCGAAATGTATTCAAGGAGCGACGACATGCGGTTTTCGGGATTGTCGACCGGATGGTGAACCGGAGAAGGAAAGGAAGGGGGACAACCGCGTGCGCTGCAATCCCCCCTGAATGCCGATCGCTCTTGAACGTTATCATGAACTGAAAGAGGAGACGATATGCCCTGAGGAGAAGTGTGGGAGGTGTGTAAGATGAATGCCATGTAGAGTTGCAATGTGTCGATGCCAATCGGGGAGGAGGGGGCGACCTCGTAAAGAGCTCCAAAATGGGTACGAGCTTATCTCTCGGGCAAGTCGGGGGCCATGATTTCACGCAAATTATCGCCCGTAGCCCGTACTACGGCTGGACAGATAGTTGTCGCTGCTACCTCGAGCTAGAGAGTTGGTTGGATTGGGAGTTTGAGAATCGCTTCGCAGGCACCGAGCATTTGACAGGGGAATTCCGAGGGTGCGACGAGAGAAGGTTCGGAGGATTCCGGCCCTGACGCCATGCGGTCCCACTTCACCTTTTTCGCAAGGCCTTGCACAACGCTCCACGAGTAACAGGAAGGGTTGCCTCCTTGGGAATCGGACGGACGATGGTGGAAGTCGTGGAATGACGGGGAGATCGGGGAGAAAGAGATGAGGGAAATCTTTCAAGTGGAAGACTGTTGCCAAGCGGGATTTCCGCAGCGCTAGTACTTTGAGAGCGTGTTGGACGCGTGGATCGACTTGTGCGAGAGATGTGCCAGAGGAGAACCACTGCCACAGTGTGCCACAGATGGGCAGAGGATCTATTCTTGGTAGTCTGGATATGACGGACGTACGGACCTGAGACCGGGCTGATCTCCCGGTGCCCGAGACTTCTTCTCTTGTGCCGTGCGCTACCGGACGTCCAATCTGATGCATCCCTTTGGCTAGTGTACGCCCGTGAGAAGAATCTCTTATCGGTCCCTTCCTCATTGCCCGTATGAATTTGAACGCTCTCGTTTATTAGGGCTCACCGAGTGGCAGCGCAACGCAATTCCGCCCCTTCCCCCTCCCACCTTGACTTGCCCCCGTCACTCCATCCACTCCCTTCACACTCGCACCCCATACGATGACACTGGGCAAGACCATCCAAGTCTCGTATGACAACCGTGAGCGCACATCATATCCCAGTCCACATCCAAGTTACTCACACGATCCTCAGCCGGTTCGCAGTTGGGCGCCATACTTGAGGATGGTACCCTCGTCGTCTACAACTTGGGCGACATGGCCTGGATCATCGCTGCTGCTGCCCTCGTCTGGATCATGATTCCAGGTGTCGGCTTCTTCTACTCCGGTCTCCTCAGGCGAAAGAACGCTGCCTCCATGCTCTGGGTCTCAATGGTCGTCCTCGCCACGGTCTCATTCCAGGCAAGTCCACTCCATAGCCATCCATAGCCATCCACTCATCTCCCACGTCTCCAGTGGTTCTTCTGGGGTTTCTCTCTTGCCTTCTCCGACACCGCTGGCAAGTTCATCGGCGATCTCCGTGAGTCGGCCGGCACGCGATCAATCCCCCGATCTCATCTCCACCACGTTGCTTTTCAGGCTATTTTGGTTTGAAGGGCGTCCTCCAGCAACCTTCCGTCGGCAGCAAGCGCGTTCCTGCCATCCTCTTCTGCATCTACCAATGCATGTTCGCCGCCATCACGTACGTGATATGCAGCGCCCCCGGTCTCCTTCCAACTCACCCCCGTCCCATTCTAGTCCCGTCCTTGCGCTCGGGGGGATCGCTGAACGTGCGCGTCTGGGACCCG
>FSVU01001914.1_pt1 | contig 11997 bp, 12 predicted proteins | sample 1637581 | NCBI WGS metagenome assembly FSVU01 (sample SAMEA3914814, study PRJEB12502) | metagenome | biome: forest; material: soil | place: USA | collected 2011-09-16 | depth 0.1 m | reverse complement strand
ACCCAGCCGAGAGAGCGATAGTGATGATACACTGCATACTGGACCATGAAAGGGTTGTCTGTCCTGAATTCAGGCGCGAGGAAAGGGGGAGGTATCTGGAGTTGGAGGCATTGTTGTAGGAGATCGCGTGCAGAGAGATACTTGTCCTGCAGGTTCCTTGTAAGCTGCCGCTTGGTGAAAATCGTCTGCCGTACCGTGGATGGGTCGAGAACCCTCAAACAACCAAGAGACCAAGTGAGGAAAAACGCCTCCTGAAGTGTGAGTTGGAGGTGCTCCATTTCGCCATCCTCAGTGGATAGGGTTGTTTCCAAAGGTGGGGGTAGAGATAGAGGCAATGCCTCCTCAGGAGTTGTTTGAACTAGCTCAGGTTTTGGATCAGACGACAGCGGCGCCGCAACCGATCCTGAAGCTTTTGCATACGATGATGTGGCGCCCGGGGCCTGTCGCGTCGTGCTTGACGGAGAAGGACGCGAGAGAGACGGGAAATTCCGAGAGTTAAAATTCTTTTCGGCACGTTCTCTGGCTGTGACGAAGGCCTGTGCACGGTCATCCTTGAACTTTTGACGCTCCGCACGCCGTTTGGCAGTGATCTCCTCTGCCGTAGGCCCTGGAAGAAACGTCAGAGGATTCTTTTCTTAACGGGTACTAGAGACTATACCTTTTGCTACCCCAGAGGTCTCGTTGATTCTCCGTGTGAGCCAACTAGGCTCACTACGGGAGAGGCTGCCCTTGCCAAAGTAGCCACGGATCCAAAGGATATCCATATCTCTGGCATTCACGACCCATACAGACTTGGAGGAGTTGTCTAGAATCCCTACGCAGTCCGGATTTTCGAGTTGCGTCACAGCTTGGAAGGGGTTCAGGAAGGAGATTGCGCGCCCGAAGAGGCTCTCTGGTTGTACAACTGGTCGAATAGCGACGGGCAAACAATCTTTCGGAAAGGCAGGACCTTTAGATTTCCATTTCTTTGACTTTGCTGCAGACATGACCTCTCGAGATACAAGAGTCAGTCGACAGGGTCGCCGTAAGTTTGAGACGTCGCGCAAGGTTTATGTCCGCCCTACATCCGTTCAGGGCGATTTCCAAAATATTTCGATCGTAACCTTTCACCGCCCACTCCTCTCCTCCCCAACCCTAACGCAAGGCAGCATAGCTATGAACCTTTTCGGACTGGGATCATCGTCTTCCAAGGACAGCACACCGCAGCCGACAGCGTCTTCATCATCCTCTGAAGATGCCACCTCCACGCTCCGCAACTCCTCTTTCACTCGGGGCGAAGGCGCACCAAGCTCGATGGACGCCGTAACCGCGTCCGATCTCTTCAACGCGAGCGCTTTCGATGCCGCCAAGCTCCATCCTATGGCTAGCATTGGCGACAAATTGGATTATCTCTTACTGGAGGATGATAAGGTCAATACATTACCGGGGGCCGGGACCGCTCTTCCGACTCGAGGTTTTGGGGATGATCTCTGCTACGGGACTGGCACTACCTATCTCACCGGTAAGTCTTTCCCGAAACAAATAGACTTTTTAACGAGCTTCGAGGAATTATTTCTGACGCCCTTCTTCTCCCTCTCCCGTAGGCAAGTCGACACGTTCCCTTGAAAGGCCTTTGGTTGCTAAGCATTTCAATCGATCTATTTTGCACAGGTCTGGGCATCGGCGGACTCTGGGGACTTCGAGAAGGTGCCTTCCGACCGCTCGCGGTGTCCAACTCCCGCCTTCGGATCAACAGCATCTTAAATTCGGTGACCAGGCGCGGCTCATTTATGGGTAACTCTGCAGGAGTATTGGGTATGTCATTGCTTCCCCGCAAATCTAGGGCGCAGAAGATCTCATCGGTCTCTTACTACCCTATCAGCTCTGATCTACAATGGGATCAACTCTTCGCTTGACGCATGGCGGGGTAAACATGACGCCATGGGCAGTATGGCAGCTGGCGGTCTTACTGGGGCGTTGTTCAAATCGACAGGTGAGCGTGTGTACCTGGCTATGCGAGGCTACCCTCCTGCCTATTACGTATGTTCCTGAAACTGACGATTATCGTCTTCCTCCCCCAAAGCCGGTGTTCGGCCCATGCTCGCGGCAGCAACACTCATGACTGGCGCTGCTGGGGGTTGGAGCTGGCTTAAGACCACTCTTCTATAGATCTGGACTTTCCCTTGACCCATACGACCTTCTCATATGTATTGGTATATCCATGCTTTTAATGCGTTTCTGGGCAGGGGCCACGATCCGAGATCCGACCCGATAGCGAGACCCACGAAGAACGCGCGTTGCATATCGTAACTCCGCTCAGATCGATCAAATGGGACATTAGTGAGTCCGTCGCCCGGTTCCGTTGCCGGGGGTAGGAGAGATCTGACAGGCCTGTGGTGATCTCTGAGCCTACGGCCGAGAGCTTCCTAAACAGACTTGCCAGCCCGACGGTACGATCTCCGTTGATCTCGATGACGAAGCCCTTGGACCAATAAGCCCAGCAATAAGTTATGAAGATAGCTGGAATGGTGAGTTCCGGGGACGCCAATACTTTGCTGTTCACTGCGTTGCTCGCCCTCGTATTACCTGATCGATGGGTCTATCGGGGCAAAGCATGTCATAGAGCGAACCGTATCTCCCCTCCTCTCTAGCAAACCAACCTTGTTTCTCTACTCCGACATCAACCTATAAAATGTCGGCCGCCTTTCTGTAATTTTCCAACGGCATCGCATCCTCCTACTCTTCCACTCACTTGATCCTTGGACTCGGTGACTTAATTACATCTGGTATGGCTCTACTGGCACCCTCTGTCCATCTCCAATCTTTCGCCCCTCTCGATCCTATTCCAACCAAAATCCGCACCTTCGACAGCCTTGAAGGCGTCCACGAGACCTTTACTACCGGTGAAAACGTGTCTGCCTACGGTACACACGAGGCCCCTTCAACGCGGACATTGTCATTTCTCCGCGCCTCAGGACTACCGCAGGACGGCAAACCGCATATGCGGACGCGTAGTAATGATAACTCCAGGAGATCGAGTGGAGGTTCAGGAGGGATGCAGCGATCCTCTGCATCGCCCAACGCTCCAAGCGCAGGTGGCGAGGACTCTATTATGAGTGATGCGGCATCGACCTCGATCTCGAGAGGTACCCGCAGCCACTCGGTTGCTTATAGCGATGCACCACCTTCTACTGGCGGGTGAGTATCGGCATGTTGTCGTTTATTCTCTGCTGATTAACTACCCCGATAGTCGACGGTACCACCTGGAAGTTGTACAACATCCAGAACGGACTGCAGAAACCACCGCAGTCCTCTCTCGTCTCCCACTCTCTCCTCCCATTGTCGTCAAGCTCACTGTGGAGGATCCTGATGGCAACACCGTACCCGCGTTAGTTCTCACGTCCTTACCTATTCAAAAGCTAAAGTCGGAATCTTACAGACATACTGAGATGCCGTTCCTCGCAGCTCATTTGTGGCTTTACGATGCTCAAGGCGAGAATCCCGTGGACTTGGTCGAAGCTACTCCGAACGGGACCGACGAACCGATGTTGTACGGGACACTGGTGTCCTCGCTACATCACCTGAAGGACACGTCGGGTCAGTTGGGCATGTTCTTCATATTTCCCGACGTGTCGGTCCGGCAACGCGGAACGTACACGCTTCAGGTCAGCCTTCTGCGCCTCGCAAGGTAACGCTTTCACCGGGATCCGATACATCGGTTAGCTGACGTATAATACTTTACAGTATAGCAAGTGGGACGGTAGTCATGCCGGAGGGACAGGGCAACTCAGAACTTGCGTCAGTTAAAACCGATCAGTTTATTGTGGTGCCCCAGCAAGAATTCAATGCTCCAGGTGAGTCAATCTTGAGCACCGGCCGTTCCATAACTTCATATTTTTGCATTCCATAGGCGCCACCGCGTTGACCAACTGCTTTCATCGCCAAGGAGCTCGAATGTGCGTTTCCACTTTGGTACATGGCGTAACCCCAGGACTGACGAAACTCTCAATAGGTACACCCCATTTCAGACCCGTTAACTGAGTGTGGGCTCAACTTTCCTCCGATGACGTTGTGCTCCCAGTGAGCTGAGAGCGGGCTCATTTCTCCGGTCACACCTAAGCGTTCACAGCTTTGAGGGCGCTCGCAAGGCCTTACGGTCTCCGGTGCCTAAACGTGCGCTTAACCTTTGTAAACTTTCTGTTTAACGACTGCACGATATCTATTCCGCTTGTTTTCTGGGTCTCATCGTAGGAAGAGCCTGTGTGAGTGCCGGGCTTATCTGAACCTCAAGAACGGTAGCTCGTCCCGGCGCTGTGGGACGAATGTTGCTTTGGTACCGTCAGGGGTTCGGTCGGATGACCCCACGGGCACGCACACATGAGGCAACCTCCACTAATCATTCCCTCGACGCGGGTGATAAGAATACAGACATCCAGGTACGATAAGAGACACAGATAACAATAGTTCCCCCGCGCGGGCTTAAGATCTCTAGAAATTCGACTTCCCAGGCAGCAATCCCATCCGTCATTACTGCCGGGGTTGACCTCTACCAACTCCTGGTATCCCGCGGCCCATGCCTGCGGCCGAAACTTGCTGCGCCATGGTTGCTTGCTGCTGAGCCGCCCGTTGAGCAAGTATTTGAGCCCGGGCGGGATCTAATCTGAACCCGGCCGCTGCTTGAGCGCCAGCAGGTAATTGCTGCTGAAAGTTGGCGTTTGGGGCAATCTGCATGCCAAATTGCTGCGCTTGTGGCTGCTGCTGCTGCTGAGAGGCTTGTTGCGCTTGCGCCTGCGCCTGGAGTTGCTGTTGGTAATGCTGCATCTGTTGCTGCTGCTGTAACGCTTGGTTTCTGAGCTGTAGCTGCTGAACTAAGGCGGGGTTGTTGAGATAAGGGTGTAGCTGAGAGTTGTTCTGTCCAGGGTTTGCTTGAGAGTAAGCTAGGGCAGCGCGAAGGGCATTCTGGTGGGCTTGAGTGGTCGCCAGGTTAGGAGATTGCGCCGATAGTTGGGGAGAAGATTGCGCTTGTTGAGGTTGAAAGGGTGAGCGAGATGGTGCCATTTGAGGCATCGCTCCCGGAGGTTGCGACGGTTGTTGTGGTTGAAGTTGAGATTGGGCTTGAAACTGGCTCTGCGCCTGCGCCTGAGCAAGCATATTGGCGTTGGGCGTACCCGCTCTTGCCGCTGCATTGACACCAAAGGCGCGGGCAGCATCAAGTTGTCGATACTGAGCCATGTTCTGCATATTGAACTGCGGAGGAAATGTGAATTGGGCCGCTTGCGGGAACTTGCCCTGGTTCGCTTGATATTGCTGGGCGCCAGTAGGTTGAGTTTGTCCATCAGGTTGAACACCTTGGCTTTGAACCTGAGCTTGAGCGGCCTGAACCTGCGCTGCCTGCACGGCCTGAATGCGAGCTGCTTGGTAAGCTTGCATATTGTATGCCTGGTTTTGATGCATGAAAGGGTTGTGTTGGGGTGGCATATTTTGCTGGACAGGCTGGGATTGAGGTGGCTGTGGCGTAGACGGTTTGCTTTGTCCCGCTTGAACAGCCGCTGCGTACGCTGCCTGAGCCTGGAGAGTATTCGCCCTGACCATATTCTCTTGTAAGACGGCCGCCGGATTCTTCAAGGTTGGGTCCACAGGCGTTTGCCTAGAGGCCTCGGCGTTAGTCTCCATTTTCTGCTGCCGGTTTTGCGGATTCGTCGTAGAAGCGTGTGCAATGACATTGACCTTCTTCAAGTTCGGCTTAGGGTATTGAACTGCTGCTGCAGGATTTGGCGCAAGAGGGTAAGCCACGGGTTGCGATGGCTGGTTGACTTGCTGGGGCAACGCCGGGGTCAAGGAGGCTTGGGGGAGAGATGGAGATTGTTCCATAGAACCGTCGTTTTTCTTCGACATCTTCTTCTTGGGGGCTGGTTGAGAAGGCTGCTCCGATGTGCTCGCTTTGCGTTTGACCTGATGTGCCGAACCCGGGTTCGAAGCCTCGTCCGCCGCTGAGTTGACAGCAGACAACGCAGTTCCATCCTCCATCTTTGGAGGTTTCAGAGTAAGTGTAGGCTTCTTCTTAACAGCTAACCCCTGAGGTCCGGTCAATCCATTCGGAACAGCTATGGGTGGCGCCGTAGGTGGAGCAGCCTGGCTCTGGTTCTGGGCTTGTCCGCCGACGTTGGACTGCTTTGATTGTATTATCTCCAGCAATCGCGTGCTAGGCTGCGATATTCGGCTCTTATGGGGATTGAAAAGTGACATGATTTTGGCTGAGCGAGCTTTTATGGCGGTGTCCCGGTCGTTGTCCACTGTCAGGTCCTTTTTGCGTAAGGCGGCCGGGGCCGGCAAAACACTCATCCTTAAAGCAGTATTCACGATCCGTGAAACTACCGGGTCGGGGTCAAGGCACAAAGGTGGAGATGTCGCTGCCTGCCAGAAGTCACGTCACCGAAGTGTCAAATGCAGCGCGAATTGAACTCACCAATATCCGAGCCTCTAGCTCCAGCGCCTCCGAATCTGACATGGATTTACCACCTTTCTCTTGCATGATGCGGATGTCGTTCCAAAGCGATTCTGGATCTAACGGCAAAAGAACTCGCTCTCGAGTTGGGGGTTTGTCATTTACGCGATGATCCACAAGCTCAACAATGAGACAACCTCAGTAACTCAGGATTTAATGAATTTAAATATTTCGGGGAGGTAAATCCTACCGTCATAGAACGTGACCCCATGTTGGTCGAATGCCTGGAGCCAATCAGGCGGAATGCGTCGTTCTCGCACTTCATCAAGGAGGAACTATGTTTCGAATCAATAAGTAACCTTAAACAAACAATAGCGTTCACTTACAGATATTGGAGTATGATAAAGGTTAGGACGTGAGTTGTTGATGAGCCAATGTTCCGGGTAGAGGTTGATAGTGAATGAAGGAGGAGATTGCGCATGGCGTGAAAGAATATGATCCTGATGTCTGGACGAATTGTACAAACTCATCCTACGATTGAGCGCCAAGATCTAGAAGCACAGAGGTCGTGGTGTCGCCTTGTGCGACACGGTGGTGGAAGCGGGTGCGGCTGTAGTTTCAAACTCCGACGTTCCTACGCCACGGAGTAAGTCTCACCTATTCACAACTCGACGTTGTAACCAGATTCAATTGGAGCTCTGCATAAGATAGCATTCACCCACTGAGATATCTTGGCTCCGGATTTGTGGATGAAGCCTCCTTTGCCCCGAATGGCGTCTCCCTTTTTGGCTCCAGACAAACCTCTTACGTCCCGACAACTGGTCGCCATTCGTCAAGTACTTGCGGCTACTTATCAGATTGAAAAAGAAGATAACCCCTCCGAGAAAGCTGCCGCCGTTTTGATACCCCTATGCAATGTGAACGCCCGTCCTGGTGTTCTGTTCGAGGTCCGAGGAAAGCTTCGTCACCACCCGGGAGAAGTCAGGTCGGAGCCCGATCTAAGAGCGCATATTTACACTAAACGTAGTACATATATAGCTTCCCTGGAGGCAAGGTTGATACGGTCAGCCGAATGTATATATTCGGATGCCAAATGTGCTAATGGGTATCATGATCAGACGGACCCAACCACTCTCTTCACGGCCCTGCGGGAGACCAACGAGGAACTCGGAATCAATCCTCAACAAATTGAAGTGCTGGGCCGGATTGGGCCCTCAACCATCAGCTTGAGCGGACTACGAGTGTATCCTTACGTGGTATGTAGGCTTTCCATTATAGACCCACATTATCTTTGATCTTTGTCTTACTAGGGTTTCGTACACTGTGAGAATCCAAATACATCGGAAATAGTAAACGATGAACCGCTTCCAAGCCTGTCCATGCCGAGCCTAACGCTGTCACCAGCAGAGGTCTTCCACGCCTTTCACCGGCCGCTAATCGAGCTTGTCAACCCTCAATTCCTTCGTCAGCATGCTTTCAGAGGTGGAACTTCGTATTGGGCTACAGATGTGACCAGTAGTGTCGAGGGTCTAGAAATCGACTGGTTGCCAGCATCTGGGATGGACGAAGTTGGAGGAAGCGGAGGGTCTGGAAGACTAGAAATATGGGGACTAACAGGGTGGTATCTGAACTCATTCTTACGCCTCTTGAATTTATATGACTAGTTGACTAGTCTCACTCTGGCAAGTATTGTAGAAGTTGTGCGCGTCACGATAGACTAGGACCCCAGGAACCCCCAGATCAGTGATCACGTGCGCACCTCTCGAACTGGACCGAAGTTCAAGCTCCTGCCACCGTATCCAATGGCTCCACGACGAAAACCTGCAGACGACGACTCAGACGCGTCTACTGAACGTGACAATGACTACAAGCAGGCCGTCGCGTCCACTAGCTCGCGTCCCAAGGCCAAGAAACGCGTCAGCTCAATCGGACCTTCCACGACCATTCCATTGAACGACATCGAGAACGCGGTGGACACAGATTCCGATGATGAGAAAATAGTGAGGCCTGGTATGATAAAGAGGAGAAAGTCGACGATCGACTTGAATGATGACAAGGCCGAGAAGAGGAAACGGCGGAAGAGCGCAAAGCAATCCGTCCTGTTCAACGACCGCGAGGGCCTAAATAGAAGCAAGAGCGGCAAGGACGGATCTCCTGAGGAAGAAGAGCCGGGAGCGCTCCCCAAGACCCCCAAAGTCTCGGCGCTTGCCCGGGCGAACATGCTCAGCGCGGTCGCCCAAACGCCCGTCCCAGCCGTCCCTGTCGACATCTTGAATAGCAAATACGAAGAATGGATGAAAATGGCCACAGATAACGTAAAAATTTAGACCTCTTGCATTCTCACTTTAAATCTAACCGAGTTCTTTGCAGAAAATAAATGCCAACAACGCTTGGAACTTCGCGTTAATCGACTACTTTCAAGACATGTCCCTCCTTCGCAATGAACTCGACAACTCGATCAACTTTCAGAAGGCCTCATTTACGCTTGACGGCTGTGTCAAGATTTGGACAAGTCGCGTCGATAGTGTTGGCACAGAGACCGGAAAGCTTTTGAGTAACTTGGCCGACGAGATCCGCGGCGTCGAGAGAGGCGACGATGACGAAGATGGCCAGGAGGGAGAAGACGGAGAAGGCAAACAGAAGAAACAGAAGGTGAGCATATCTCCTGGTTTCGGCCATTTAGCCTCTAAGACGACGCCTGCAGTCACATAGACAGGAGAACACGCTTGCCAAGAACGCCACTCAACTGCAGGTCAAGAAACTAGACCTCGAATTTACAGTCGATCCTCTATTTAAGAAAACTTGCGCCGATTTCGACGAAGGAGGCGCGATGGGCCTGTTGATGAATCACCTGGCTGTAGACGAGAAGATCCGTGTTGTCTTTGATGCGGGTGATTCGAGGTTGGAAGGCATGGATGAGGAAACACCCGATGCGGATAGCGTCTTCATCGACATGACAGAAATAACATGTGAGTGGGTGTCCCGGATGCTTGATCAAGTATCACTCACTGCGTAGCCATTTAGCTAAATTTATGCCTTCCGTGGACGCCATCATGGGCAAGAGCATCACCGAATCGTTGGCAAATTTCCACTTTGCAAAGGGCCAAACCCTGGACATGGACCTCGACAACCTCAATCACTCCTTCGGGGTCGACGACGGCCCGCATCCTCTGGGGGACTTTGACCACGACGATGGAGACGACGGCGGGATGGACGGCGGTTACGGAGGAGGTGATGATATGATGATAGATGACGCAGGTCCAGCAGAGGACTTCTTCACCGGGGATCAGGCTGTCCCGGGAGAGATGTTTGTCGCCAACAACGCCATGACTACCGACGGTGGTCCGGGCCCAGGTCCCTTGGGTCCCCAAGAGAGCTTTGACCCGCGACGACCGACGAACGAGCGCGAACTGGTTCTGGCAATGATGGAAGACGGAGAGGAGATGTTGGATTATTTCGATTCTGCTGTTATGAAGAACTGGGCAGGTCCCCAGCACTGGAAGTTACGACGTGTGGCAAAGAAAGGTGCGTCATCTTCGGCTTCTGTGGGACCACTTACGGAGGTTTAATCTAAATAGTAGATCCCAATACGGACGACGCACTACCCACCCGGAGCAAGAAAGAGAAAGTGGCGTTTGAGATCGATTTCTCTGCTCCAGGGCAGTCGTCGAAGGAGTTGTTTGCACCGTCGACTGGTACCGGTATACTGCTAGCATCTGGTACTGGAGCTCAAATCGCCGGAGCCTCAACTGGCAAAAAGAAGAAGAAATCTGTTGGTCGACGCGACGATCACCTGCTGCCGGATGACATGCACTTCAGCAGCACTCAACTCCTTCGACTATTCAGGAAGCCAAAGTTTACGGTGAGCACTCCCCTCCTTCCCACCCTTGCGAAAGCGCGTGTCGGGAGGGAGGTCCTTTACGGGGACAGTCCAGTTCTGACGATGCTGGGACAAACCTTGACTGTTACGTGAACTAGCTCAAGATGAGGCGATATGGCGGGTCTGGTCGAGGTGTCCCGAACGGTGAGAGCGGGTTCTTGACCTCTTTTCTTTCCTATTGCAGGAATGGAAGGAGGCTTACCACGAAAGCCCAACCCTCGATGCTGACGCTTCTCGACTCTCCCTCGGCTTAGGCACCGAATTCACAGGTAATGAGGGCGAAATTGACGAAAGATTCTGGGCAAATGCCGCCGCCGCTCATGCAGCAGATCAAGGTGGCGAACACGATGATCAAATAGACGACAGTGAGTGTAGCGGGCATCATTCAAGCCGCGGCGAATACTAATTAAAGGCAAAGCGGATCCCATGCCATTCAACACTCAATTCCTCGGCGACGATGACTTCGACGACACTCCAGGTTTTGCCGACGACATGGACGCACCCTCTGGTCTGAACGGCCCTAATGAACAGGATGACCTCCTGGCTGCCACGCAGGGTCAACTGAAGCGCACTCGTGCAGAATACGTGAATTACGCCAAGAAAGCGAAGCGTGTGGATGTGAAGAAACTAAAGGAGAACATATGGAAATCACTTGATATCGTTGTCGACCATGAGGATAAGGACAAAGATCAAGACGACGTCCAGGTCGAGGCACCGTTTCTTGCAAGCCTACTTGTATAGGGCTAACACTCACTTTCAGGAATCCGACGACGATAAGGTACCTACCGATCCGAAAGAAGCTCGACCATTCAATACGGTACTGAGTGGGTTGGAGTCGAGGTACCCTAAAGACAAGATGGACGACATCAGCACGAGCTTCTGTTTTATATGCCTCTTACACCTGGCAAATGAACAAGGCCTTAAACTTGAGGTCGATCCCAGTAACCGTTTGCCGTTGGATGTCGATGATCCTAATGGAGAGATTGATGATGCAGCGCTCAAAGTTGGAGATATATGGGGTCTTAACGTATATCGCGACCCTAACGCTGCAAGAGCCGCGTGATAGGTATCCTTTTTGTTCAAGGTTATAATTCTTGGGCTAGGCGTATCGTTTTGTAATCAATCCTACACATGTACAACTCCTCGATAGGCTCCATGCATAAGTGTTGATAACCATACGACGAGCTAGACTACCAATGGAGAACCGCTCTCATGAACCTCGCAACTCTTTCAGTATGATTTATGTATATGTGCTAAGTCATTCTTGAAGCTGAGATATTCTGAGGGCTATCAACAATTGAAACAGAAGGGTGACAAACTCTATTACGAATCGAATCACATGGTGTGTGTATTACTCTCGATACTTAACGGACCGTAACTTGCATGTTTCTCAACTCCACTGGGCGAAGTCATTCTACTTCATGACTGATCAATGTACCCCATGCATCGTACCAGGATTCGCTCCAGTGTATTGTTAAGGACTGGCATATGCCGTCGAAACTCAACGAGTGCCTCATTTATACAAATATATGGGAAGGAACTCCATTGTCAAATCGCAAAGGGGTCACGAGTGGAAATAGTCCGTGCATCCTTTAGAAATGCACTCTTTGAATCCGAATTGGACTGAAAGTGTATGGATAGCGGATGTTGCTTTCAATATCCTGCGTAATTAGTAGCCCCCGAACCGGGCTTT